>ODAI012670067.1_pt1 | contig 14276 bp, 13 predicted proteins | sample 1539321 | NCBI WGS metagenome assembly ODAI01 (sample SAMN02144231, study PRJEB22623) | gut metagenome | biome: sheep rumen | host: Ovis aries | place: New Zealand
CTCATCTCAGTTCATCAACAGAAATGCAGAAATATTCAAGGTAACAAAAACTGGTGCCCACGATTCATCTGAAATCGATGCTATTTCAGCAGCTACAATTACATCAAAGGCTGTTACAAATGGTGTTAATGCTGGAGTCACCTACTTTAATTCATTAGTAGGAGGTGGGGCAAATGAATAAGAATTTAGAGAGACTTTATAACGGACTTTGGAAGGAAAATCCTACATTTGTATTAATGCTTGGTATGTGTCCTACACTTGCTGTAACCACATCAGCTATCAATGGTATAGGAATGGGACTTTCTACAACAGTAGTACTTGTGCTTTCCAACATGATGATTTCTGCACTTCGTAATCTTATTCCTGACAGAGTAAGAATGCCAGCATTCATCGTTGTTGTTGCATCCTTCGTTACAATAGTACAGTTCTTAATGCAGGGCTTTTTGCCTTCACTTTATACATCACTTGGAATCTACATTCCACTTATTGTTGTTAACTGTATTATTTTAGGACGTGCTGAAAGCTATGCTTCTAAGAATCCTGTTATTCCATCTATGTTTGATGGTATAGGAATGGGACTTGGATTTACTGTTGGACTTACTTTAATTGGTATTGTTAGAGAGATTCTTGGAAATGGCTCAATTTTTGATGTAGCAATCAAACCACTTGATAATTTTCATATTACATTATTTGGTCTTGCACCTGGTGCATTTATTGTACTTGGATTTTTAGTTGCATTGATGAATGTAGTTAGAAGAAAGATGGAAGAAAAGGGCAAACCTCTTGCAAAGGCACAGGGATGTCTTTCAGGAGATTGTGCTGGTTGTACATTATCATCGGCTTGTACTGGAAAGGAGGAGAAATAATGAGTTACGTTACAGGACTTATACTTTTACTTGTTGCTTCAGCAATCGTAAACAACGTTGTTCTTTCTCAGTTCCTTGGACTATGTCCTTTCCTTGGTGTTTCAAAAAGAGTTGAAACTGCCGCTGGTATGGGTGGTGCTGTTATATTCGTAATTACGATAGCATCATTTGTTACTTCTATTATTTACAAATTTATTTTGGCCCCAACACATTTTGAATACATGCAGACAATCGTATTCATTCTTGTTATTGCAGCTTTAGTTCAGTTCGTAGAAATGTTCTTAAAGAAGAGTGTGCCATCTCTTTATAGATCACTTGGCGTATATCTTCCTCTTATTACAACAAACTGCGCTGTGCTTGGAACAGCCATAAATAATGTAACAAATAACTACGATATTTTAGAGTCAGTCATAAATGGTTTTGGCGTTGCAGTAGGTTTTACAATTGCAATCGTTATTATGGCTGGTATCCGTGAAAAAATTGAATACAACGACATTCCTGAGACCTTCAAGGGCTCTGCCATTGTCCTTATTACAGCTGGACTTATGGCTATGGCGTTCCTTGGTTTCTCAGGTGTCATTTAAGGAGGTGCTAACATGAGTATAACAGGAATCTTACTGGCAGCTGTTATTGTTGGCGCTACCGGTTGTATCATTGGATTTTTCCTTTGCTTCTCAGCTGAAAAATTTAAGGTTGAGGTTGATCCAAAGGAAGAAGCTGTACTTGGAGTTTTACCTGGAAATAACTGTGGTGGCTGTGGTTATGCTGGCTGTTCAGGTCTGGCTGCTGCCATTGCAAAAGGAGAGGCACCTGTTAATCAGTGTCCTGTAGGTGGAGCCCCAGTAGCAGCTCAGATTTCAGAGATTATGGGAGTTGAAGCAGAAGCAGGTGTTAGAAAGGTTGCATTTGTAATGTGCCACGGTACCTGCGAGAATGCCGCCCAGCTTTACAAATACACTGGTGTCGAAGATTGTAAGGCTATGGCTTTCGTACCAGGGGGTGGCCCAAAGGCTTGCTCTTATGGTTGCATGGGCTTTGGTACTTGCGTAAAGGCTTGTCCATTTGATGCTATTCACATCGTAGATGGTGTAGCACTTGTAGACAAGGAAGCCTGCAAGGCTTGCGGCAAATGTGTGGCTGCCTGCCCTAACCACCTGATTGAGCTTATCCCTTACGACTTTGGACATGCTGTTCGTTGCCACAACAACGACAAAGGCAAGGACGTTATGTCTGTTTGCAAGGTTGGCTGTATCGGATGCCACAAGTGCGAAAAGGTCTGCGAAGCTGACGCTATCCACGTTGAAGGATTCTTCGCCCACATCGACCAAGACAAGTGCACCCGCTGCGGCAACTGCGCCGAAGCATGTCCTCGTCACATAATACTTTAGGTTATATCAATTTTACGAAAACCACCCGTTACGGTAACAAGCATAATATTTCTACGCTCAGCTAGAATGCTTCGCTTAAGAAATATTATAGCTTGATACCTACTGGGTGGTTTTCTTATGTTGAGGCTAGCCTATAGTTTATGTTTGTGGTGACCACTCAACCTTGGCGAGCGCGAGCACGGAGTACTTGTATGTCACCACAACCAGTCTTTCGTAGGTTTTATATAGACTTGCGTCAGACGGGGGATAGTGGTATGATTAGACGGATTATAGACGGAGAGAATGCCATGTACGGACGAGATTTTAGTGAAAAAAAGCGAGTTATTGTAAAGGTTGGTTCTTCCACCATAACACATGAGGCGACGGGTAACATTGATTATACCAAGCTGGAACGTTTGGTTCGTCAGCTGTGCGATTTGAGAGCCCAGGGTAAGGATGTTTGCCTTGTTTCTTCTGGTGCGATTGCCGTTGGGCGATATGCTATAGGGCTTAAGGAAAGACCTTCAGATTTGGCTACAAAGCAGGCTTGTGCTTCTATTGGGCAGGCTTATTTGATGTCTGTTTATCAGAAGCTGTTTTCGGAATATAATCAAAAGGCTGGTCAGATTCTTATGACTAAGAAGACTATGACTGATCCTGAATCAAGGGAGAATGCCAGAAATACCTTCGAGGAGCTTTTTGCTCTTGGCGTTATTCCTGTTGTAAATGAGAACGATACAGTTGCCACACATGAAATTCAGTTTGGCGATAATGATTCTCTGTCAGCTATAGTTGCTGCATTGGTAAAGGCCGATGCGCTTATCTTGTTATCTGATATTGATGGCCTTTACACAGATAACCCAAATACTAATCCTGATGCGGAGTTTGTTCCTGTAGTTGAGAACATTGATGCTGTTGTAGATATGGCTAGTGAAGATAGTACGTCTAATGTTGGTACAGGCGGCATGACCGCAAAGCTTCGAGCTGCTCAGATTGCTACATATTCTGGCGCGGATATGGTTATTACTAATGGTAAACATATAGGAAATATTCATCGTATTTTCGAAAATAAAGATAAGGGCACACTTTTTGTTGCAAACAAAAGAGATGATGTCCGTGTATTAGATTTGTTAGAGGATTAATTATGATTACAGAAAAAGATATTGCAAGAATTAACGAGTTATATCACAAAAGTAAGGCAGAAGGCCTTACAGCTGCTGAAAAGGAAGAGCAGGCTGCTCTTAGAAAAGCTTATATTGCAGCTATCAGAGGCAACATTAGAGCTCAGCTTAACAATATTGACTTAGTTGATGAAAAAGGTAATGTAGAAAATCTTGGCGAAAAATATGGAAAGGTATCAAAGTAGTAAAGAACTTAGATTAACATATAAACAGCTTAGAGATGAAGCTCCTACAGATTTACGAAATAGTAAATCAAGGGATATCGTATCAAATGTTTTGGCTCTTTTAGAATCTGATTTTAAAGGAGCTAATATTTTTTTATGTTATTATCCCTTTGGTTCTGAAATAGATTTACTTCCACTTTATGAAAAGCTATTAGATGAAGGAAAGTCACTATATTTTCCAATTTCTGATACCAAAAATCATTTGCTACATTTTTATCAAATATCCGATTTGAAAAAGGATTTTCATGTAGGCGCCTATAATATTTTGGAACCTAATGCTACCTTAAAGGCTTTTGAATACGATATAGATCAACATATCATTTGTGTTACCCCAGGATTAATTTTTGATAGATCTTTTAATAGAATAGGCTATGGTGCAGGCTTTTATGATAGATTTTTATCTGATAAACCAAGTGTTATTAAACTGGCACCATGTTTTGAAAGCCATCTATTGGCTTCCATTCCATCACAGGCCCATGATATTAAAATGGATATAATTATTACTGAAAATGAAGTGCTGAAAGGAGATAAGCTATGACACTAATCGAACTTGCTACAAAGGCTAAAGAGGCAAAATACAAGGTTGCTTTACTTCCCACAGATGTTAAAAACAAAGCCATACTTGCTGTTGCCGATGCCCTGGTTTCAAATAGTAGCACCATTATTTCTGCTAATTCTATTGATATGGAAAATGGTGTTAAAAAGGGCTTATCTCAAGGCTTACTTGATAGATTAAAGCTTGATGAAGATCGTATCAAAGGTATGGCAGAAGGACTTCGTCAGGTAGTTGAATTAGATGACCCAATCGGGAAAATCACTGAAAGTTGGGAACGCCCTAATGGACTTAAGATTTCCAAAAGATTAGTTCCAATCGGTGTTGTTGGAGTTATCTACGAGGCCAGACCAAATGTTACAGCTGATGTATTTGGCCTTTGCTTTAAAACTGGTAATTCTGTTATTTTAAAGGGTGGTAGCGATGCCTTAGAATCAAACAAGGCCATCGTTAAAGTTATAAAGGATGCTCTTATAAAGGAAAATGTTCCTGTAGATGCAATCACCCTTATAGAGGATACCACCAGAGAATCTACTAATCAGCTTATGCGAATGAATGATTATGTAGATGTGCTGATTCCTCGTGGCGGCGCTGGTCTTATTAAATCAGTTGTAGAGAATGCATCTGTTCCAGTAATTGAAACAGGCTCCGGTAATTGTCACATCTATGTAGATCATGTTGCTGATATTGACATGGCAATAAATATTATCGTAAATGCGAAGACACAGCGTATTGGTGTTTGTAATGCCTGTGAATCTTTAGTTATTCATGAAGATATTGCCTCAGAGCTTCTTCCAAAGCTTACAAAGGCATTAAAGGAACACGGTGTTCAGATTTTTGCTGATGAAAAAGCAAAGTCTCTTATGGAAGGCGCAGAGCCTGCAACAGAAAAGGATTTTGCTACTGAATATTTAGATTACATCATTTCAGTAAAAACAGTTTCATCTGTAGAAGAGGCCATTGAACATATCAATAAATACAATACAGGCCATTCAGAGTCAATCATTACAAAGGATGATGTTAATGCGAACAAGTTTTTAGATGGTATTGATGCTGCTTGTGTTTACGTTAATGCATCCACAAGATTTACAGATGGCTTTGAATTTGGCTTTGGTGCTGAAATAGGTATTAGCACTCAAAAGCTACACGCCAGAGGTCCAATGGGACTTCTTGCTCTTACAAGCTACAAATACACAATCCATGGAAATGGACAGGTTAGAAAATAAAAGATAGATAGGAAATAAAATGAGTATTACAGATTTATTAAACAATGCTCCAACTGAGGAGCCAGAGCGTCAGTATTATTTCATAGCTGAGGCAAAGAAGATTATCGAAAAGAAGGAGCAGGAGCTTGGTAGAAAGCTTACTTGCTGCGTAACAACCTTTGGTTGCCAGATGAACGCCAGAGATTCTGAAAAGCTTCTTGGTGTTTTAAAGGAAATCGGATATGTAGAAACTGAAAGCGAAAACGCAGATTTTGTAATCTACAACACCTGTACTGTCAGAGAAAATGCCAATAACAAGGTTTATGGACATCTTGGTATTCTTCATGGCTACAAGAAAAAGAACAAGGATATGATGATTGGTCTTTGCGGTTGCATGATGCAGGAGCCTTCTGTTATCGAGCATCTTCAAAGCAATTATAAGTTTGTAGATTTGATTTTCGGTACTCATAATCTATACAAGTTTGCTGAATTATTTACAACAGCACTTCTTAACAAGAAGGGCATGATTATCGATATTTGGAAGGATACAGACAAAATCGTTGAGAATCTTCCAATTTCACGTAAGTACCCATTCAAGTCTGGCGTAAATATCAGCTTTGGCTGCAACAACTTCTGTACATATTGCATCGTTCCTTATGTACGTGGTCGTGAGCGTTCTAGAAAGCCAGAGGATATTGTAAACGAAATCAAGGCTTTGGTAGCAGATGGTGTAGTTGAAGTCATGCTACTTGGTCAGAATGTTAACTCTTACGGCGTAGGACTTGAGGAAAAGGTTACCTTTGCAGATTTACTTCGCATGGTTAACGATATCGAGGGACTTAAGCGAATCCGCTTTATGACACCTCATCCAAAGGATTTATCAGATGATTTAATCGAGGCTATGGCTACACTTCCAAAGGTTTGCCACCACATGCATTTGCCACTTCAGTCTGGTAGCACAGAAATTCTTAAGAAGATGAACCGTCGTTATACTAAGGAGCACTATCTTGGCCTTGTAGAAAAGCTTAGAGCTCGTATTCCTGATGTTGCAATCACAACAGATATTATCGTAGGTTTCCCAGGGGAAACAGAAGAGGATTTCCTTGAGACAATGGATGTTGTAGATAAGGTTCATTACGATAGCGCATTTACATTTATCTATTCTAAGCGTACAGGTACACCTGCTGCTACAATGGATAATCAGGTACCAGAGGATGTGGTAAAGGATAGATTTGACCGTCTTCTTGCTCTCGTTCAAAAGCATGGCCATGAAAAGGTTAAGTCATTAGAGGGCACTGTTCAGGAAGTACTTGTAGAAGAGGTTAATGAGCAGGATTCTACACTTGTTTCTGGTAAGCTTGCAAACAATGTTACAGTTCATTTCCCAGGTGATGAATCTATGATTGGAAAATTAGTTAATGTTAGGTTAAACTGTTGTAAAGGATTCTATTTTATTGGAGAAGTTTGCCAGTAAAATTATCTAATACATTTAATCGGGAGAATAACTATGTTTAGCTACATTAGAGGAACACTTGCTGACATTGATGATAATGTTGTTACTATTGAGAACAATGGGATTGGCTATGGTATGAGCGCATCCTTGAATACAATCAGGCAGCTGCCTGCCATTGGTTCAGAGGTAAAGCTTAATACCAAGCTCATTCCAAAGGAAGATTCTCTTACTTTATATGGATTTTATGACAAGGAGGAGCTTAAGATGTTTGAGCTTCTTCTTTGTGTTAGTGGAATTGGTCCAAAGGGAGCCCTTGCAATCCTTGGCAACATGACTGTCTCTGATATTCAGTTTGCAGTTGCAGGAGGAGATGCTAAGGCCTTTGCTGCTGCACCAGGCATTGGTAAAAAGACAGCTGAAAGAATAATAATTGACCTTAAGGATAAGGTAGATATAATTGGCGCCTTTGAGGCTAAAATCACATCAGATTTATCAGGAACTAAGAAGGCAGCTCCTGTTACTTCTGTTAAGGAAGAGGTTCTTGAGGCACTTGTTGCTTTAGGGTATTCACCAAGCAATGCTGCAAGAGCCCTTGATAAGATGACTATCACAGAGTCCACTACTACAGAACAGCTGCTTAGCGATACATTAAAGCAGATGTCATTCTTATAAAAATCGGGGGATATAATGCTTACTAACAAACAGATTACATCTACAATAGCAAGTCATGAGGATCTTGTTAATGACAATGCTCTTAGACCAAAATCCTTTGAGGGTTACATCGGACAAAGTAAGGTCAAGGAGAACATGAAAATATATATTCAGGCTGCCAAAAATCGTGGCGATGCTTTGGATCACGTGCTTTTATATGGCCCTCCAGGTCTAGGTAAGACCACACTTGCTGGAATCGTAGCAGGTGAAATGGGCTCAAATATAAAGGTTACATCAGGTCCAGCTATTACAATTCCAGGAGAAATCGTGGCAGTTCTTATGACACTTAAGGATGGTGACATTTTATTTATCGATGAGATTCACCGTCTTTCAAAGCCAGTTGAAGAAACCTTGTATTCAGCAATGGAAGATTTTGCTGTAGATATTGTTATGGGAAAGGACACAACAGCCCGTTCCATCCACACAAAGCTTCCTAGGTTCACCCTTATTGGTGCAACCACTCGTCCTGGTTTACTTTCAGCACCACTTAGAGATAGATTTGGAATTATTGGCCACATGGATTATTACACTCCAGAGGAGCTTTCTACAATCGTTACTGCATCTGCTGCAAAGCTTAATGCACCTATCGATTATGAGGGAGCTTATCAGATTGCCCTTAGATCGCGAGGAACACCACGTCTTGCAAACAGATATTTAAAGCGTGTTCGCGATTACGCAGAGGTAAGATACGATGGTAAAATCTCAAAGGAAGTAGCAGCGGCCACACTTGATTCACTTGAGGTAGATACACTTGGCCTTGATAATAATGATAGAAATATATTGCTTGCCATTATAGAGCGATTTGGTGGCGGCCCAGTTGGACTTGATAATCTGGCAGCCACTGTAGGCGAGGATTCAGGCACAATAGAGGATGTCTATGAGCCATATTTGCTTCAGCACGGACTTATCATTAGAACTCCAAAGGGAAGAGTGGCAACAAAAGAAGCTTACGAGCATTTTAATATGCCTATTCCAGAAAATATCATTTAAAGAACGAAGAAATCTTGTTTTTATGCTTGAATAAAGTTATAATTAATTTGAATTTCTGACGGGAGGATAGTATATGGTTTCCGAAAAGAGCGCAAAGGTGCTTATAGGCGGAAAAGTTTATACATTAAGTGGTTACGAAGAAGAAGAATATCTTCAGAAGGTAGCCAATTACATCAATTCTAAACTCGAGGAGTTTAATTCAATTGATGATTATAAACGTATTTCAGCAGATTTAAAGGCAACATTACTTGAACTTAATATCGCTGATGATTATTTTAAGGCTAAATCAAAGGTTGAATCCCTTGAGTCAGATTTAGATATCAGAGATAAAGAGATTTACAATCTTAAGCATGATTTAATATCAGCACAGTTAAAAACACAAACCTTAGAAGAGACTATTGAAAAGCTTGAATCAGAAAACAAAGAACTTCTACTTAACAAAACAAAGCTTGAAGCTTCCCTAGAGGATGCTCTTTTAGGTTCTTTATCAAACGACTAACAGTGGGGTCCCGTAAGGGGCCCTTATTTTATGCAAGAGGAATTATATGAATCAATTAGAACTACTTTCACCAGCAGGGGATTTAAACATATTTAAAGCAGTTGTAAATGCAGGAGCAGATGCTGTTTATTTTGGTGGAGATTTATTTGGCGCAAGAGCATACGCTAAGAATTTTTCCATAGAAGAGGCAGCTGAGGCTATCAAATACGGACATTTACATGGCGTCAAATCATACCTTACAGTAAATACACTTCTCAAGAATCCTGAAATCGAAGGAAAGCTTTATGATTACCTTAAGGCATACGTGGAAAATGGCGTAGATGCCTTTATTGTACAGGATTTTGGTGTATTTAATTTCATCAGAGATTTTTTCCCAGATACTCATATTCACATCAGTACCCAGGGAAGCATCTGTACTAAATACGGAGCTAAATTCTTTGAAGATTTAGGCGCATCGCGAATCGTTACAGCTCGTGAAATATCTATGGATGAAATATCAAAGATTCATGAGGCTTGCCCTAATCTTGAAATCGAAAGCTTCATTCATGGTGCTCTTTGCGTTTGCTATTCAGGTCAGTGCCTTATGTCATCTATTCTTGGTGGACGTTCTGGAAACAGAGGCAGATGTGCTCAGCCATGTCGTCTTCCTTATGAAGCGATAGATGAAAACGGCAAAAAGCTCAATAAAAAGGGTAACTACATTCTTTCACCAAAGGATTTTTGTACTATCGAATACATGCCATCTATGATAGAGGCTGGTGTATCATCCTTTAAAATCGAAGGAAGAATGAAGCAGATAGAATATGCTACTGGAGTTGTTAGCGTCTACAGACATTATTTAGATGAATACCTATATAAGGGTGCTAAAAACTATTCTGTAAATGAAGCTGACATTCAAAAGCTACTTGATTTTGGTAATAGAAGTGGTTTCACATCCCTTTATCTTACTAAGCATAATGGACCTGATATGATTACCTTTGAAGCACCTTCACATACCAAATCATCTGATACTACAGCTGTATTTCCTGAAAAGAAAATTAAGCTTACATGTAAGGTAAGCGCTTTGCTTGGTCAGGAATTCAAGGTTACATTTACAGATGAAAATGGAAATGTAGGTGAGGCTGCTTCTAATGTTATTGAAGCTGCCCAAAACAGAAGTGCAACAAAAGAAGATATTGAAAAGGCTGTATCTGGTCTTGGAAATACCTGCTTTACAATAGATAAGCTTAATGTTGACTATGATGATGGAATTTTCCTTCCAGTATCCGTAATCAAAAACGCTAGAAGAGAAGCTATAGAAGGCTTAACTGAAAAGCTTATAGGCTCAAAGGATAAACAGATTTTACCTTATAAGAAGCTAGATGCCTTTGAAAAGGTTTATAACAATCCTAATTGCTTTGTTACTGCTACAACACTTAATCAGGTAAATGCTATAGCTAAATATTCATTTGTTGATTCTATAGCCGTACCGCCTTCTCTATTTAAGGCTACAAAGGATATTTTTAAGGGTAAGACCTACATTTATTTGCCAGCTATTTTAAGAGCTGAATATGCCAAAAATTTTGAACATTTATATGAAGCTGATGGCGTGATTGCAGCATCCTTTGATGAGATGGGTCTTTTAGAGGAAATGGGTTATCCAAAGGATAAAATCATTTTAGATCATAGACTTTACACCTTTAACAACAGAAGTCTTAAGGGCTTTAATGACAATGGCTTCATTAATACATGTATGCCATACGAGCTTTCATTAAAGGAGCTTAAGCATAGAGACAATCATTTGTCGCAGATGATTATTTATAGCAGAATTCCTATGATGATTACTGCAAACTGTACAGTTAAGAACACTATAGGCTGTAATAAATCAAACAACAGGATTACTATTATCGATAGAAAAAATGAAAAGCTTCCTGTAGTTTGCAATTGCGATTATTGTTACAACACTATCTATAACAGTAAAAAATACATGGCCTTTGATTTAAAGGATGATATCCTTGGGTTGAATCCAAAGGAGCTCAGATTAGACTTTACTGTTGAATCTGAAAAGGAAGTTGTTTCAATATTAGATTTATATGATAGAGTGTTTAATCAAAACCTACCATTTAGATTTGAAGAAGACTATACAAAGGGACATTTAAAAAGAGGAGTAGAATAGTTTTGGTTAGTGTACTTATTTCTTTTTCCAGAATAACCATACTTGCTTTTGTGCTTGTTTTTACCTTGATTGATATTATTCAGATGTTTGAATTCAAAAACTCTGAAGTGTTAGGAAGCGTTCTTTCTACAATTCAATCAGTTATGGTTGTGCTGCTATTGGCAAACACATCATTTTTACTGTTTTTGGCTAAAGAGGATTACATATATCTTTATCTTTTAGCAGGGCAGCTGTTGCTGTTTCTTTTAATAGGCATAACTTTAAATAAGCTTACTCTACCAGCTTCAAGGGCACTTATTAATAATATGCTTTTCTTTCTTACCCTTAGCTTTTCATTTTTGGAAAGATTAAGTGATGGAAGAGCAATTAGACAATTCGTATTTGCGATAATTTCTCTGATAGTAGCAACTCTTGTAATTGTTATTATTAGGCAAATCAGAAGTATCGAAAGTCTTATGTTTGTGTTTGCCTCAGTAGGCATTGCTTTGCTTATAGTTGTTAGCCTTTTAGGGAAGGTTGAGTATGGTGCTAAGCTTTCTTTATCCTTTGGAAATATAAGCATTCAGCCAAGTGAATTTGTTAAGCTTAGCTTTTTATTCTTTATTAGTGGTTGCATTGTTACCTACAAGGATTTTAGAGGCTTTTTATTTGCCACAATAGGTTCCGCAATGCATGTACTTGTGCTTGTGCTTTCAAGAGATTTAGGTACAGCTCTTATTTTTCTTGTTACCTATATGTTTCTTATTTTTATTGCATACAAGAATTATTTGGTGCTTATCCTTGAAATAGCTATTGCAGGAATAGGTGGTGTTATGGCATATATGCTATTTCCACACATTCAGGCCAGATTTGTGGCCTGGTCAGACCCTCTTTCTGTTGTAGATGATAAGGGCTATCAGATATCTCAGTCTTTGTTTGCAATAGGTACTGGAGGCTGGGTAGGCTCAGGCTTTACAGCTGGACAGCCAACCAAAATACCTGTTGTGTCTAAAGATTTTATTTTTGCTGCCATGGCAGAGGAGCTTGGAACAATCGTTGCTATTTGCATCATTATATGTCTTATGTGCACCTGTATTCAGTTGTTTAATGTGGCCTATACCTGCGAAGATAGCTTCTACATGTTAGTTGTTAGTGGTATAGCTATCATCTTTTCTATACAGACTATTTTAAATATAGGCGGTGTAATTAAATTTATACCATCAACAGGTGTAACACTTCCATTTATCAGCTATGGAGGAAGCTCGTTGCTTTCAATGTTCATCTGCTTTTACATAGCAGAATGCTCTAACGATTTATTTTATATTGATAAAGGCAAAAAATATGACTCGAGAAAGAAATAATAAGAAGTCTATAAGAAAAGAAATATATGTTGTAGCAGTGCTATTTATGTTTGTATTTATTGCTATGGCCGTATATTTGGGCTTGTTCGTTAAGGATGGTTCTAGAGATTTTATTTATAATTCCTACAATTCCAGATTTTCAGTATTTAATGATGATGTAACAAGAGGCACTATCTACACCGCTGATGGCCATGTGATAGCAGAAACCAAAACTGATTCAAACAGAAAAGAATACAGGGATTATCCCGATGAAAGACTGTTTAGCCATGCAGTTGGTTATGTTGGAAAAGGTATGGCGGGTCTTGAGGCTAGTTATAGCTTTGATTTATTAAAAAGTCACATATCTATCGATGAACAAATAAACAATACCTTAAGCGGTATTAAAAGCCCAGGTGATAGTTTATATACCACTTTAGATTATGACGCCCAAAAGGCCGCATATGATGGCCTTGGCATGTTTGATGGAGCTGTTATCGCTATTGAACCAGACACTGGAAAGGTTATAGCTATGGTATCAAAACCAGATTATGACCCAAATACCATTGCTGAATACTGGGATGATATTACAGACGATACCAAAAATAATTCAGCTCTACTTAATAGAGCTATTTCTGGTGCCTATCCACCTGGCTCCACCTTTAAAATAGTTACAACTATTGCATATCTTAGAGATAATGAAGGTAATCCTGATTTTGACTATAACTGTAATGGCTCCATTACCATTGATGATTATAAAATTCACTGCAGCTCTAGAAAATCTCATGGAAATGAAGACTTATTAAAGGCTTTTTCTAATTCCTGCAATAGTGCCTATGCTTATATGGGCATTAATTTAGACAGGGATGTTTTTATTGATACTGCAGAAAACCTATTGTTTAACAAGGATTTGCCTGCAGATTTAGGAGCTACTAAAAAATCAGTGTTTGATGTTGATGACAATACTTCTGATTCTATAGTGGCCCAGACAGCAATAGGACAGGGGCAGACTACAGTTTCGCCACTTCATATGTGTATGCTGGTTTCTGCAATTGCAAATAATGGCCAGCTTATGGAGCCTTATATTGCAGATAAAATGGTTAGCGATGAGGGAGATATTGTTAGTGAAACCTCGCCGATAAGCTACGGAGAAATTATATCTAGCTCAGAGGCAGCCTTACTGAACGAATACATGGAGGCTGTTGTTATGGATGGAACAGCAGATAGCGTTGATTTTGGAGATTTATCAGTTTACGGTAAAACTGGTACTGCAGAATATACTTCAAACAAAAGCATGACTCATTCATGGTTTGTTGGATATGCTAAGAATTCCTCTGGCAAAAAGCTGGCAATAGCAGTAATTATGGAGGGGGCAGGATACGGTAGTAAATATGCAGCACCCCTTGCTGCAAATGTATTTAATGCCTATTTTGAATAATCCTATAGAAATAAATTTGATATTTACGCAAAAAGTCATTGCATTTTATCAATTGCTTTGCTATAATTTCATCGTTGCGTAAGTACGCGACGCTGTTTTGAATATTATTACAAGGAGGTGCAATCATGGCAAAATGTGCAGTTTGTGGAAAAGGCGCTCATTTCGGTAACAATGTGAGCCATTCTCATAGAAGATCCAATCATATGTGGAAGTCTAATGTGAAGTCCGTTAAGTGTAATGTGAATGGAACACCTAAGAAGTTATATGTATGTACTTCTTGTTTACGTTCTGGCAAGGTTGAGCGTGCTTAATCTTACA
>ODAI011299147.1_pt1 | contig 14275 bp, 19 predicted proteins | sample 1539321 | NCBI WGS metagenome assembly ODAI01 (sample SAMN02144231, study PRJEB22623) | gut metagenome | biome: sheep rumen | host: Ovis aries | place: New Zealand
GCAGAGAGCCTGTTTATCTCCTGATTTGTCATATCATACCTTGTCGTGCTTCACTCTGTCGTGAAGCTCCGCCCTTTTTGCATTGTTCCACCTGTCGATAGTCCCTGTGAGATAGCCTGTTATCCTTCTAATTCTTTCAAACGGTGTGATGTGGTACACCAGATCCACTTCGTCCCCGTCTATGGAGATGTCCAGCTGTTCACAGCCTTCCCCGTACCGTTCCTTTGCCCTTTCAACGTACTTTGCCCGCTCTCCTACGGTCATTTCGCCGCCGTAGACATTCACCCTCATAACGTCGCCCCCTTATGGTTCATCCGTGTCGATGTAGCGTTCAAGCCTTGCAAGCTTCCGCTCCCGCTCTTTCTCGATGTCCACCGTGGAGATGCCGAAAATGCGCCGCACCTGTTCGCACATGATAAGCACGTCTGCTATCTCCTCACAGACCCCGTCCACATAGCTTTCCCCCGTGTACCGTGTCGCCTTGGAAATAGCCTGTATCAGCTCTGCGCATTCCTCGCACGCCTGAAGCAGCTGCTTCTTGTCCCCATAGTGCTCAATCGCCCTGTCGTATATGTCATTCATCGCCTTTGCCCCCATGATAGCCAGTTTTCAATGAGTACGTTCACCCAGAAGGCAGTGCCCCCGGTCTCTTCACGGATCTTGTCAAGCTCTGCCTTGCACTTCTCACAAAGCGGATAGCTCACATCCTCAAAAAATTTGTTATCGTAGATTTTGCCATGCCACACGGCAGGGGCATCACACCGCTTGCACCTGTCACTCATCCTTGTGCTCCTTGTCCACCATTCTTACTCACCATTGCAAAGCCTTCACCGAGTATCTTTGCGAGTGTCTCAGCCTCCGGCTTCGACCCGCACCAATGGCACACGCCCCATATCTTGCCGCCTGCATCAGCAGCCGCCTTTGCTCCGGCAGAAGCCGCCACCGAGCCGGAGGCCGCACTTCCTTGACAAATGCCGTAAGCCTTGTAGCATTTGTCCATGTCCACGCCCCCTGCAGAGTTTTCAAAGCCCCTCGGGTGTCCTACCCAGCTATATTGATGTATCGCATAGCTGCCCTTGTAGGTGGTCTTTTCAAGGGGATTGCCCTGCCCGTCCCTGACGTGTGCCACCCACACATCGTGTTTACTCTTGACTTCATCCCCGAAAAGAGTTTCGAGATAAGATTTGGAGGAATACACCCCCGCAGCGTACCCCGCCGTAGCCAGAGTGTCGCAAAAGGCCTTTGCCATTGCCGTGACCGTGGCTTTGGTGGAGTTCAGCCCGTACTGCTTTTTGGCATATTCAAGGCTCTCCTGCTCCCAGTCGAAGAACACAGGCAGTGTCAGCCGCTCCCGATAAGGCTCGATGACGTTCATGCAGCCCTTAGCCTCTCTGACAGCCTGCTCCGCCGTGCCCGCATAGCTGAACCAGTACACGCCCACCGGGATGTTCCTTGACAAAGCCCCCTCGATATTCTGCTTGAAAGCAGTGTCAGCCTGAGAAAAGCCGTAGCCCGCCCGTATAATGACGAAGCCCACTTCGTTGGTGTCCACCTCAGCCCAGTTGATCAGTCCGTTGTGCTTTGAGATGTCCACGCCGTATGTTATCTGCTCCATGCCGTCACTCCTTGTTTTCCTTGTCTACCATGCCCTCACCCACTATGTAAGCTATCAGCACACCGCAGGATGTGATGAGCCCTGTCACTTTCTCCTGTTCATCTGATGTCGCACCGAACATGACCATCACCGACAGCACCACTCCGATGACCGCAGCCCAGAACTTGCGGCTCGTCAGCTTGTCTTTCCAGTTTCTCATATCATACTGCCTTCCTTTCAAGATCGTCTATCCTGTGATTGGCGACGGTGATCTTCTCACCTGTCACCGCTTCTGACTGTTCCAGCCTGTACACTCTTTCCACCAGGTTGTTATGTTTGGAGACTTTCTCTTCAAGCTGTGCCAGGCGATAGTTGGTCAGCTTTGAGTTGATAAGTATGCCCCCGAACTGCACCGCCACGCTTGATACAAGCCCAATGAGAGCTATTACTATTTCTGTGTTCATGCCATTCACCCCACGTTTTTATGTTCTCGCCCAGTCCGTACCGTAGCGATCGACTATCACCTTGAAATCCTCCAGATCGTGGGGTCTCACGAAGGTCTTGCCGTCATAGTCAATGCCGATGTGCAGCAGCTCATGGAATATGAGTATCCTCAGCTGCTCATCATCAAGCCCCTCAATGTTGGGCTCAAACAGCGTGATAGTAAAGTCACAGGGAATGCCCCACTTGTACTTGCTCTGTATCTTCTCGCACTGACCGAGGGTCTCCGTGACCTTGCTGTCACGCTTTTTGAGGTCGGAGGAAAGATACACGATGCTCACATCACTGTCTCTGATGTAGGCAAGCTCCGGCTCATTCTCTATGAGCTCCGCCCCTATGCGTGCGTATTCCTCGCTTATCGTTCTGTTTTCCATATTCTCACCATATCCTTCATATAGGGTTCTGTTGAATATTCCTGTGCGTCAAGGTTGTCGATGTTGGTCGAGCCGTCATCGAGCCGTACATCCTTGACGGCATTGTCAGCCCATACGGCGGAGCAGAATGCCTCCAGTGTGTCCTTGCAGGAGCGGTGAATGAAGTACCGCCCGGTGCTGTGCAGTATACTGTAAAAGCGTATGCGGTCAATGATAGCCCCTTTCCGGGCATTGTGTATCTCCACCCTTGCCGCACGTTTGCCCGCCTCAGCCCGAAGCCCCCCGATAAGGGTCTGTTCTGCACTGTCACAGTACACGTCCACCAGTGTAACGCCTTTCAGCCGTTCCCTGCACACTGCAAGGAATGTGAAGAAATCCTCGTAGAGCTGAGCGGGTGTCGCTGCATCCTTCCGGCGATAGTCCGCCACGGTAACGATGTACCTGAAGCCCTTTGCGTATGCCGTGCAGTTGAACGCATGGGCGGAAGTACCGCCCCCGAAGTCCACGCCTATGGTCGCAAATAACAGATCCTTGCAGTCGAGGGTGTCCACGGTGAACCGCTCCGGTTCATCCGCAAATGTGCGGTAAATAAGCCCCTCGGCGTTCGTCCATTTGCCCATGACGTAACGGTTGTAGAACACCGTCCCCGCATATTCCCGCTTGATAGCCTCCGCCACATCAGCAGGGAGAAACGGGTTGTCATCCAGTGTGTAGTTTTGAAGATACAGGTCAATGCCCTTTTCGGGGGCGCTGTCAAGGAAAGCCTTGAACCAGTGGTTACGCCCTTCGGGGTTGCAGGTCCCGTCGAAGCAGGAATAGCTTTTATCAAGGCGGGATTTGAGCATATCGAACACTTCCGGCGACCAGGTCACCACCTCATCACCGTAGCAGTATTTGACGCCCATGCCCCGGATACGGTCAACCTGTGACACCTTGTCCGCCCCCAGACAGAAGCACTTCTGCCCGAAAAGTACCGCCGTGTTATCCTGCTTTATGGAGGACACCAGCTTATCCCCCCATAGCGTGCGCAGCGGCTCAATGATGTTGCGCTGCAAGGTGCCCATTGTGTTGCCCAGGATAAGCACCGCCCCGGGGAGCCCCGCACAGGCTCGTATCCGCTTCGGAATGAGGTAGTAGTCCATGTAGGTCTTGCCGGAGCGTGTCGCCCCGCATTTCACGTTCCACCGGTGCGTTGCCTTTGCGAAGTACTCACGCTGCATCGGAGAGAACATCACGGCTCATCGCCCCCCAGCTTAGCAAGGATGTCATCCAGCTTGTCAAGGGAGCCGTCATCGCCCTGTCTGCTTTTGAGCAGCTCCAGTTTTTCCTTCTCGATCTTGAGCCGCTCCCTGTCAAGCTTGAGCCGTTCATCGTCCCGTGTGATGTTGCGTACCTCCTTGACCGCCGACACGTCCCCCTCTTTAGCAGCTTTGAGAAGCCCCATGAGCACCAGCATCTCCTGTGTCACGCCCTCGGTGTCGCCGAAGCCCTGAGCGAGAACCAGGTCTTTCTTGGTTGTGATGCCACGCTGCAGCAGCTCATCCAGTACGGCTTTCATGGCTTTCTTTTTCCGCCTTGCCACACCGGAAGCAATACCGCCTTTCTGGGTTATTTCACTTTGTTCATCCTTTGTTCGCTCATTGAGCGGTATCAAATTCTCGTTCACGGTATCACCTCCCATAATAAGTTTACCACGTATAACACAGGACATTCAAGGACATCTTCGGGCGATATTCTCAATGGCTTTGTTGTGGATGCGCCTGACCTGCCGGGTAGAGTAGTACATGACCTGAGCGATCTTTTCCCACGACTGAAACATGATGTAGCGGCGGATGATGATCTCTTTCTCAGCGTGTCTGTCCAGCAGGGAGACGTAAGACTCCGCCAGCCGTCTTGTAGCTATCATGACCTTTTCCCGGTTTGCAAGCTCCGAGTGATACACCTCAGTGAGTTCACATTCGCCATGGAAGAGATCATCAAACTGCTTAGACATTTCGGCAAAAAGTGCGTATTCCTGCTGAGCGATACGTGTCTGTATCAACTTGTCCTGAACATCTTTGACTGTCATACATCCACCGCCCTTATATCTTCCAGCCTGACCACACACACGGAGTGCCTGCAAAGGTCTTGTATCTCCGCCTGATAGTAAAACTCGCCTGTGTCACTCTTTCGGATGATACACCCCCCGCAGGATGTACCTGCCTTCCGTGTTCTGCCGTCTGTCGGTGAACACCACCGGCTTGTTGAGGTTGTACTTGACCCTTGAAATATCCACAGCTACACCGCCTCGATCTTGACGTAAATACCGGGAATATCCGCCCAGAACTTCTCGCACAGTTCCGAGCATACAAGAGCGTCATCCTTCCAGTAGCCGCATTGGGTCATACAGTCTTTCAGGAGCTTCTGAAGGTTGTCGGTGTCCGGTCGTGTGACCTTGTACTCCCCCTCACGGTGCCGCCGCTGTGAAGGGAAGCACCATCGCACGATAAGGCGCACGCCCGTATCAAACGGCTTGTTTGGCTTGTGTACATACAGGTGAGACAGCAGCTTTTCCCTTGCTGCTTTGACCTTCGGTGGGTCATAGAACACGGGTTTGCCGTTTTTGACCATGACCTTGTGCATCTGCCCAGTAGAAGTGGGCGGTATCATCGACATAAAAAATTCTATCATCGTGTCATTCCTCCTTCAAAATTTTCTCAGGGAAACGGGTCGGGGAAAATCGGTCTTCGCAATATTATGTTACTTAGGGAAAGGGGCGGCTGAAAGCCCCTTTCCCTATATATATAATATATAGGTACGTTCCCTCAGGGAAAATCTCCGAGTTTTTCCTTCCCTTCCCTGGGGAAAAAATGTAATTTTCCCTGCGTTCCCTGAGGGAAATTCTCCGTAATTTTCCTTCCCTTCCCTGAGGAAGATTTAAAAATTTCCCTATGTTCCCTGACTGTCCTTCAGGCCTGTTTTGTTGTTGGTGATCCAGAAGCCGCCATGCTCCTGGAGACGTTTTCTCACGGTCTTCTCTGTCACGCCCATGTAGCCCGCCAGGTCTTCGATGGTACATTCACCCTTGTCTGCCATAGCAGAAAAGGCGGTCTCTATACTGCTTTTGCGGTCTTCGGAGCGTTCAGCGGCGTTCTTCTTGGGGCTGTACCCTTTCTGCAATACACTTTCCGGGTCAACGTCCTTTAATACGCCCGTGGTGTCAATGTGGTGAACGGGATAATCGAACCACACGTTCACGGGCGGGAATTTCGGGAACTCTCTGAGCGTGCCCTCTATCCTCCATGCCGTGCGAGCCTGCACACGTCTCACAGCTTCGGCAGTGTCTGACTGCATCAGCTTCAGGCTGTTTGGCTTTAATAGGCTTTGACAGTGGTCGAGCATACAGGAGCGGCTGAGCTCATCATCCTGTGAGATGATCTCGCTGTAATTGGGGACAAAGCGCCGCAGCCAGTCCTTGTACACGCTGCACACAGCTTTGTTTTCCTCTTCAGTTCTCAGAGCTTCTGAAACGGGGAGCTCTATCATGTCAAGCAGGGCGTCCGGGTCACGGGCAAACACGCCGGAACCTGATGCTCTGTCCATGGAGCGCTTGCTGCCCTGTGTGCCCTTTGAGTGGTGGTGGCAGTATATCACGGAGCATCCCGCACCGAATGCCACACGGTCAAACAGGTTGCAAAAGTGAGCCATCTGTTCGGCGGAGTTTTCATCGCCCGTGATGACCTTGTATATCGGGTCAATGATGATCGCCTTGTAGCCCTTCTGCTTTGCCCTGCGTATCATTGGGGAAACGAGTTTGTCCATAGGGAGTGCCTGCCCTCTGAGGTTCCAGATGTCAAGGTTCTTTGCGTTTTCCGGCTCTATCTTCAGAGCACTGTAAACGTCAATGATGCGGTGCTTGCAGGATATGTCGTCAAGCTCCAGATTGACATACCATACACGCCCTTGAGCGCACTTGAAGCCCATCCACTCTCCGCCTTCCGCAATGGCAATCGCAAGGGCGATGAGGGAGAAACTTTTGCCCGCCTTTGAAGGGCCTGCAAGCAGCATCTTGTGACCCTGCCTCAGAACGCCGTCTATCAGAGCGGGGCGCAGCGGCGGCAGGTCATGGAGAAAGTCGGCGGCATTCTCCGCATCGGGGAGATCATCCTGTGTTTCCTCGATGTAGTCTCGCCATTCTTCAAAGGAGGCCTTGCCGATGTTGGTCTCAATGAGCCGCTGCATATTGTCTCCACGCTGAAAGCCGGGGAGGCGTGTGAGCCTTGAAGGGTTCTTGCACGCACGGTCTATCTTCAGGCCGTTTTTCTCGCACACATCAAAGAGATACGCCACACGCTGCCTGTACTCCTCACGGCTTGCCGCTTCTATGCGTACAATAGCGTGCAGGGACTTACCCCCCGTATGTACGAGAGTAACGACAGGGAGCTCCAGATCGTGGATGAGTGCATTCTGCTGAGCAATGGGGAGGCTGTCGCTCTCCACCAGTACATACCGATAGTCGGTGACGTTCTCATCCTTTATGCCTTTGCCGTCAAGGGGGTTCACTCGTATCCATGCGCCCGCCCTGGGGTCAGCGTCCCCCAGTACGGATCCTATGTCGCCGCCGCACTTTTCCAGCAGGTCTATGATCTGCCCTGCGGTGCGGTCGTAGTTCCCACGGGTCGGAGAGAGCTTGCCGTCTTCCTGCTCATACACGCTTGTAACGTAGCCTATGTATTCGTCGGGCTCAAACCGTGCCCGCAGGTATGTGATGATCTCCGTTACCGGGTCGCCCCATGAGGGGAGAGACACGGGCTGTGCCTCTCCCTCGTAGGTGATGACCCCCTCAAAGTCGATGGGGGTGAAGTCATCGCTGTGGCTGCCGCCCACTGTGATGCCCCTGTCCTTTGCCATCTGTACGATGGTGCCTGCGGTCACGGGTGTGGCGTTCCCGTTGAAGGAGCGCCACTTCTTCTCACATTCGCCTTCCTTGTAGCGGGGGTCGTTTCTGCTCCACTTGTCCCAGTCAGCGGGGGTGTAGCCCTCCTGTTTGAGAGCCATGCCCACCTGTGTCCATTCGTCGTAGCTGAGCTCGGAAGGGGGTATTTTGTCAAGTATGTCTAATAGTTCCATGTTGCCTCCTGTGCCGGTATGTATGTAGCAGGGTCAACTCCACTTGGAATTTTCCAGTTTGCGGCGGAAATTCGTGCAATCATGCTTGACGCATCCTCAAACATCCATGTCCCCACATGGGCAAAGCCCCTGTTTTCCAGAAAGCGTATCTGTTTGGGGGTAGCAAGTCCCGCCGCCTGTCTTTTCTGAAGCCTGTCGATAAGGAGCTTTGCCTTCCCGGCGGTCTCGATCTCATCCGGGAAAATGCCCTTCTGCTCAAGGAGCTTCTTTTGCTTTTCGGACGGCGGCTCGCATTCCCACCCGAAGGCGGGGACATAGCCCGACAGATCAGCAGCACAGATAGACATTTCAAACTGCAAGGGGTCAACCAGCTTGCGCTTGCGCTTCTTCATCTCACTGAGCTGCTTTGCAAGGGCTTCTTCACGCTGAGACTGTACCTCATCGGAGGCGGTGCTTTCAGCCTCCTCAATGTCCATCTCAGCCCCTGCATTCTCCGCCATATCTTCCGTCATCTTCTTGGCGACTTCCTCGTTATCGCATATAAGGTGAGCGGGTCTGCACAACTCATGCCGCTCCGTGTGCCAGAGGAAATCCAGCAGCAGAAGATGATCCTTCCCCTCGCAGAGCCGTGTCCCACGCCCCACCATCTGACAGTAAAGGGAGCGCACCTTTGTAGGCCTCAGCACTATGACACAGTCCACGGAGGGGCAGTCCCACCCCTCTGTTAAAAGCATAGAGTTACAGAGCACGTTATACTCGCCCCTGTCAAAGGCGTCAAGTATCTCCGCCCTGTCCTCGCTCTCACCGTTGACCTCCGCCGCCCGGAAGCCCTTGGAAATGAGAATGTCCCGGAATTTGCGGGAAGTCTTGATAAGGGGCAGAAATACGACTGTTTTGCGCTTTTCGCAATATTTTGTCATCTCATCGGCTATCTTGTACAGATATGGGTCAAGAGCCGTGTCGATGTCAGCTGCCTTAAAGTCGCCCGCCTGTACCGATACCCCCGTGAAGTCTATATCAAGGGGTATCGTCACCGCCTTGATGGGGCACAGATACCCCTCTTTTATGGCTTTGGGGAGGGTGTATTCATATGCAAGGGTGTCAAACACGTTCCCCAGCTGCCGCATATCGCCCCTGTCGGGGGTCGCTGTGACCCCTAACACCTGTGCACTGTCAAAGTGGTCAAGTATCCGCTGATAGCTGTCAGAGACGGCGTGATGCGCCTCATCGATGATGATAGTGCCGAAGTGGTCGGGCGAGAAGTTGTCAAGCCTTGACTGTCTCATAAGGGACTGTACCGAGCCTACCGTGATCCTGTACCACCGCTGATCTGTGTCAAGACAGGACTGCTCTGCTTTTTCAACGGAGCACATGAGCCCGGTGGACTTCCTTATCTTATCCGCCGCCTGGTCAAGCAGCTCGCCTCTGTGAGCGAGTATCAGCACCCGCTTTCCTTCACGCACGCAATCCTCTGCTATCTTTGCGAAAACTATAGTCTTTCCGCAGCCTGTGGGCAGGACAAGCAGGGTCTTTGAGTTCCCTGCTTTCCATTCGCCCTCGACCGCCGTCCGAGCTTCCTGCTGGTACGGTCTCAGTTCCATTTAAAACGCCCCCGGTTTCCATCCTGAGTTGTTCGTCTGTGTATACTGCTGTGTATATGCAGGCTGTGTGTACTGCGGTGCAGGCTGTGTATATGTGGGCTGTGTGTATGCGGGCTGTGATGCGGCAATGGGTGCCACGCTCACATTCTCATCATAGGCGTAGAACTTCTTTATCTTGTTGGACTGACCTGCTGAGCCGTCCTTTCTCTTGTAATTGTCCACATACACCTTGCACTTGCCCTTCATACCCTCGATGTTCCAGCGCATCCGCAGGGGCTCATCGTGCTTTTTCAAGCCGATGGAAAGGAAGAACTGTGACAGCTTCCACTCCCACTTTTTCAGCATGAAAAATCTCTCGGTAATGGTGGTGGTGTCCGTGGAGTTTCCTACCTTCATTTCCACCTTTACTTCCCCGCAGGCGGGCACATTGTCGCTGCCATTGTAGCGTCCCCTGGTTATCTTTGTGATGATAAACTCATAGTCCCCATCGGGCAGGAGGGTAAATTCACCGCCTTCATCCTCAATTGTCGCCTCGTAGTCGAGCTCTTCATTTCCATTGTATTCGTTGTACTGAGCCATGTTATATCCTCCTTAGAATGGCATTTTACGGTTATCCTGTATCATCCTGAACACTTGCTCCCACGCCCCTATGAGCACGCCCTGTATGAAATCGGGGGGATAATTCTGGAGCGGCATATTTTCCGGAAAGTAGCCCCTGTTTGCCACCGCAAACTGTATCTCCTTAGCCGATACCCCGTTCCTGGACATAAGGTCAGCAAGTGCAGGCGGGATCCCCGCAGGTATGTCGGGTACGACTTCTACGAAGTCCGACAGATCAGGGTCATTTGCGGGCGTTGATGTAGCAGGGGGTGTCTGTACCGGAGCGGGTGCGGGCGGTGTCTGCACAGGAGCGGGCACGGGAGCAGGGGCGGGTGCCGGTGTCGGCATAGGTGCAGGAGCCGGAGTAGGCATTGCAAACAGCCCCGCAATCTGCCCAAAGTCAAAGGGGAGTTCGGGTGCAAGCCCGAAGCGGTTCTTAGCATCCCAGCAGGGGTCATGTGAGGTGTACATCACACGCTCCCCGCCCCTTGCCTTGAACTTCTTCCCGTCCTTGTCAGCGGCCACCGCATAGGTCTTGTAGCTCGCAAATAGCACCATGTCCGCCCATTCCTTGACCATGGCACAGGAGTTGCATTTTGGTGCGTTGATGAGCTTCAGCTCCCACCTGTCATAAGCCCCCATTTCGTCGGGCTGCTCAAACTTTCTTATAGCGGCATGAGCTGTCAGCACGATGTTCATCCCCGTGTCCCTTATGTCCGACAGGAGATTGAGGATCCTACCCGTCGCCTCATACACATAAGTGTAGCCCTTGCCCCAGCCGAACTCCTCAATGCCCGACTTGGCGTTTTGGGACAATACTGCATCTATGCACAGCCTTTCTGCCCAGTCTATGGTGTCAATTACAAGGGTCTTGAAGCCCTGGTTGTTTGCTCTCAGCTCAGTCAGCAGTCCCATGAGCATAGCAAGGCTTGTAGGTGTCTCCGTCCTCGCTACATTCATGTGGTCAGTGCTGCCCTCGGTGTCGATAAACAGGGGAGCGGGGAAGTGGCTTGCAAAGGTGCTCTTTCCGATGCCCTCCGGACCGTATATCACTACCTTTAGGGGTTTGGGTGTAGTTCCTTTGATAATGTTCATTAAAATTCACCTGCTTTCCATGATTTTGGCTCTGTGTCGGGTGTGGTGCTGTATCCGTCCTCAATGATGATGCTGCACTCATCCCCCGTGGAAACTCTTGTTGCTATGGCCTGTAAGCCTTCCTTTTCAAGCCATGCCCCGAATTCGTCAAGGGTCTGCCTGTCCATCTGCTCCAGCTTGTCTATCAGTACGAAGCCACACTCAGGATTGAGCCTCCGCACGATGGCAGCAGCGGCTTTCAGCTGCTCCGACCCGCTCATGCAGTCCCATTTCTGCCCGTTGTAGGTCAGCTCCCCGTTGTCAACGGAAAGTTCCGGGAGGGGCATATCCGCCCCGTCAAGCAGTGCCCGGCGCTCAGCCCTTACATTCTCGATAGAGGCGGTCAGACTGTCATACTCCGCCTTGTATTCGTCTGCTTCCTTGACCGCCCTCGCCTTGTTCAGATTGTCGGTGACCATAGCGTTGATGGCCTCAGCATTGCGGATGCTGTTTTCAAGCTCCGCCGTGCTTTCATCTGTAAGCTCCTTTGCGGTTTTCAGCGCAATATCCGCATCCTGCTGAGCCAGCAGGTACTTTTCCTTGACCTCTTTCAGCTCTCTTTCAAGCTGTTCCGCCCTTGCTTTGAGTGCCGCAGCGTTCTCCATGAGAGCCTTTGCGTTCGCCCTCTTGCGCTGATTTTCACCATTCCGTGCAAGTATATCCTGCTGTCGCCTGATAAGGTCGGACACGCTCACAGGCTCCGCAGGTGCTTCCGGGTGCTGTACCATTTCAGCGGCATACTTTGCTTTCTGTTCGGCGATGCGCCCTATCTCGGTGCGCCTGTTGTACAGCTTGCTTTCCTCGTTGTCGTACTCTGCCAGCTTATCCCCCACGCCTATGATCTGCAGGAGCACGTTTGCCTTCTCCTTTGGGGTGCTTTCCATGAACTTCGGGAGATCCAGTGCAAATGTGGAAAGAAAGGAGTTGAGCAGCGCCTGACCGCCCTTTTTGCCGCTCTCATCCGTGACCTTCAGCGCAGAGTTCTTCCCGGAGCGCTCCACCGTGATCCCGTTGTCAAGGGTTATCTTCATCGCCGGGGGAACCATTGACCCCTCTCTCTGCGGATTGGAGGGCTTGAACTTGTCGCCCCCCAGTGTCCACGCTATGGCATCCAGTACGGAGGTCTTGCCCTGCCCGTTCCTGCCGCCTATGATGGTCAAGCCGTTGTCCTTCGGCTCCAGCGTCACCGCCTTTATGCGCTTGACGTCACTCATTTCAAGCGAGATTATCTTGCTCATATGCTTACCGCCTTTCCCAGTACCTTGAACAGCTCCGTGTTGCTGTCCTTGGTCACACTCAGAAACTTGTTGTACTGCCGCTCCGACATCCTCACAGCATATATCTTCACGCCGTCAAGAGGGTCGGACATCTGCTTTTCAAGGCTTTCCACCTTTGCCCTCAGCTCATTCCTTTCCTTGCAGGCGTCAAGCAGTGCCTGCTTGGTTATCCTGCGCTGCTCCATCAGCTTCTTGTACTCCTCTGTGTCCTCGAAGTTCACGGCCTGCACCTCTATCGGGCGGCTCTCCAGCTCCTTGAGCTTGCTCATGAGCATGGTGATCTCATCGTCCCTGTCCTCAAGCTCCTTGTTGAGCCGTTCAGCGTTTGAAGTGGAAAGCTCCACCTCTTTCTGTACCTGAGCCTGCCACTGCTCTTTCAGATCCTTTTCACGCTCCACCGCCCCCGTCAGCTCGTCTATCTTTGCTTTCAGCTTCTTGACCGTGGTGCTTTCCAGGTCAGTGCTTTCAGTGATCTCCGCCCGCTGTTCATCGGAAAGAGCGGTGAGCAGCTTCAACTTTTCACTTCCAATTTGTCCAGTCGACTGGACGAATTTTGCAGGAAGTTTCTCAACAATTGCAATGTAGCTGTATACCTGAGACTTCTTTATTCCTGTTCCCGTCTCACAGTATTCCTCAAAAGACTTGTACCCAAGCTCCTTGTACAGCTTTTCGTCACGCATCTTCTTGAAGCCCACCGCCATGAGGTAAAGCCCGTCTTCCACCATCTGTGCCCCCTGTACTATCTGAGCATGGACGGTAAATGCATACTTAGCATTCTCTGACATATACTCCTTCTTCTCTGCCGGGGCATTATCCTCCGCCTCCTGCGGATACCATTTTAATGCAGGAGGTATCGGATCTTCACAATCGTCCTCGTTGTCCTCTTCTTCGTCATCCTCATCCTCATCATCCTCGTTGTCCTCATCATACTCGTCATCATAGATGTGCTCGCATATCAGCTTTGCCGCCTTGTTCCAGGTGAGCTCATAAGCATCGCCGCCGTCTATGAAGTTGAACTTGACGGTCACGCCGTTGCTGTTGCTCTCCACCATGTCATCACCCACAGTGCCGCCGCGGAAGCATTCTCCGTGTCTCTTTTTCAGCTGCCGCCCCACATCACCGTAAGCCATGACCCTTGCCATGCGCTTATCCTCATCGGATATGAACTTTATGAGCACCCTTGCGATGTCCGCAGCCCTTGTCACACCGTCCCATTTTTCAGCCATTCCCTCACGTCCTTTCAATCTTCTTCACATTGCCGTCCCCGACGATACAGGACACGTCCCCGGCATTCTTAGCCTCTTTGTCAAGGGTGTCCACATCCACGATGAACTCCACTACATTGTGACCCTTGGAGCACTTATGCCACCACCTGTCCCCCTTGCTATCGCCTACGATACATTCAAGGGTCTCGCCCGTGGAAAGCTCTACCGTGATATAGTCGCCTACGTCTGCGATTGGAGAACCTACAGCAACAACGTATTCATCGTCCTTGTAGCGGCGGAGACCGCTTTCATCGGTGTAGCACTCCTGCTGCATCTCATACTGGACGCTGTGGGTGTCGGTGATCGTCCGATAGTCCATGTATGTTTTCATGGACGTGTCACCATATCTTGAAGTGAAGATGAATACAGCGGCATAAAACATCGGTAATAGGTTCATTGGTCTCACTCCTCGTCTAAGTATTCCACGATGAGGTCAAGAGCGGCTTCCAACACCTTTACCCTTGCGTTATACTCATCGTATTCGACTCTGATCTTGTCCAGTTCTGCCTTGGTTCTGTCATAGTCCTCTTTGAGGTAATCGTAATAATCTTCTGCTGTCGCTTTTTTTATATTATCACCCCTTAACTTCTATTCGTGCGCTGTTTTTCAGCCTCTGCCAGTCGTTCTCCGTGATACCCGCCTTACGGGATACGAAAGCGATCGTGTCGGTATCTGTGAGGTACTTCCCGAACACGGGCGGCAGGCTGTACAGCTCGACAACGCTTTCAAAAAGGCTTTTCAGCCGCTTTTTCCTCCATCCACGCAGATAGAAGATGTACAACAAGCTTGCAACAATGCTCTGCAAGGCGTTGTCAAAGCA
>ODAI011212228.1_pt1 | contig 14273 bp, 6 predicted proteins | sample 1539321 | NCBI WGS metagenome assembly ODAI01 (sample SAMN02144231, study PRJEB22623) | gut metagenome | biome: sheep rumen | host: Ovis aries | place: New Zealand
ATACGGCGGGGGGGGGAGGCGCGGACGCTTTCCCACCGGGAGCGCATCCCCCTTTCCGCGCTGGAGCGTGCCGGCCATAACACGATGTTAATCATTATAACAAAAAGATAGCGCTTATAACAAAAAGATAGCGGGGAGCCGGCTTGTCAATCCTATGCCCCGCGTATAGGATAAAAGTATGAATATACGGAAACATCTAAAACAATTTTCCTTTTTTGCGGCTTTTGCCGGCCTTTGTTTGTTGGGGTGCTCATCCCCGGTCAGCTCAAGCTCAAGCTCAAGCTCCAGCTCTGGGTCTGGTTCCGGTTCGGGGGGCTCCGGCTCAAGCAGCACGAGCTATGCGCGGATAAGCCAGAGCGTCGATACGGGCAAGCTTGTCTCCTCTGCGGACGAAGTATCCTCCGTCAGCTTCGGGAACGAGATAACGGTGAACCTTGGCGGCGTCTCGTGGATGGCCGGCTCAAATTCCGGCACCGCCAGCTCCGACGCGGTAGAGATGACGGACTCCATCACAATCAAGAATACATCCGGGCACATCGAGATAGACGCGTCCGCTTCTACGGCGGCCACAAAGATTACCTTTACCGGCTCCATCTCCTCTGGCGAGCTGGAGATTAAGGGCAGCACGAGCTACTCCCTCCAGCTCTGCCTGAACGGGGCGTCCATCTCCAGCGGCAGTTATCCGTGCATCAACGTGACGACGGCCACAAAGACCTTCCTTGTGCTGGAGGGCTCCAGCAGCCTGACTGACGGCCGCACATACGGCAACGCATACAGCAGCGGCGGTAGCAGCACGAAGGGCACGCTCTACAGCAAAGGCGCCATCCTCGTCAGCGGCTCCGGCTCCCTCAGCGTGACGGAAGGCTATGCGCACGGCATATACTCAAAGGACTACATCCGCATCTTTGGAGGCTCCATCACCGTGAACAACGCCGGGCTCAGCTGCATCCGCAGCCAGAACGGCTTTGTGATGGACGGCGGCACGCTCACGCTGAAAGGCACGACCAGCCACAGCACGCGCAAGAACAACAACAGCCGCGGCATCATCGTGGAGGGCGACGAGTCCGCCCCCGGCGAAGGCTTCATCTACATTACGGGCGGAACCGTCAACATCAATACGACGGGCAAAGCCATCAGCGCCAAGTGGGATATAGACGAGGACGCGGAGACAAGCTCCACAAGCGACGACCCGAACCCCGTCGTCTACATCACGGGCGGCACGTTCACCATCAGGACGAGCGACAGCGTGAAGGATTCCGACCGCAGCAGCACCATCACCTACACAAAATACAACGGCGAGACGGAAAGCGAGAAGGAGTCCTGCTCCCCGGAGGGCATCGAGGGCAAGAACGGCGTCATCATCGCCGGTGGGACATTTGACATCCAGACGACCGACGACGCGCTCAACGCGAGCTACAGCGGCTACGGCTACGTCAATATCTCCGGCGGTACGCTCTACCTGTACTCAAAGCAGGGCGACGCCATCGATTCGAACGGCGACATCAACATCTCCGGCGGCACCGTCGTCACCGTAGCGCCCACGGGCAGCGAGGACGGCTTTGACTGCGACGGCAGCCTGAACTTTACGGGCGGTCTTGCGGCAGGCATCAGCGGCTCGTCCCACAGCTACGCTTCGGGCGGCTCGTCCACGCAGAAGGTCTTTGTGCTCGGCTCCAGCAAAGCGGGCTCGGCGGGCAGCACCATGGCGATAAAGGACAGCTCCGGCAACCCGGTGTTCGTGTTCACGATTCCTTCCGTGGCGTCGAGCTACTCCATCATCACGCTGTCTTCCCCGAAAATCGGCACCGGTTCGTACAGCATCTGGTCCGGCGTCTCGGCGAGCGGCGGCAGCGCATCCAACGGGCTGTACACGTCGCTCCCCTCCGTGAGCGGCGGCAGTACCACCGGTACCATCACCACGTCCTCCGGGTCTGCTGTCTACATGCTCGGCGCAAGCTCCGGCATGGGCGGCTTCTGAGCGCGGGCTGCCTGCGCTACCGGCCGCCGCGGGCTCAGGCAGGAACATAAAGCTGTTTTCCGCCGCTGCCCGCGGTCTCTGCCTGAAGAGCTGCGCGGAACCGGGTTCCCGGCGGGGAATGCGCCTCCGCTGCCCGCAGGGAGCGCATGTCTGCTTTTCATGCGGAGGCCCTGTCCTGCCTTGCCTTGCAAAAGCTGCGCGGAAAGTGTAGAATCATGGCATGATACAGGCGACAGGCTCCCAGATTATTGTGAAATTACTTGAAATGGAAGGCATCAGGATCGTGGCGGGGATACCCGGCGGTTCCATCCTTCCGCTCTATGATGAGCTGAACCGCAGCTCCATCCGGCATATCCTTGTGCGGCAGGAGCAGGCTGCGGGCTTTATCGCGCAGGGCATCTCCCGCTCCACCGGGACGGTCGGCGTGTGCATGGCGACGAGCGGGCCGGGCGCGATGAATCTGCTGACCGCCATCGCCGACGCCCGCTGCGACTCCGTTCCCCTTGTTGCGATTACGGGGCAGGTGAACACCTCCCTTATCGGTACCGATGCGTTCCAGGAGGCGGACACCTTCGGGCTTTCCTTCCCTATCACCAAGCACAGCATGATGATAAAGAATCCCGCTGACCTGCTTGAGGCTATCCCGCGGGCATTCTCCATCGCCGCCAGCGGGCGCCCCGGTCCGGTGCTCGTGGATATTCCCCGCGACGTGCAGTCCGCGACGGTGGAATTTGAGGCGTGGCCTGACGTGCATCCTGTTACGGTGCCGCGCCACGCTGCCCCCGCGGAACGTTTTGCCACGCCCTCCGACAGAATCCCGGCGCTCATCGACTCTATGGCTGAGGTTCTGCGCGGCGCCTCCCGCCCCGTGCTCTACGCGGGCGGCGGCTGCAACGATGGCGCCGCTGCCGCCGCAATCGAGGACTTCCTTGCCGCCTACAAGGACTGTGCCGTCGTCTCCAGCCTGATGGGCATCGGCGTGGTGCCCCGCAGCGCGGGGAACAATTTCGGCATGGTCGGCATGCACGGTTCCTCCGCCGCCAACAGGGCGATGCACGACGCGGACGTGGTGCTTGCCGCCGGTGTGCGCTTTGACGACCGCGCGACGGGTGCCATCAAGGCGTTCTGCCCTGCGGCAAAAATCCTGCACATCGATATAGACGCCGCGGAGATAAACAAGATTCTTCCTTCGTTCGCGTCGCTTGTCTGCGGGGCAGAGACCGCTTTCCCGCTCCTGACGCAGGCGCTCCGTGCCGCTCTGCCCGATGCGGCGGCTGCCGCTTCCCGCAGCGAATGGATTGCTTCCCTCCGCCGTCTCTACGAGGAGACCGAGAGCGTGGAGCTGGGGCGCGCTGCCGCAGTTCCCGCGCAGTCCGTGAACCCCCGCGCCTTTATCAGGGACATCCCCGCCTGTGCCGCACGGGCAGGCCTCCGCCCTGAGGACATCATCGTGACCACCGATGTCGGGCAGCACCAGATGTGGAGCGCCCAGTATTACCCGGTGGAGCGCGCGCGCCAGTTCCTGACGAGCGGCTCTTTGGGAACGATGGGCTTCGGGCTTCCGACGGCGATTGGGGCGGCGCTCGCGGACGGCTCAAAGCGCGTCGTCTGCATCTCCGGTGACGGCAGCATCCTGATGAACGTGCAGGAGCTTGCGACGCTTGCCGAGCAGGGGCTCTCCGTCACGGTCATCGTGCTGCAGAACGGCTCGCTCGGAATGGTACGCCAGCAGCAGCAGTACCTCTTCGGCGGGAACTACAGCGCCAGCATCTTTGCGCGCCAGCCTGACCTGCTTGCCGTCGCCGCGGGCTTCGGCATAGACGCCATCGACGCGAATGCCGACCCTGACTGGTACAAGAAGGCTTTTTCCGCCGGACCGCATTTTGTCCGCCTCTGCATCTCGATGGAAGAGAACGTGCTTCCCTTCGTCTCCGCCGGAAAGGCGAACATCGACGCAATCCGCGACTGAGCAAACGGGCCTGCCCTGCAGGCTGCTATGCGGAAGCGCCGCTTTGCTTCCGCGCCGTCGCGGGGTGGGGCGCTTCACTTTGCCTGGAATCAGATGCCATTCTTCCTGCAAGCGGAGCACAAAGCAGAGTTCCGTGGTTTTCTGACGAGTGCTTGACATTTTTTCGTGTTATTGTTACTCTTAGCTTATATTTATTAGTTTAATATAACAAGAGGAATGCTGATATGAAGCGTTGTGAGATTGTACAGGTTCGTGGGCGCGAGATTATTGATTCCCGCGGGAATCCTACGGTAGAGGCTGAGGTGACCCTTGCGGACGGCACCGTCGCCCTTGGTACTGCCCCCAGCGGGGCCTCCACCGGCGAATTTGAGGCGCTTGAGCTGCGTGACGGCGACAAGGCGCGTTTTGGCGGCAAGGGTGTGATAAAAGCCGTAAATAATATTAATACGGTTATCAGCGCGGCGGTCAAAGGGCTGGACGCCGCCGATATCTATGCCGTCGATGCGGCGATGCTCAAGGCTGACGGGACAAAGGACAAGAGCAAGCTCGGCGCAAACGCCATCCTTGCCGTGTCCATTGCCTCTGCGCGCGCGGCGGCAACGTCGCTGCAGCTTCCGCTGTACCGCTTCCTCGGCGGTGTGCAGGGAACCAGGCTCCCCGTTCCCATGATGAACATCCTCAACGGCGGTGCCCACGCCACCAATTCCGTGGACACGCAGGAATTTATGATTATGCCGGCTGGCGCGCCCTCCTTCAAGGAAGGCCTGCGCTGGTGCACGGAGGTGTTCCACGCGCTGCAGGCTCTGCTTAAAAAGGAAGGCAACACGACTGCCGTGGGCGACGAGGGCGGTTTTGCGCCCAACCTGAAGAGCGACGAGGATACCATCGAGCATATCCTTCAGGCCATACGCGACGCCGGCTACGAGCCCGGCAAAGATTTTATGATTGCGATGGACGCCGCTTCCTCAGAATGGAAGAGCCCCAAGGGCAAAGGCTTCTACCACCAGCCCAAGAGCGGCCGGGACTTTACCACGGACGAGCTTATCGCCCACTGGAAGTCGCTTGTGGACAAATATCCTATCATCAGCATAGAGGACGGCCTGGACGAGGAGGACTGGGAAGGCTGGCAGAAGATGACCAAGGAGCTGGGGCAGAAAGTCCAGCTGGTCGGCGACGACCTTTTCGTGACGAACACGGAGCGCCTTGCCAAGGGCATCCAGCTGGGCGCCGGAAATTCCATCCTCATCAAGCTGAACCAGATTGGCTCCGTCTCAGAGACGCTGGAGGCCATCAAGATGGCGCACAAGGCCGGTTACACCGCTAGTTCCTCCCGTCGCTCCGGCGAGCCCGGGGATACCACGATTGCCGACCTTGCCGTCGCCCTGAACACCTGCCAGATTAAGACCGGTGCCCCCAGCCGCTCCGAGCGCGTCGCAAAGTACAACCAGCTCCTGCGCATAGAGGAAGAGCTGGGCGACGCCGCGTGCTATCCGGGCTTTGCCGCCTTCAACGTCAGGCGGTGCTGCGACTGACGCGCGGGACGGGCTGTAGCGGCTCTCCGCTGCCTGGCCCGTACGCCTGCGGAAAGCACCGTGCCGCCGTTTGCCGTGCGGCAGGTGCCACAAAGGTTATTGCCAGGACACCTCGAATACCTGGGTGATAATAGAGTTCCTCATAGACAGTCGTTTAAGCCACTGCTGCCTATGACCGGTCTGCCATGCAGTCTTGGCAGGCCGGTTTTTTTTCTCTTCAGGATAGCGGAATTCCAAAACTTGTGGTATACTGAAAAAGATGATTTTTTTTGCGGGGGCGCCTCTGCCGCCTGCAAACGGAGGAATCTGCGCCGGGGACGCGGGAGGGTACTCCATGTATACCATTTTATTAGTTATCCAGTATGCAAGCGTTGCCGGGATGCTTTTTGAGGTCTCCTATATATCGAGGAATCTCCAGAAGCCCCTGCACGGCAACCTCTTTTTTGCCTTGTGCGTCATGCTGGAGAACAATGCGGGCTACCTGCTGGTCATGCTTGCTCGCGACCAGCAGGAGGCGCTGGCCGCCATGATGCTGGGCTACCTTGGACGCCTGTGGATTCCCTTTGCCCTGCTCCGTTTTGTGCTCCAGCTGTGCCGCTTCAATAAGCTGAACCGTGCCCTGCCGTTCCTTGCGTTCTTCCACATGCTTACCTATGCCGTCGTGCTCACGTGCAGGTACCATTCCCTGTTCGTCCATGACATCGGCTTTGAGGCGGACGGTCTGTACCCCCACCTGGTGTACGGGTACGGGATATGGTACTACCTGTTCTCCCTGCTTGTCCTGCTGTATTCGCTCATCATGCTTGTCCTGCTTGTCCGCAAGCTCCGTGCCGAAGAGTCCCCCGTGGAGAAAAATCGGCTCGTGTTCGTGACCCTTGCAGTCGTATCCTTTTCCCTCTGTTCGGGGCTGCACTTTGCCGGTGTCGGGAAAGTCTACGATGTCAGCGTCCTCGGTTATTCCTTTCTGGCGGTATTCGTGTTCATCGCCCTGTTCCGCTACGACCTGCTGGACACGCAGGCGCTCGCGCAGGATTTTGTCATCGACCGCCTGAGCGAGGGCATTATCTCGGTGAACGAGCAGGGGCAGATTGGCTACGTCAATTCCCCGGCAAAAAAGCTCTTCCCGTCCCTTGCATCCGCCCCGCAGGAAGGCCTGCGCATGCGGGACGGGTCGCTTGAGAAGGGCGAGCCGCTCCGTATCGGCGACCGGGTCTACCATCCGGAATCGAACACCCTGTTCCTGGATGGAAAAAAAGTGGGCTCCGTCTATGTGATTGCCGACGATACCGAGCACTACCGCTACATGGAGCAGCTGGAGGAGCAGAAGCAGATTGCCGCTCGCGCGAATGCCGCCAAGACGACCTTCCTGTCGAGCATGAGCCACGAAATCCGCACGCCGATAAACGCCGTCCTCGGTCTGGACGAGATGATTCTGCGGGAGACGAACGAGGTGGCCGTGCGCGGCTATGCCCGCGACATCCAGTCGAGCGGCCGCATGCTGCTCGCAATCATCAACGACGTGCTGGATTTCTCCAAGATTGAGGCTGGCAAGATGGAGATTGTCACGGGGGAATACAACCTGAGCTCCCTTGTGGCTGATCTGGTGAACATGATTGAGTCCCGCGCCTATGCCAAGGGGCTGGTCTTTTCCGTGGCCGTGGACGAGTCCATCCCCTACTTGCTGCGCGGCGACGACACCCGGATAAAGCAGTGCCTGCTGAACCTGCTGACAAACGCCGTCAAGTATACGCGGGAAGGCAGCGTGAAGATGGAGGTCGGCTTTGAGAAGCTGGACGATTCCCGCATCCTGCTGAAGGCGCGGGTCTCCGACACGGGCATCGGCATCAAGGAGGAGGACTTGAAGCGCCTCTATGCCCCCTTCGAGCGTCTGGAGGAGAAGCGGAACAGGCGTATAGAGGGAACCGGGCTTGGCATGAGCATCGTCAAGAGCCTGCTGGCGGCGATGGGCAGCAAGATTGAGGTCGAGAGCGAATACGGGACGGGCAGTACGTTCTCGTTCTCGCTGGTGCAGGACGTCGTTGACTGGAAGCCTGTCGGCAACTGGCGCACGGAGCACGGGCAGGATTCTGGTACCGCCAATTACGCGGAGACATTCCAGGCGCCGGACGCGCGGATTCTGGTGATTGACGATACCCCCATGAACCTGACGGTCATCAGGGGGCTGTTGCGGACGACCCGGATCCAGATAGACACGGCGGGGGACGGCATCTCCGGTCTGGAGGCTGCCCGCAGGACGCACTACCATATCATCTTTATAGACCACCTCATGCCGAACCTTGACGGCCTTGAGACTATCGCCGCCCTGCGGGCCGATACGTCCGGGATGAATTTCGCCACTCCCTGCGTCGCGCTCACGGCGAATGCCGTCTCCGGCGCGCGGGAGATGTATCTGTCGGCAGGTTTCTCCGATTACCTTTCCAAGCCTATCGACAGCATAAAGCTTGAGGAGATGATAGAGCACCTGCTGCCGCCGACGCTTGTGCTCCACAGGAGCGACGGCGCCTTCCAGCTGAAGAAGGGCGGCTGGAACGGCATTGAGCGGCGGGCGAACGGCGGGAACGGCTATGCCGCGCAGCTTTTCAAGGACTATTTCGGGCTGGATGTGTCGCCTGCCCTCAAGAACTGCGGCACAAAAGAGGTGTTCAAGGATGCCCTGCAGGATTTCTACGACGAAATCCCGCGCAAGGCGGACGCCATAGAGGCCTTTGTCGCCGCCGCCGACTGGAAGAATTACACGGTGCTCGTCCACGCGCTCAAAAGCTCTGCCCGGCTCATCGGGGCGGGGCAGCTTTCCGGGCTTGCGCGCCGCATGGAGGAATGCGGCAATGCCGCCCTCGGCGAAGGGGATGGTGTCCGCGCCGCTGTGGCCGAGATTCTGGGCCGGACGCCGGATTTGCTCGCGCAGTACCGGGAATACCGCCGGAAGCTCATGCCGCTCTGCGATGCCTGCGTCTCAGCGCCAGCCGCGCTTCCCCCTGTTCCACCGGAAAAATTTGCCGACGCGCTGGCCGCCCTGCGGGAATTTGTGGGCGCCTTTGACTTTGGCAGCGCGGACGCCGTCATCGCGGAGCTTTCCGCCTGGTCAGTGCCTGCGGATAGTGCCGGCCGCTATGAGACCTTGAAATCCTGCATCCGCGCGGCAGACCAGCGCGGCGCCATGGATGCGCTCGCAGCGATGCCATAAAGAAGATGACAGAGGCGCAGTTTCCATGATATAATAGAACGGCTGTCTCAAAAGCGGCATGCTTCTGAAACATGCCCGGGAACTGCCCGGAAATGTCAGCATTCCGCCCTGTCCCATGGATGGGCGCCGCCCCGGTGATATCCGTGCGGTCGGAATGTGCTGCAAGGATAAGAGGAAGAACCAGAATGTACAGTGTGCTGATTGCAATCCAGTACGTTTCCATAGCAGGGCTGCTCTTTGAGAGTATGTATATCCTGAAGAATCAGAAGGATGCGCTGCATGGTTGCCTGCTCTTTAATGCGATGGTCACGCTTGAGACCACGGTGAGCTACCTCGCCCTCATGCTTGCCCGCAACAAGGAGCTTGCGCTCATCGCGTATCAGCTTTCTTCCTTGGGACGCGTATGGATTCCCTATTCCCTGCTCCGCTTTGTGCTGATTTTCTGCAAGAACAAGAAACTGATGCGCCTGCTCCCGCCCCTCGTCTTCTTTCATTTCGTGACGTATTTCGTCGTCCTCACCGGGCAGCACCATTCCCTCTGGTTCCACGTGCACGGCTTTTCCGAGCAAGGCCTGTTCCCGCACCTCGTTTTGAGCTACGGCATCTGGAGCTACCTGTTCTACCTTGTGTCGCTCGCCTACTTTATCTGCATGCTCGTGCTGCTCCTGCGCGAGCGGCGGCATGTTGTCGGCCGCCTGCAGCGCATGCGGCTCGAATATGTATGCGCGGCCGTGTTCATGTACACGCTTTTTATTTTTCTCCGGATATTCGGGGTGGGCAGGGAGTTTGACATAACCGTGCTCGGCTACGCGGTCTCCACGGTGTTCATGTATGTCGCCATTTTCCGCTATGACCTGCTGGACACACGGGAGCTTGCCCGCGACTTTGTGGTGGATCGCCTGACGGAGGGCATCATCTCTGTTGACAGCCAGGGGCGACTTGGCTGGTGCAACCCGCTGGCGGAGGAGCTGTTCCCGGAGCTTGACAAATTCCCGGAGAACGTGCTGGCGAATCTGCGCGCCACTATCGCGGAGCGGGGGGGGCTCCACCTGGACGGCAAGCTCTACCAGCCTGAGCAGGAGACCTTGTACCACGACGACAAGGAGATTGGTACCATATATCTGGTCTCCGACCGCACCGAGCATTACCGCTACATGGAGGAACTTGAGGAGCAGCGCCAGATTGCCACCCGCGCGAATGCCGCAAAGACGGAATTCCTGACGAGTATGAGCCACGAAATCCGTACGCCTATCAATGCCGTAATCGGGCTGGACGAGATGATTCTGCGCGACTCCAAGGAAGCGGCCATCCGCAGCTATGCGGCCGACATACAGTCGAGCGGCCGTATGCTGCTCGCAATCATCAACGACGTGCTGGATTTCTCAAAGATTGAGGCGGGCAAGATGGAGATTCTTCCGGTAGACTACAATCTCTGCTCGCTCATCTCCGACCTTGTGAACATGATAGAGTCGCGCGCCTACGCGAAAGGCCTTGTATTCAGCGTGCACGTGGACGAGTCCATGCCATTCCGCCTGTACGGGGACGACACGCGCATCAAGCAGTGCCTGCTGAACCTGCTGACGAATGCCGTCAAGTATACGCGGGAAGGCAGCGTCTCCATGGATATCGGCTTTGAGAAGAAGGACGATTCCACTATCCGCATGCGGGCGGAAGTCCGCGACACGGGCATCGGCATCAAAGCGGAGGACATAGAGCGGCTCTGTTCCCCCTTTACCCGCATGGAGGAGCGCCGCAACCGCCGCATCGAGGGAACCGGGCTTGGCATGAGCATCGTCAAGAGCCTGCTCTCCGCGATGGGCACTGCCCTTGAGGTGCAGAGCGAGTACGGCAAGGGGAGCGTCTTTGCCTTTACGGTGGAGCAGGGGGTCAAGGACTGGGAGCCTGTGGGTGATTGGCGCATGGACAAGGCGAGGGGCGATATGGCTGCCTCCGGCTATAAAGAGAGCTTCCAGGCGCCCTCGGCGAAGATTCTGGTGGTCGATGACACGCCGATAAACCTGACGGTGTTCAGGGGCTTGCTCCGCAACACGCGCGTGCAGATAGACACGGCCTGCGACGGCGTGCAGGGGCTTGATGCCGCGCGCAAAAAGAGCTACCACATCATTTTTATCGACCACCTCATGCCGAACATGGACGGCCTTGAGACCATCGCCGCGCTCCGTGCGGACAGCATGTGCGTGAACCAGCATGCGCCCTGCATCGCGCTTACCGCAAACGCCGTCGGCGGCGCGCGCGAGACGTATATTTCCGCAGGTTTTTCCGATTACCTTTCCAAGCCTATCGACGGTCTGAAGCTGGAACAGATGATAGAGCACTACCTGCCGCAGAATATCGTGCTGCACCGCGGGGATGCCGGCTTTACCGTGCTGCAGAAAGGCGAATGGGATGGCGTGGAGCGCCGCATGAACGGAGATTCGAGCGCATCAGGTTTTTGCCGCGATATGTTCGGGCTGGATATCGCGCAGGGGCTCAAGAACTGCGTGACGCGGGAAGTATTCCTTGAGGCGCTTAAGAATTTCCATGAGGTGATAGGCGAGAAGGCCGATTACATAGAGACGCTTGCCGCCACAAAGGACTGGAAGAATTACACCGTGCAGGTTCATGCGCTCAAGAATTCCGCGCGGCTCATCGGTGCCGACCAGCTCTCTGCGCTCGCGCGGGGCTTGGAGGACTGCGGCTCGTCCTTGGTGCGCCGCGCTGCCGCCGACCAGTCTGCCGCGGCAGGAAGCGATGGCGCCGCGCTGGAGGCTGAGATTGCGGAAAAGACGCCGCTGCTCCTCTCGCAGTACCGCGAATATGCCACCAAGCTCGCGCCTTTGTGCGGCGGTACAGCCGGTAAGGAGCTGCCGCCCATTGCGCCCGCTATGCTCCGCGATGCGCTCGGTGCGTTGCGCGAGCTTGTTGCGGCGGCTGACTTTGCCGGCGCTGATTCCGTGATAGCCGAGCTTGACCACCATACCATGCCTGCGGACTTTGCGCAGCGCTATGTGGAAATCCGCGCGGCTGTGCGTGCCGTTGACCAGGGCATTGCCCTGAAGCTGCTGCAGGAAGCGATGTAATCCGCGCGGAAGCGGCCGGGTTTTATTCCCCCTGTTCCCACGGGTAGCGCAAGCCCCAGTCGCCGCGCAGCTTGTCCATCGCCGCGCAGAGCGCCTGTGTCTTCGCAAATCCGTGTATGTCCGATTCCGTCTTTCCCTCCAGAATGCAGTCCGTCGCATGGATGAGCTCGTATTCGTAGCCGTTTACGGAGAACGCCTTTTTGATTTTTCCGCTGACTTTGTTTTTGTTTCCCCTGATGTCCTTGTACGAGTGAATCGTTGCCTGCTGTGCCATAAAGAAATTCGGCACGATGATAAAACCCTCTGTTCCGTAGATGACCGCATCGTGCGTGTTTCCTGTGGACGGAATGTCCATGGCGCTCTGGAAGCTTGCGGTGATTGTGTTTGCGAAGCTTATGTTCACGCTGTTCCAAGCGTCCACGCCGTTGCGCATCCGGGCGGAGGAGCTCAGGCTTTCAATCGGGGAGAAGTCCGCAATCATCATCGAGAAGTACAGGCAGTAGATGCCAAGGTCGAGCAGTGCCCCGCCTGCGAGCTCCGGGGAAAAATTCCTGTCCTGCGGGTCAAAGAAATTGCGGTTGCAGAAGCGTGAGTCGATGTGCAGCACCGTGCCGATGACGCCGTCCGCGATTGCGTTGCGTATCACCGCAATGCACGGGTTGAACGCCGTCCACATTGCCTCCATAAAAAAACGTCCGTTCCGCTTTGCCGCGTCCAGCATCCCGTCGAGCTGCTGCATCGAGCAGCCTGCCGGTTTCTCGCACAGGACGTGCTTGCCGCTCTCCAGCGCTTGTGTCGCCGACCCGTAGTGGAAGGCGTGGGGATTTGCAATGTACACGGCGTCTACGTCCGGGTCAGAGAAAAGCTCCTCGTAGCTGCCGTAGGCTTTCTGGAAATGCCAGGCTCCGGCAAAGCGCTGTGCCTTTGCGATGTCCCTGCTCGCTACCGCATAGAGGCGTACAGGATGTCTGGAGGCAACGGCCTGCATGGCAGCCGCCATACTCTGCGCGATTCTTCCGGGCGCAAGGATTGCCCAGTTGATGTAGTCTTTCATGCTTTCTCCCATGCCCGGTATATGAGCTGCCCGGAAAAGTTCTTGCTTTTCCGGGTTGGTCTTTGTTTGGTAAAAAAGCATATCCGGAAAATTCCCTGCAGGTATTTTCCGGATACGCCGCGAGCTCTCAGACCGCACTGCTGGCGCGGCAGAGAACATCGCAGTTTCAATGTGGGCTCTAAGATTATGAGCGTTATTTTACGAATTCCTTTTTGAGGAAGGCGAGGTCAAGCTCCGGGTACAGCACATGCGCGCCGAGCAGCTTGTTTACGCGCGCCCGCGCTGCTGCGACCGCATCGTCGGAAATCTCAATCTTTCCCTTTGCGGGTTTTCCTTCCTTTGTGACTCCGGGCTTTGTGTTCTTGAGCACGTAGTCGATGATGGCGGCGACTTCCTTCATGTCGCTCTCGTCCATGCCGAGCGTGGTGAGCCCCGGCGTGCCGATGCGGATGCCGCTCGTCCACCATGCGCCGTTCTTGTCATAGGGCAGGGCATTTGCGTTTGCGGTGACGCCGCACTTGAACAGCGCCGCCTCCGCCTGCTTGCCGGTCAGGCCGTAGCCGGTTACATCCACCAGCATGAGGTGGTTGTCGGTGCCGCCGGTCTGGAGCGGCATGCCGAAGCCCTTGCAGCCTTCCGCCAGCGCCTGCGCGTTCTTTACGACCTGATGCGCCCACGCCTGGTATTCCGGCGTGCGGGCTTCCTTGAAGGCGATTGCCTTTGCCGCCATGATGTGGCCGAGCGGTCCGCCCAGAACCATGGGGCAGCCCTTGTTCACGTAGTCCGCGAATTCCTTCTTGCAGAGAATCATGGCGCCGCGGGGGCCGCGCAGCGTCTTGTGCGTTGTGGTCGTCACGATGTCCGCCCATTTTACCGGATCGAAGTCTCCCTCAAAGACTTTTCCTGCGACAAGACCCGCAAAGTGGGCCATGTCCACCATCAGCACGGCTCCGCACTTGTCCGCAATCTCGCGGAAGCGCCTGAAGTTTATCTTGCGGGGATATGCGGAGAAGCCCGTCAGCAGGATGAGCGGCTTTACCTCCATCGCCTGCTTCTCTATAGCGTCGTAGTCAAGCAGTCCGGTCTCGCGGTCAACGCCATAGGGGTGGCTCTCGAACATGCGCGCGGAGACATTCATCCTGTAGCCGTGGGTAAGGTGGCCGCCGCAGCTGTAGTCCAGCCCCATGAGCCGCTGGTTCCCGAATTTCTTGCGGAGCATATCGAACTGTTCGTCCGTAAGCTCGTTCAGCGATTTTACGCCGAGCTCCTGCAGCGTGGGCGTCTCTACTTTTGCGGAAAGAATCGCCCAGTATGCGACGAGGTTCGTGTCGGCGCCGGAATGCGGCTGGACATAGGCGTAGTCTGCGCGGAACAGGGCCGCTGCGTCTTGGGGGGCAGTCTTCTCAACGGCTCTGATGTGCACGCCGTCGCCGTCTTCGCGTTGCTCCGCATAGC
>ODAI011833858.1_pt1 | contig 14273 bp, 6 predicted proteins | sample 1539321 | NCBI WGS metagenome assembly ODAI01 (sample SAMN02144231, study PRJEB22623) | gut metagenome | biome: sheep rumen | host: Ovis aries | place: New Zealand
GCTGTCTTCCGCCATTTCAGTTCCGGTGAATCCAGTCGGCGCCTGTTCGCGGCAGCCGGCTGTTTACCGTCGAAAAGATAGCCGCCGGTGGTGGTGCTGATGGCAGCATGGGAACGGTAGGCCGAGATGGCGTCGTTGCCGGAAAGACCGGCGCTCAGACGCAGAGAGAGTTCATCGAGCCAGCTGGCACCCTTCATCCAGGGTTCGTTGGCGATGTTCCATTTGAAAGCGCCTGAAGGGAAGGTTGCGTACTTGTGATTCTCGGCGAAGTTGGATGCACCGTCTCGGCGTACTGTAGCTGTGAGATAGAAGCGGGAATCGTAGTTCCAGTTGGCGCGGGCGAACACGGAGAACTTGCGGGTCGCAGATGCTGAAGTGCCGGCAGAGTATGTCTCCTTGTCCTGAACAGCGTTCATGTTGTTCCACATCACCTCGTCGTCCATGTAGCCGCTTCCGCTCAGGGTGAAGTTGTTCGATCCGAACTTATAGGCGGACAGACCGGCCATGACATCGATATGATGCTTTCCGAACTTCATTTTGTAGGTAGCGGTATTCTCCGTGGAGAGAGAATTCTCGTCATATTCGGCCCTGTATGCATCGCCGCCCTGGTTCTCGCCCTTGGTGGGGAGGTTGCTGGGATAGTAGCGGTATGTATGCCTCTGGTACAGATAATAAGAGAACACGCTGCGGATTTCCAGATTCTTGATCGGGGTCACCACGGCGGAGAAGTTGTTGGTCATGGAGTGACGCTCAAGATAGTGGGTATTCAAATCGATGAGCGAGCGCGGCGTATTGATCCATGCACCGGAATAGTAGTAATCGTTGAAGGTTTCCTGAGGCTTCATGTTCGGGTTCAGGTAAACGGCGCCCTGGTACCACGACGTACCGCCGAGAGTGGCTTTGTTCTCGTCGTTGTGACGCCATGTATAAGAACCGTTGTAACCGAGTTTGAGCCATTTGAAAACCTGCCTGTCGAGGTTGATACGGCCGGTGATACGTTTCTGACCGCTGTCCTGGATGATACCCTGGGTGTCGTTGTAGGAAAGCGAAACATAGTAGTTGTGCTTGCCTTCAGAACCGTTGAGGGTGAGGGCGTAATTCTGCACAAGGGCCGTACGCGTGATTTCATCCACCCAGTCGGTACTTTCGGTCACATGATAAGGATCCTTGTAGATAAGTCCCGACAGAGGGGTGTCGAGGCCCATTCCCTGATGGTTGGCATCTGCACCGAAGGAGGCAACCTCGTTGCGGTACATCTGGAACTCAGATGCGTTCATGATGTCCAGTTTCCTGGGGAGCCTGGAGAAGCCAAGGTCGGCCTTGAACGTGATGCCGGTCTGGCCCTTGCGGCCTGTACCCTTCTTGGTGGTGATGATGATAACGCCGTTTGCGCCGCGGCTTCCGTAAATAGCTGTGGATGAAGCATCCTTCAGCACGGAGATGCTGGCGATATCGTCGGCGTTCAGGTCATTGAGGTCGTGGATTGCATCAATGATGCCGTCCACGACGAACAAAGGTTCGTTGGAAGCAGTAATGGAACGGGTTCCGCGGATACGGATGGTGGTGGTGGAACCCGGGGCGCCGTCGGTGGACATAAAGTCCGCACCTGCGATACGGCCCTGCAGGGCATGGTCTGCAGAAAGCACGGGAGCGCTCTGGATATCCTGCATCTTGACGTTGGTTACAGATCCCGTAAGGTCTTGTTTCTTGACGGAACCGTATCCGATCATAACCACTTCTTCGAGCATGTTGCTGTCCTCTTCGAGAGTGAAATTATAAACGCTGCGCTCACCTGAAATGCGGGCGGAAGCGGTTTTATAGCCCATGAAGAGAACCTCGATTGTGTCTCCGCGGTTGACCTTGAGAGTGTAGGAACCATCGGTGCCAGCGACTGCACCCCTGGTGGTACCTTGAATCCTGATGGTAGCGCTGGGGAGCGGAGCCCCTTCGGAATCTACCACCTTACCGGTGATGGTCACCGTCCTGTCCTGCGCCAGGATCTCGGACTGGCCGGAAACGGCCAGAAGAGCACAGAGCGCTGCTACGGACAATAATATTTTATGGAACAAATTACTCATCTTCGTAAGGATTATTCGTTAGACACTTCGGCTGCCGGACCGAGCAGATTGTCCTTTCCGCTCCCTCCATTGGCAATCCAGAGGTCCTCGTCGCCGTTCTTCTCGACAATCCTGCGCATGTAGAAATTGTCTATGAAAATGCGGTTAGGAGCGCCTGCAGACGCCGAAGGGTTACCCGCCGTGATGCGGATACGGGTATTTCCGGTGAAAGGATTGCTGTCGGAAGAAATGATTCCCAGGAGGAATTCAGAGCCCTTCCAGAAATCCGAAGGATAAAACTCCGAGGCGGTGTCGGCATAAGGAGCTTCAAGCTCCATGCTGGTAGCCCCGTTGTCGCGAAACACTCCGCCGTCCAGGATTTCCACCTTGAGTTTATTTGCATCGCGCACACCGTCCACGTCGGTATAGGCCACGGCGCGGAATGACACCACTACGAGAGAGTCGCTGCGGATTGCTTCATAATAAGGAGAATAGATGCTTGCTCCGCGACCGGTCTCGTCGCCCAGCATGAGGAAGCCGTTCTTGCCATAAACCGCAGCGTCGTCTTCCTGTACCCAGCCGCGGGTCTTGTCGTTGTTGATCCACTGTGAGTACACGGTGCCGTCGATCTTGCGGGGATCGGATGTACCGTACTTACTCCAAGAGAAATCGCTTGCGACAGGGGTAAGAAGTCCCTGGTGCACTGTAATGAATGCGCCCAGCTGCAGGCTTGGTGCGGTGAGCATCAGCGTCCCGGTCCTTCTGGTATAATAACCATAGGTAGAACGGGGCCGGAAATTAAGAGTAAGCGAGTACAAATCATCGCCTTTCTTTTCCACGCTGGCCACAGATGCCCAAGGAGTGCTTTGGTCATCTTGCCACTGAGCCTGGAATTCCACGTTTGAACGCACCGTGAAGGTGGCGCTGCCACCGACCACGGGGACGCTCACCAGCGTGGTTGGTTCTTCGTCGTCGGCATTGATATAAAAATCAATATACTCCTTGCGGAAGACTTCGCCTGAGTCTTTATTGCAAGATAAAAGACACAGGCAAGTCAGAGCCAGGAGCAAACCGACAGCTTTTGTTTTAGTCATAATGATAAATTTGTATGGTTAAAGATTAAAATCGATCAAAATCGGCCTGTGGTCCGATGGATCATAAAATGAAGGTACATAAGTACTTGGGCTCTGCGTCATCCATTTATCGCCAAGCACCAGGGCATTCACCACTTTGTCCATCAGCGGAGTGGAAACATACACATAGTCAATCCTCGCCGCTCCGCCTGTGGTGGAAACGTAGTTTTTGGTGGGAGGATAGCATTCATAAATGACGTCGTGAAGAGACGTGGTGTTGAGGATTTCATCCTGGGCGAGAAGCCTTGTGTCGTTGGCCGGATATTTCAAATACCAGTTGTCCAGCCTGGAGCGGGAATTAAGGTCTCCGAGAAGTATCCAGTCGGTCACGCCCGAGTAATCCGGGGAATTAACAGTGCGAGAGAGGATATACCGCATCTCAAACTGGCGGTAATAGTCGCCTTCATGGGCTTCGGTGCTCTTCTCACGGTAGGTCGAAGTGACCCCGTATCCGTAGGACTGAGGCCAGAGGTGGCCGGTGACAAAACTCAGGACCTTTCCGTTGACATCCACCTGATGCAAGGCTGCGCCGTGGGAAACAGGGTTGTTGGCCACATTGGAATTGGTGATCTTCAGCACCGTGGTGATAGGATACTTGGAAGTAATTTCCTGAGGATAGTTGTCCCTGAAGCCTCCCAATGCGGAGTAATTGTGTCCGTACCTGGCAGCGAGAGAGGCCCATCCGGAAGGCAGGAAACGCAGGGCTGTACTCTGCGAAGTGTTGGTGTTGTCCTTGTAGATGGAGGAAGCCTCGCACCATACGCAGATGTCGGGATCGTACTTCTTCACGAAGGCCACGAAGTTGTTGTAGTTGTTGGCCTGGTCGGACCACATACCGTTTTGGATATTCCAGTACAGGAGCCTCAGGTTGCCTTTGCGGACTGCATCTGCGGTGTGGCGTACGGTGATGTCGTCAAGATAGAAGCCATGGACGGTAGCAGTGTTGGGATCTGCCCCCGCGAAATAAAGATACGTGCCGTCGGTGGCGTTGGAGGCGGTAAGCTTGGCGGTGTGCCAGGTCTTTTCCTCAACGGCCGAAGAAGGAATGGTGACTTTGGTCCTGCCTATCGTAACCAGCGAAGAACTGGCGGAATAGGTGATCTCGGCGCCGATGTCCTGACCATCCACCTGCAGGGACGTAATATAACCGGCATTTACGAGTTCGAAGAGCAGATCGTCGCCGGCACCGTTCTGGAAACAGAACTTGAACTCCACGGTTATGTCCGCAAGTCCGTTCACATTTGTAATGGCTCCCGTCTGCATGACCCCGCGGGACTTGTTGCCCTCGCCGGAGCCGACCGCCATGACGCCCTGGTATTCCTGGCAGCGGAATAAATAGCGCCAGGAGCTGAAATTGCGGCTGGCAATGTAGGAGTCTGACATGACATGGGAAGTACCGACCCATTTGCCGCTCACGTCGGCCCATGTGTTAGACTGGATAAAGCCGGTTCCCGGCATGTCGCACGGAACGGAAACAAATGCATCGGAATAACCGTTTCGCTGCGTTCCGCCATTGGGGTCGATCTTGGAGGCGTCGGGAGCATATCCCTTGGTCCTTTCGCCGCCCATGATGTTGCCTCCCCAGACACAGTTGTCAAAGCCTTCGTACCACACCAGATCGGCATCGGGAGCATAATCGAAATCTATGCTGACAGGTTTGCCGGGGGTGAGGGTTCCGGGCGTGACAGTCTTGCGTGCCATGCGGTGATCGGAACCGCACACAGTTATTTCCAGGCCCTTCGACAGTCCCGAAGGTGCCAGTATCACGGGAACGGCCACCCCTTCCTGGCTCAAAGCCACGAAATTGCCGTTTTCCGTACAATTCACCACCGCGAAGTCAACCCCCTCAGTCATCTGCAAGGAAGCCTTGGAGGGCGAATAAACTGCCTTTCCTGCAAGCACTTCCCCGCCAAGCGACCTGACTTTTACGGAAGATATCTTGCCTGTCCCATTGACCTTGAGAACCAGCATAGATGCCGCCTCCTTGAAGACAAGCACGTTGCCGTCCGATTCGCTGTAGGAAGCATAGCGCGGATAGTCTTTGAAAGATGACTTGGTGCCGGACCAAAACTGCGAATGAGGCACCACGAGATCCTTGTAGGCACTGCTGCCAAACCATTTGGCAGAGTTGCGGGTAAGCAAAACAGCATTATACACGTTATTCGACACCGCAGCCACGTCGGCATACCAGTTTCCGGCATCGTCGGGATAGAGTGTATAATCGGAGCCGTTGACGTTCACCTTGCATCCGGTAAAGTCGGAAGTTGGAAGGCCCAGCTGTTCCCGTATCGAAGAGGTGGACTCATAGTCCATATAGAAACGGACTTTCCCGTCCGTTTCGCTTATGGGAGCGCCTTTCTGGGATTCCTGTTCTTTTGCCGGATTATCCTTACCTGCAGGATCTTTGTCGCAGCAGACGGCAAGAAGAGATAGGGCAAGGATAAAAAAAAGCTTTTGCATTGTTAATTGGTTATTCTTTGGTTAATATGCAAAGCTAACCAAAAAACAGCAAAAAAGCAAAGCTTTTATAAGTTAAAATCAACCACGACCGGACGGTGGTCAGAGGGCATTCTGAAAGAATCTACATAGGGACTCTTGTCGCCCTTATAGTTCCACTGGTCCGCCAGGATAAAGGCGTTCACCACTTTGTCCATGAGGGCCGGAGACACGTAAACATAGTCTATTCTGCTGGTTCCGTAAGTGCTGGCCATGAAATTATCGGGGCCGGGATACAGTTCGGCGATGACATCTTTCATGTCTGTCTGCTGCAGTATCACATCCTGGGTCAGGAAAGCGGTGTTGTTGGCAGCATAGCCGTAGGTTCCGTTGTCCAGGCGGGAACGCGAATTCATATCTCCGAGCAATATCCAGTCTTCGGAAGAATAGCTGGAGTTATTGATTGTCTTGTCGATAATGTACTGCATTTCAAACTGGCGGTAATAGTCACCTTCGTGGGCCGAAGTACTGGCCGCCTGATTTGCAGAAGGCACCCCGTATCCATACGACTGCGGCCACATGTGACATGTGACGAAACGCAGATTGTGCCCGTTCACAGCTATTTGCTGTATTGCCGCCCCGTGGGCTACAGGTTTGCCGGAGACATCGGTATTGGTGATTTTAAGCAGTGTAGAGACTGGATATTTAGATGTTATTTCCTGAGGGAAATTGTCTCTGTGTCCCCCGAGTGCTGAATAATTGTGGCCGTAACGCTTTGCCAGTGCGGGCCAGTTACCAGGCAGATACCTGTCGGAACTGGGAGCTGAAGTATAAGTGTTGTCTTTGTAGATGGAAGATGCCTCGCACCACACGCACACATCGGGATCGTATTTCTTCACAAACGCCACGAAACTGTCGTAATTGTACGGCTGGTCATACCACATGCCGTTCTGGATATTCCAGTACATCACCCGCAGGTTCCCTTTGCGGGAAGTGCCGGGCACGGCCCGTATGGTCAGATCGTCGATCCAGAATCCGCGCACTCCGTAGGAGGAGCTTGCCGACCTGAGGTCCAACAGAGTAGCGTCAGTGGCATTGCTGACGCTAAGTTGCACGCTGTGCCACTCCTTGGCCGACGCCACCGACGCAGGTATGCTGAACAAGCTTCTGGAGTATTTGGCTTCGCAGTAATTGGACTTGTAGGTAAGGGTTAGCGGCGGCACGTCTTCTCCGTCCAGTTTGCAGCCGGTCACGTAGCCTGCATTGAGCAGCTGCACTATCAGACCGGAGTCATTGTAACCCGGCTGGAGGCAGAATCTGAACGAAACCGTAAGGTCGGTGACGCTGGGGATATTCCTCAGGAACGGGGTGCGCAATACACCCCGGTAATTATTGCCGGTACCCACGGAAAGGTAGCCCGGACGCTCCTGGCAACGTGTCATATAAGTCCAGTCAGCAATGTTGCGGCTGGCCACGTATGAGTCGCTGACGGCGTGCACGTCACCCACCACGGTGCCATCTGCAGTGCCGGTCTGGATGAACCCGATACCGGGGTTGGAATAGGCCACCGGAACGGCCGAATCTTCATAGCCGCTGCGTGTCAGGCCGCCGGAGCTGTTGATCACGGCATCGTCCGGAGCAAAGCCCACAGAGCTCTCTCCGGCCATGATATCGCCGCCCCAGACAAAGATGTCGAAGCCCTCGTAGAACAGAAGGTTCCCGTCCGGCGCCCAGTTCAGGGGAACACTAAACACCTGCCCGGCTTTTACCGACGCGGAGGTGAGACTCACTCGCACCATCTTATGGGAGGAATCGCATACCGTAATTTCCAAGCCTTCGGAATAGTTTCCCGGGCTTATCAACACGGGCACGGATACGGTGCCGCCTCCAAGAGGCACGAAGTTTCCCTGGTCGGTGCAATTCACCACGGCCCAGTCGAACCCCTCCGAAAGTGAGAGCCCGTTTTCTGCGCCGAACGAAGCCTGGCCGCCCAGCTTCTCGCCGCCTTTGGCTCTTACCTTAACGGAACTGATGGACGCATCTCCGCTGATTTTAACGTTTATAACCGCAAGGCAGTCGGAAAAATCGAGCACATTGCCCATTTCGGGGCTCCAGTTCAGATATCTGGGATATGAAGCATAAGCGCCAGATGTAGTCTTCCAGAATTGGGAATACGGGACAACAATACCATCGAATACGTCTTCGCCGTACCAACGTTCGGAAGAAGGAGGGATGAGGGCAGCCGTGTAGCGTCCGTCAGCAGATGAAGGGACCTCGACATAGAGGCGTCCTTCCCCGTCTTCCATGACGTCGCAGTCCGAGCCGTTTATGTTGACCCTGCATGTTCCGGGATCGATTTCCCCGGCGCCCAGCACAGAGGCCAAAGCATTGCTTGCAGATACGTAGAAGCGCACTTTTCCGTCCGACGGAGTCACGGAATTCAAACCGTCGAACACCCCGAAGGTGCCTCTTTTGATTGTCCTGGCCCGGCTGGAAACAAGCTTTGAATCCGGCACGGCTCCCTGGTGACGCAAGGTCACGCTCATGCCTTCCGGAAGGCTTACTGGATAGAGAAGTGCGTAATAGTATTTTCCGGGCACGAAGCCACCCGACGGTGCATTCAGCACAATCTCCCCAAAGCCTTCGGTAACTTCCTGAAGCACAGGGACTCCGTCCTGGAGCACGAATGCAGCCTTGCCGGCCAGTTGCTCTCCTGCCTGTCCTTTAATGATTATCGAAGTCACCCCCTCTTCGGCTATCGAAAACCGGATACCTCCGGCCACGTTGCGGAAGTGCATAATATTCCCTTCCGCCACTGCTATCGTCGGGCTCAAATCGGTATCGAAAGTGCCTTCGACAGCTTGCTGCTCTGCCGGGAGGAAAGTCGTGAAAACGCCATCCTGCGACACCGCAGCATATTCGCTTGCCGGATAAATGCCATAGTAGGTCCCGGCTTCGGCAGCAACACCACGGAACACGGCGACAGGGCCCGGTTCCGTTTCCTGGCTCACGAACTCAGCCGCCTGTGAGCCTGCGCCGGCAAAAACGGAAATCTTGTCTCCTACAAGCCACCATACTCCCTTTCCATCGGGCTGCAGTGCTGTTTTTGACGCAGGAACGGAGCCTTCCCGTTCCGCCCTAAAAGACATTTCCACAATGGCTGGAGCATCTTTCTCCGCTTCTTTCCGGCAAGCGGAAAAAGCGATGGCAGACACCACGGCCAGGCTAAAGAACACAGTCAGTTTTTTCATTTCGCAAGGCGCATTTTTGCATATTTAAGCAGCAGGAGTTTTTCTCCCAAGTCATCGAAACGGACCCTGGCTTTCAGTTCAGGGACCTTGCCGGTAATCTCCAGTATTTCACCGAAGCCAAAGCGGTTGTGTTCTATCCGCTGGCCGGTGCGGAACTCGGTCATGGGCAGCGGGACGAAGTTCGGATCAACAGCCGCGGGAGCATGAGCCGCGGCGGCGGAGGGAGCAGGGACGCCCTGATGGGCGTGGCCGCCCGTGGCCGCGTGAACGGGAGGGGTCCATCGTTCGCGATGGGAGGGATTGGAGCGAAGCGGAAACCCGTTCAGGGCGTCCCTGCTCCCTCCGAAGCCCTCATTTTCCTCCTCGACTGGACGTTCAAGGTAGCGGCTGTCGATCTCCCGCAGGAACCTCGACGGCGAATTGCTCTCGTGACGTCCGTTCCTCATGCGGGTACCGGCATAAGACAAGGTCACCGCCTTGCCGGCGCGCGTGATTGCCACGTAAAAGAGCCGGCGCTCTTCTTCTATATCTCTCTGGCTGAGCAACATAGACTGGCTAGGGAAAAGGTTCTCTTCCATTCCCGTCACGAAAACGTAGGGGAACTCCAGACCCTTGGCCGAGTGTACCGTCATCAGGGCCACTTTGTTGTTGGTGTCCTCATCGTCGGTAATGTCCACGTTGCTCAGAAGGGACACATTCTCCAGGAAATCGTCAGGCGTGACCGGGTCCTCTGCGCCTTCGGCTTCGTCCCGCCTCTCTTCTTCGAATGCCGCCACGGAATTCACAAGCTCCTCCACATTGGCAAAACGGGTCATGCCTTCGATGGAAGTATCTGATTTATAGAGCTCATAGAGACCGCTCCGGTCTGCGATCTGGCGGGCCAGGTCGAATGCTCCCATGGTCTTGACCAACTGGTTGAGCGAATCGATCATGGCGCAGAAAGTGCGTATCTTCTGAACCGCGGCGGTCCTGAGCCCGTAGCCTTCCAGACCATCTGCAAATGCCGCCCGGAACAGCGTCGTACCCAGTTCCCTGGCAGCCTGTTCGAGGGCTTTTACAGACGTATCGCCAATGGCTCTCGCCGGCTTGTTGACCACACGCTTGAAAGACTCGTCGTCGAGCGGATTCACCACCAGCTTGAAGTAGGCCATCATGTCTTTGACCTCCGCCCTTTCGAAGAAAGAATTGCCGGAGTAGATGATGTACGGAATGTTGCGGCGCCTCAGCTGTTCCTCAAGCGCACGCGACTGTGCGTTTGTACGGTAGAGGATGGCAAAATCCTGATATGCAGCGCCGTCGGTGCGCATGCGTTTCTGAATGGAGGACACAATCTCCACCGCTTCATCCTGTTCCGTATATGCCTGTATAATGTGCAGTTTCTCGCCGGGGTCGCCGTCTGCAAAACACTTCTTGGGGATGCGCCCGGCATTGTGCTCTATCACGGAATTGGCCGCTTCCACTATGGTGGGCGTACTGCGATAGTTGCGTTCGAGACGGAACAATTTGCACTCGGGATAATCTTTTCTGAAGTTCAGGATATTCTGTATCTGAGCGCCACGGAAGGCGTAGATGGACTGGGAATCGTCCCCCACGACGCAGATATTGTGATGAGCGGAAGAAAGTTTCTTGATTATGATGTACTGAGCCACATTGGTGTCCTGGTACTCATCTACCATAATGTAGGAGAAACGGGACGAGATGTCCCGGAGGGCCTGCGGATTGTCCCGCAGCAGGATGTTCATGTTGACCAGAATGTCATCGAAGTCCATCACTCCGGACTGCTTGAGACGCTTCTGATAACGCTCATACACATCCACAAGACGCGGACGTCGGGAATGGGTATCGGCAATAATCGCATTTCTGTCGGCCTTGTACGCACTCACCGTAATGAGGTTGTTCTTGGCATTGGAAATGCGGGACAGCACGTCCCTTGGCTTATAGACGGAATCGTCCAGGTTCAGCTCTTTCACCACGGCTTTCACCGCAGAGACGGAGTCGCTCTGGTCGTATATGGTAAACTCCCGGGGGTAGCCCAGGCTTTCAGAATAATCCCGCAGGAATCGGATGAATACAGAGTGGAACGTTCCCATCACCAGCTTCCTGGCCTTGTATGCCCCTACCATGAGCCCTATCCTCTCCTTCATCTCCCCCGCTGCTTTTTTGGTGAATGTCAGGGCCAGGACCCTTGAAGGATCCACCCCTCCGGCCAAAAGATAGGCTACCCGGCTGGTAAGCACCCGGGTCTTGCCCGAACCGGCGCCGGCAACAATCAACACAGGACCTTCAACACACTGGACCGCCTTGCTCTGCTCCTCATTCAGTCCGTCCAGAATAGCACGCACATTGTTCTCCATAATGGTGCGAAAATACAAAAAAAAGTGGTATCTTCGCACCGCATTTACGTAAATTATTATAACCAACCATAAAATGTCAAAAAACATCGTTTTGAAGAGGGGCTTGGACATTCCGGTAAGCGGTTGTGCAGCCCTTAATGTCAGCAAATCGATGGTACCGGCAATAATCGCCGTCCAGCCGGACGGCGTGAAGGGGCTTCTCCCCCGCCTGCTGGTAAAAGAAGGAGACCGCGTCCTGTGCGGCTCCCCCGTCATTGCCGACAAGAAAAACCCGGACATTTTACTCACATCCCCCGCAAGCGGTACCGTAAAGGAAGTAGTCAGGGGCGAGAAACGTAAGCTCCTCGCTATCCTGATACAGACCGATGCGCAGCAGGAGTATGCCCGGTTCGATACCACAGACGTCAAATCTGCGCTCCTCCAGAGCGGATTGTGGACACTGCTCACGCAAAGGCCTTACGGCGTTCTTGCAGACCCTGCAGTAACTCCCAAGGCCATTTTCGTTTCTGCATTCCACACCGCACCTCTGGCCGCCGACCTGGAATTCACCCTCGGCTCCGAAACAAAGGCCATCCAGAAGGGTATAGACGCACTGGCCACCCTGGCTCCCGTGCATGTGTCCATCGACGGCTCGCTCAAAGAAAGCGCTTTCGCATCCCTGTCCGGATGCACCCTCCACAAGTTCGAGGGCAAGCACCCCGCAGGCAACGTCGGAGTACAGATCAGCCACATCAGCCCCATCCTTAAGGGCGAGACTGTCTGGACTGTTTCCCTCAACGGACTTGCTGCAATAGGCCGCCTGTTCCTTGACGGATGCGTGAACCTCCGCCGCAAAGTCGCCGTGTGCGGCCCTGCAGCGCTTCAGCCTTCTTATGTAGAGACCCTTCCCGGCACGCCCATCAAGGATTTCGCTCCTTTCTACGGCAACGGTGCAGAAGAGGTCCGTATCATCAGCGGAGACATCCTCAGCGGCCTCAACGCAGGCGTCTGCGGATATCTCGGACGCGACGACGACCAGGTCACCATCATCCGCGAGGGCACCGACAAGGAGCTCCTCGGATGGATTCGTCCTATTCGTTACAAGCAGTTCAGCAACGACCACAGCTACTTCAGCTGGCTCATGTGCGGACGCAAATACGACATGGACACCAACCTTCACGGAGGCCCTCGTCCGTTCCTCATGAACGACAACTATTACTCCAAAGTCCTCCCCATGGACATCTATCCCGTGTATCTGGCCAAGGCCTGCCTCGCCGGAGACATTGAGAAGATGGAGAAATTCGGCATTTACGAAGTTCTTCCCGAAGATCTCGCCCTGTGCGAATTCGTAGATCCGAGCAAGAACTACATTCAGGACATAATCGCTAAGGGTATAGACCTGATGCTTAAAGAAATGGCTTAAAAGATATGAACAAGATATTTGAAAAAGGCGGCAAGCTTTACTGGCTTCACAGCACCGTCGATGCTTTTGAGACATTCCTGCACGTCCCGGGCACGGTCACCCTTAAAGGTGCACACGTGCGCGACGCAATAGACCTCAAGCGCATACTCATTCTCGTAGTTATCGCAGCCGCCCCCGCAGCCCTGTTCGGCATGTGGAACGTCGGCTATCAGCACGGACTGGCAATGGGCCAGACCGGAGTGCACATCCTTGAGTACTTCTGGTTCGGTTTCCTGAAGGTCCTTCCCCTCTACCTGGTTTCCTACATCGTGGGCCTGGGTATAGAATTCGCTTCCAGCCAGATCCGCGGCGAAGAAGTGAGCGAGGGTTACCTCGTGAGCGGTTTCTTCATTCCTCTGATCGTACCGGTGGACATCCCTCTCTGGATGCTTGCCCTCGCCGTGGCCTTCGCGGTCATTTTCGGCAAGGAGGTATTCGGCGGCACCGGCATGAACATCTGGAACCCCGCCCTGCTCACCCGCGCCTTCCTTTTCTTCTCCTATCCTAATTATATGTCCGGCTCCGAGTGCTGGATAGCCTTCAAGAAGGGCGAGACCGCTGTCGCCGACGCATTCACCGGCGCGACTCCCCTCGCTCTCGACGGCGCTTCCGCCCAATACGGCACCGGCTTCTGGGATCTGTTTATAGGCACCGTGCCCGGATCGGTCGGCGAGACATCCGTCATCGCCATCCTGCTCGGCGCATGCCTCCTGCTCTGGACCGGAATAGCAAGCTGGAAGATTATGTGCGGCAGTATCGCCGGCGCCCTTCTGGTCGGCTTCATCGGCCAGGTTGCAGGCATCACCGACATTCCCTGCTACATGCAGCTTCTCTACGGCGGTTTCGCTTTCGGTATCGTCTTCATGGCGACAGATCCCGTCACCTCCGCCCAGACCGAAGCCGGCAAGTGGATCTATGGCTTCCTGATCGGCGCCCTCTGCATCACGGTACGCCTGTTCAACCCGGGCTACGCCGAAGGCATGATGCTCGCCATCCTGCTCTGCAACGTCTTCGCTCCGCTGATCGACCACTGCGTGATCAGCGCGCATCTTTCCCGTAAGGCCAAGAAACTCAAAACCGCCTAGCTATGAATACCAACAGCAACGCATATACTGTCATCTACACCACCCTCGTGGTCGTAGTCGTGGCCGCGGTCCTTGCCTTCACGGCGATGAAACTGAAGCCGTCGCAGGACGCCAACGCCAAGGCGGAGACCCTCCGCCAGATGATGTCCGCCGCGCAGATCAAGCCTACGGACGAACTCTATGCCACCAAGAATGCCGGCGTGCTCCAGCTGTATGCCGACAACATCGACCGGGCCTATACCATCGGTCTGGACGGCGCCCAGAACGGCACCCTCTCCACCGACAAGGCCAAGATCGAACTGGTGGACAACCTCAAACCCCAGAACAAGGCGATCAAGGAGGGCGGCGACGTCACCCTTCCCGTCTATGTGTTCAAGAGCGGTGTCTGCGTGATTCCGGTCTACGGTGCCGGTCTCTGGGGCCCGATCTGGGGCTATATCGCCCTGCAGCCGGACGGCAAGACCATTGCCGGCGCCTATTTCGACCACGAGTCCGAGACTCCCGGCCTCGGCGCCA
>ODAI010987040.1_pt1 | contig 14271 bp, 7 predicted proteins | sample 1539321 | NCBI WGS metagenome assembly ODAI01 (sample SAMN02144231, study PRJEB22623) | gut metagenome | biome: sheep rumen | host: Ovis aries | place: New Zealand
ATATGCAGTAGGCATGAAGAAAACAGATGCCTGATTTGTAAATCTATAACTCAAACGAAGATTGACGTTACCACCTACTTTAAGATCGCTGTCAGTAATTGGGAACACAGGATTTCCTACAACAGCAGATGCTGTCTCACCAGTCAACCAAGAAGCCGTCAAACCTATACCACCATCAACATCCCACTTACGATAAGGATCCACACCACGCATAAGACTTGCAAGGTGGAATACAGGACCAATATTGAACATTGTCATATGAGATGAGTGGTTGATAGCAGAACCACCTAGACTCTTCCTTTGTTGATTTCCTGTAATATCGTACAAATTAATATACTCCATACCAATTCGCGTTGAAATATAATGATTGAAACGATATTCACCGAACAACGAGAATCCGCTAACAATAGACTTCTTCTGAGCGCTCAAATATGGGTAATGTGTCTGCTGACGCTGAAGGTAAGCAGCTCCTACACCAAGTGTTAGACGAGAAGCAACATTTGGATAAATTGGAAGTTCCTCCGGAAGATACGTATCACGATACTTACGAGCCTCACTCGTTACAGTAAAGCCTACATTTACATCAAAATTATAACGATTTGAAAGTTTTGCAAGACTCTCATATCTTGTCACATGTGGCTCAATAAAGACTTGTACACCTCTATCAACACCATACCATCCATGAATACCGGCTTCCAAATTAACTAACTTAGAAGAATAGTCAGATTGACTTCCCTTAAACTTTTCAATACGACCGAGGCTCAAACCTCCAACCAAATATGCGCCATATTGTGAATTCCAATCATAATACTTTCCAAAACCGAAGGGATTAACTATACCTTCAACACGAATACCACCCCATGAATAACGATTTGACATTTTGAAACCGTCTCCTTGGGATACTTCAGCATACTCTGCATTACGTCCGGTTGCACCAACACGTACACCGAAAGCAGGTGAGAACCACTTACCAACAGCTACTGCAGTATTATGCCCACGATGACCGAATGAAGCTCCTGTCTGGAAATCTATGAAATATGGGTTCTGCCAAACACGAAGTTTCTCAACATCTGTCAAACCTGCATAGTGCCATGAGCTACGGATACGATTCCATGCCTCTGGACTATTATGGTCACGAAGATAGTAAGAATAAGTACCACGAAGACCATAATACAAATCATATTTGTGCCAGTTTCTTTTTACTGAATTATCAATCTGGTCAGAAGCAATACCTACATATGGTTCAATTGAAAGATAACTTCTTGGACCGCCATAGATACCAATAGAAAGACCGAAATGAGCATTTACATAAAATTTAGCTCCTTTCATCTCATTTGCCAACCAATCCCAATCTACATTCGAAGTTTTTGTAAAACCCAGACCAACACCTCCGAACGCACCGATATTTACTGGACGCTGTGGATTATAACCGCCAAAATATGTAGACAAGTTGTACATATAGTCAATGTTAGCATTAACCATATAATTCCTTGATACATTTCCGCTTTGATAGCGCAAGGCATTTTCCGTATTCAAGTATAAACGGGCACTACTCAATGGAGTGAAGTTCTTACCAACACCGATATGAGCATTCTCCATTGTATTGAATTTATATCCCTCTATACCTCCTATTCTCTGCAAGCCAAAACCACCCATAAAGTAGAAATGATCCCAGAAGCTCTTGCTTGTGAATGTGTCACCAGAAGGAAGGAAACGATTCTCCATGATATAATCATGAGCGTTCAGCTGTCCTTCCTGCTGAGCTCGATTTATTTTGCTCAACTTTGAGACATCCTTATTTGCAATGAATTCCTCCTCATCAATGTCAACTGTGTCGCTGGCAGCAGTATATGCCTCCCTATTGGATAGAGAAGCCTTTGCTACCGCATTCACTGCGGTGCAACTCAAAAGCATAACTGCCAAAGATATGAAATATTTTGTCTTATTCATTTTCTTTAAAATGCTGGTTATATATCAGCGATTATATAGTCTCCTGATTTTTGACGATTTAATCTTCTTCCTCTGTATTATTATCTGCATTTTCCTGCGCAGGCTGCTGTCCAGCATTAGGATTTGCAGCATTTGCAGTCTGATCAAGATTTAGATTTACAACTACATCGTCATCTTCATCATCACCACTAACAGTTATGTCCTCTTCGTTCTCATTCGACTTTCCATCTCCTGAAAGTACAACAAGATCATTGAAGCGCTGTTCATACTTCGCGTAGTCTTTCTTCTTGTAAAGATAGAGCTTTCGAAGATCATCACTAATCTGACCATCATTGAAATAATAGAACTTATAACTTGGCTCCAACTTGAAAGAATGATGGAAGTATGCAAGATAATCAGGGATATAGTTAGGACGAGCCACCTTTGTACTCTTGAAAGCTTCAGTACGAGCAGCCATGATGCCCTTCATATACCACTTCTTAGCATTATCATCATCCATTGCATTTACAAGAGAATCGATATGATGCTGAGTAAGTCCCAATTGTTTAATAGTCATCAACTCAAGAGCAGCCTCAGTATAGAAAACTGCATGATTATCTTTATGAGAAGAAAGAACCTCTTCCATTTCCTGAAGGTATGAGTTTGTCTCTGATGGAGACATCTGTTTTGTCACACACTTCATGAAACGATCCTTGAAACTGATAAACATACGAAGCTTAGCAACCTTTGGATCATTCTGTTCAGATGCCTTACCAAACCAGAAATTCATATAACTCTGAGCACTATCACGCTCATCCTTCATATAATAGTTAAGGATCTGGTTGATGAGGATTTCACGACGATTCTTCTGAGCGACATCAGTATTACGAGTAGGTCTTCCTTGTACTCTTGAACTACGAGTATTAATGAAAGGACGAAGGATTTCAAGATCCGGAGCACCTTCTCTCATCTTAAGAATCGCCATTCTGTTTGCACAATACATTGCAAACTTCACATTCTCATAACCTAAGTCTTTAGTTACCTGACGATATGCAAGACGAGTAATGATATCCTGATCCTCCTTGTCTTCAATAACATCAAAGAGGTTATAGTAGTCACCATCAGAAAGGTGTGCCTTACCATCAATAAGATCCTGCTTATGAGCATAATAGAAAGCTGCTACCTCAGCACCGTTCATGATATGCTTACGCTCATAACGGTAAGTACAGCGCATTCTACGCATTGACTCAAGGATAGGTACAATATTTGTATCATAGAATGGTAGAATCCTAATACTTCCCTCACCCGAAGGAATTACAGCACGAAGAGAGTCTGCCTTATCCTTGTTTCCTTCTTCATCAAGTTGCTTCGCAACATCGTCCCAACTATATACTCTAGGAGCTTGCTTTGAGAACTTTACGTCTGCCTTTCCAAGACCATTACGAAGAATGTTATATGCAACGTCAAGACGACCAGAAGCAAGTTTGCGGTTCGCTTCAAAACCGCCATCAGGAGAAGCTGTAGCCTCGATTGAAACCTGCATAAGAAGATCACCATAAGATCTCAACTCATCAAGGAATGTTTCCTTGATAGAATCATTCTGAGCATCTTGAATAAGAACAGACTTACCAACCTGGAAGCGGAGCTTAATATCCTGATTTTTTGTCTCAAAGTTCTCATCAGCCTGAGTTGCGAACTCATCAAGATCCATATCAGCCTGAGACACCGCCAGATTAAGGAACTTGTAGTAGTTTTTCTTTGTACAAGAAGATGTACTTGCCCAATCGTTCAGATAAATATGATGATAGTCAGCTACCTCAAGAAGATATGGGAACTTGTAGTCCATACTTGGAGTACGCTTCCTATATACCACAGTTGTATCAATATCCACACGATTGTGGATGTTCAATATGATGTTACTTGAATAGTAATCCTTCAACTTATCGTTCTTACGATAGTTGTAACCCATACGACGATCCTGAAGCTCATGATATTCAGCGCCCTCATAGCAAAGGCCCTTTACAAAATCAACAGTATCACCTGTCTCACATTCAACAGCATAAGGCTGTATGATAAGACGAGAGTCCTCAGCAACCATACCAGCAGGAAGGTGTACAACAATTGGAATATAACAGTTTATACCATCATCAAGAGCAGGAGCAGCAACAAGACTCAAAGTATCACGGCTCTGACCTTGTACCTCAACGTTACTAAGTGTGTGATTTCCCTTAAAGTCAATTTTCTTCTCTTCAACGTGGACATACTCGGTCTGGCCGGCTACAGTCTCGATAACAATGAAATCTGCCCCATCAGAGGTAAGGTCATCGTCAGGATCGAAAGAAGTTACAAGCAACGCCATTCCCGGATATAAAACGCGAACATTGAAAGTACCGTTAGCCTTTGACTTCTTGAAGGTCAGCTTATTCTTAGTAACTGCTTCATCAAAAGCAAGAGGATTTGTACCATTTGAAATCTCTGGCATTGTTGCCTCAAGAATAGCCTTTATCTCATTAGCCTTTTTCGCTGTTTTGAAAAGAGCGTAACGAAGTGGCTTGGTAGTAACCTCATCACCAGTCTTGAACTGAACCTTGACACTAGCAGTAAATGGCTCATCGCTTTGTGCCATAAGTGTATTACTTACGACAAAAAGCAACATTGTCAAAAGGATAAATAATTTCTTCATCATTCTTATATCTGCACCTAAACTGACAGATGACTATTATTGATTATACAAACTGTATATAAATTGCTTACTTTAAAACGTATGAGATCGAGATACCGATTCGTGTAGGGAGAAGATAGTATCCACGCGCATTTGCCTGCGTAAAACCATTTTCTGATGAATCCTGATCATATCTAGAGTTAAGGAAATTCTCCTTCTGATTATAGTATATAGCACCATAACCAGCATGAAAATCAAGACTAAGTCGACGAGTAATGTTATATACATAACCAAACGTCAAGCCACCGCCGACAGCATCACCTCTGTAGGTCTTGTTCTTCCACTCAATATCATAACGTCCACCTATAGCGCCTATACCCATAAAGATTCCATGAACAGGTCGGTTTGAAAGATAGTAACGAAACTCCGGCTGAATAACTGTTGCCTCGATATTCTTTCCCATTCCCTTCCAAGCATAGATAAAGTTCACGCCAAAAGAGGTTTTATTGCCTGTTACAATTTCCATACCAAGAGATGGAGCCATAAGAGCATCCATTGCAAGGTCTGTATTTATAGCTACCATCTGAGCTTTAGCACTCAGAGATATAACAACAGCGCATACTATAGAGAGTATTTTCTTCATTCTTTTCACTTAATTAAAATGTAATATCTCCAAGCTTTATGACACGACGAGCTGCCCCATTATCATCTGTGCCATCAACTACAGTGTAATTAACAGACTTCATCTCTGGAGCCGTTGATTTATCAGCATTCAAGTAGCGTACATAAATATTTGCGGTACCACTTTTCGCAACACCAAGTACAACCAAAGAATTCTTCAAATCCTTCTTTCCATCCTTCTTGACACCACTATAAGTAAGGAGTCCCTTTATTTTTTTGCCTCCAACGACAGAACCATTTGGGCGCTTTTTGGCTACGATATCACAAATCTCGACATAGATTCTTTCAATATAATCACTTGCCGTTATAGTTCCTGAAACAAGATAATCCGTTGTAAGCGTATAAGGTTTTTCTGTCGTAACAGTTGCATTCTGTCCCAACTTAACATCCACAAGCTTTGTAGAGTCACCGCGAAGTACACCTCCACGGAGTCTTGCATAATTACCAGAAAGAACCTTCTTGACACCTTCATCAGTAATATTAGTCAATTCCTCTGTCTTATGCGCAATTCTCACATCACCATAATAGAGTTCATCATTTGGAAGTTTTTTAAAATCCAAATTCTCATAGTCAAAATCCGCTTCGTCCCTATTAACAACAAAGAACTTGTATTTACCCATAGGAACGCTCATCTTATTTTCTCCATTAAGATTATAATAGAACACCCTATTATAGGCTCCCATTGTATTTGTGGCAAAAACAACCGGAGTTCCCTGCCAAGCAGAATGCATATTTAATGTAATGGTCGTACTCTGCTTCTGCTCCTCAATTTCAGTCTCAGAAAACATATCCACTTGCGAACACGAAGCAAAAGAGACTGAAACCACAGCTAGTAACAATATATTTCTAAATATCTTATTCATTTTTATCATCCACGATTAATTGTTATTTTTCGCAGCCTTTGCAGCAGCCTTAGCCTCTGCTTCAGCTCTCTTCTTTGCTTCCTTCTCAGCCTTAGCAGCTTCTTTCTCAGCCTTAGCCTTTGCCTTAGCCTCTTCCTGAGCTCTCTTCTTAGCCTCACGCTCTGCCTTTGCAGCTTCAGCCTGAGCATCAGCGTCAACACCACCATTGAGGGATTGACTCTGCTTCTTCAACTGCTCTTCACGCTTCTTCTTCTGTTCTTTTTCCTGCTGTTCAAGATAGCGCTGCCACTCTTTCTTCTCGGCTTGACGCTTCTTTTCCTTAGCAGCCTGCTGAGCTTCACGTTCCTTCTGGAGAGCCTTCTGTTCAGCATCATACTTTCTCTGTTCAGCATAAGCCTCATTCATACGCTTACGCTTCTCATTCTCGTACTTTCTATTTTCCTCGGCCATCTGCTTTTCCATAGCCTTCTCCTCAGCAGCCTGCTGCTTCAAGAGAGCCTTCTCCTCAGCATCAAGAGCCTTCTCGAGCTTACGCTCCTCAGCCTCCTTCAGCTTATCAGCCTCAATCTGCTGACGAACCTGCTCCTCAACCTTACGAGCATTAGCCTTATCTACGAGAGCAATACTATCTTCCTTAGCCTTCTCCTCTGCAGCCTTGATACGCTCCAGACGCTGCTGCTCACGAGCCTGCTCCTGAATCTTACGAGCCTGCTCCTCACGAGCCTTGTCAGCCTTACGTTTCATTTCTCGTGTATCAGCAAGTTTCTGGTCAATAATACTCTCATGATTCTTCATATTTATAATAAGGAGAGAATCGTACTTATTCTGATAGAAACGGTAAATCTTCAGATACTCCATATCACGCTTACGCAATTCAGCACGATAGTCGAGTTCTGCAAGAACCTTTTCCTGATACTTCAAGTCAACATCGTATCTCCAACGATACTTTGTATAAACATTAGCCTTACCCACACGATACACAAGACCAACACGAGCTTCTGTCAAGATAGGGAATGGCACAAACTTCAAACCAGTCTTAGAGTTAGGAACAGTAATATAAGATGAAGTCTGACTGTCATGACTATACTTCTCATAATCAGTAAGAGCAATACCTGCGCTGAATCCGAAATCAAGGTCAACACTCTTTCCACTCTGGAATATATAAAGAGGACGAATCACACCATACTGGAAGCCCAAGGTGTATGCCTGTCCCTGAATACCCTCCTTACCGAAAAGGAAAGAATAGTCATCATATGCCAAATAAGCGCCACGATACCAAGTAGTACGTGGATGCTTTGGACGACGACGACGACCAGAGAGAATCTTCTCATAAGTATGACGATGCGGACCAAGATCGTTGGTAGTCTTTCGAGTATGCCAATAATTACGGAACTCACCGCGAACCTCGAACAGATTATACACAACACCTGGATTATAGGTATGCTTAGTATTCCAGTTAGCCCTTACATTAAGTCCAATGGCATTACGACTCCAGTTATATTTGCCAAGGTCAAACTCAACGCCGAAGTTTGCCAACAGCATCATCCAGTCCACACCATTTGTACGAAGGGAAATACGATCGCTAATAGAAAGCGAATCGAGCTTATGATCATCTGCCATCTTCTTCTGTGCAAAAACACATGAAGACGAAACTAGCATCATAAGCAGCACGCAATATTTCAGCCCTTTAAAATTCACTGTTTTAATCAAAACTTTAATATATAACATTTTTTAACCCCAAACATGTCTACCACACATAGGAGCATTCTTTCCTTTACTTTTATCTCCTAACTAATTGAAATTGTAGCAGTTACGGGTGACCCCAATAACAAAATCAGTATGAAGACCCTAAAACTGACTGCAAAGTTAAATATTTTTAATTGAATATGCAAACAAATTCTCAACTTTTATATTTTTTTTAACATATCTATTAACTTTTACAAAAAAAACTCAAAACAACAATGTCACCAGCACTTTTTCGAAGAAAGTCATGTAATGCACCCATCTTATACCCATCTGTCTCCGCTTTCCGAAATGGGATTTAGAACGGACTTACAACGGATTTACAACGGATTTACAACGGACCAGAAACGGTCCCGAAGCGAACCTGCATTGAAACACCCCTCCGACATGCGAAAAGCGCCACTAGGAAAAATGCTATTTCCGTAGGATTTTCTTACCATCAGAAATCACAATACCATTGTTCTTTTGTCCAACTGGATAGCCTTTGAGATCGTACATTCTTTTGCCGCTAACACTCTCATAACCACTCACTTCCACATTATTAATATTAGAAGCAGTTCCTATGGTTGTTTTCGGACGATACACACCACTTGAATAGTAATATTCTCCTGCGGAGACTGTGTACCAGATACATCTGCTTGAGCCATCTGCAGTCGGCGTATATTTACCATCCGGCGTCAATGTGTTGGAAGGCATAGTTTTGTCGAAATCCTCATAACATTCAAATTTAACATCCACACCCTCCAGTATCGGAGCATCCTCAGAAAGCGTACCCGACAAATATTTTTTTAGCACATTATACGCATTAACGATTGCAGACTTCGGAGCATATTTGTATGCCCAAAGCGGTACACCAGCATTACTAACACAACTGATACATAAAGCAGGCATATCCGTAAAGCCATCTATGTTTTGCTCTGCTATAACGCCATAATATGCGACGCCCGAGATTGTCATTTTTATAAAGGATTTTCCATCTTGGGTAAATTCCCAAGTTCCTGTCTTGTCTCCTGAAATCTTTCCACCTTCTGAAAGCACTATCGAAATTGGAGTAGCCTCTGCATAATTCTTATGGTTCAACTTGTACGGATGAATCAGCAACTGATAAGTACCAGCAACAGCCTCATTCGAATAAAGACGTCCCGTCTCTATCTGAGCCTGAGTTGTTTTCGTTGTTGTATATCTGAAAGGAGAAGCGACAAGCCAACCATATTCGTTTTGGAACAACTGACGTACACGAACCTGATGATGAACAGTACCGTTGTTGAACTTCGTATGATATACGACAAACGCATTTCCATCAGCATCCACACAAGCAGAATTATGTCCTTCTGCACACTCTCCAACTGTCATTGTTCCCCAGTTGTTAAAAGCGCCCATAAGTTTCATTCCTTTGTTGGACGTGGAGTTTGGACCGAAGTTTAACTGACAATTGTTAAATGTTGCAAAATTTCCAGCAGCATCCTTATATGGCCCTGTAGGAGAAGTAGAACGGAACACACGCATCTCGTATCCTCCATCCGGAGCATAGCCGCCATAACTCATAAAGAGATAATAGTAGCCTCCTATATATTGGATATAAGGTCCCTCGCCAGAAACATAATACCCTCCGGCTATTTTCTTTCCAAAATATTGGTCGGAAGTGGCATTGGCATCAAGAGTTGTCCCCGAATAAGTATAGGTATAGTCACGAAGGCCTGTATTCTTGTCGAGCTTCAACATAAAGATTCCTCCCGACCATGAGCCGTAGGTAAGCCAAAGCTCACCTTCCTCATCATAGAAGACACAAGGATCTATACAGTTCGGATAGTATGTTCCCCATTTGCTACCTGCACTCGAGAAACGAGTTGGAAGAGAATTTGAACCTGTCACGATTTGCATATCGGTCTTGGCAACATCCACCTTCTTGCCAGAGTAAGAGACATTGTTAAAGCCTCCGAACACAATCGGAGCCTCATATTTGAAAGGACCTGCCGGAGTATCCGCAGTAAGCAAAACAATAACCGATGCCCAGTTATCTCCGTTTAGCGAAAGATACATGCACCATTTCTTCATCTCCACATTATATATAATGTCAGGAGCCCACATATCACCGGCTATCCACTCCGACGCATTTGACGAATAGATTGAGCAATAGGCACCTGCATCAAAAGATCCTAATGTCTCAGTGACAATATCAGAGCCTCGTTTCACCTGAACCTCATGGGTAGGACAGGAAGAAAAAGCCGTTTTATAGCTTTTGCCAAGAAAAGCAGAATGTTCATTACCTGTATTTACAGCCGACCAGTTAACCAAGTCCTTCGACTTGGCTACTCCCATATGCGAACCTACTATATAATAATACGCATCAGAGGGATTGTAAACAACTGACGGATCATGAACCGACGCATTCCCATAAGTCTTTGCCTTCTGCATGTTCTGCAGTTGCGAAGACGAGAGTTTTGTCTGTGCAGGCAAGGCCACAGGCAATAGCATCCATGACAAGAAAGATAATATCCAGAGTTTCATTTCATTCAAATATTTAGTGCGGTAAGTTAGTATTTTCGTGGCAAAAATACAATTATTTTTCAACATCAACAAATTTTCAAAGATATTTTTTTGAGAAACGGCATGATATTTGGTAATTTATTACTATATTTGCAGAAAGTTTACAACTTAAATCATTACAACTAACTCTAAATTATATCAAAAACAATATTATGAAGAGAAAGCTATTCCTGACATCTCTCGCTATTATCAGTTCCCTCGGCACTTTTGCCCAAAGCAACGAGATGATTATTCAGGCAAAGAAGCCAGGTGCTGCTATCCAAAGCACTATGTATGGTATTTTTTTCGAGGACATCAACTTTGCTGCCGACGGAGGCCTCTATGCCGAGATGGTGGCAAACCGTTCTTTCGAGTACCCCAACAGCTTTGCATGCTGGGACATCTCTGGCAAGGTCAGTATTAAGGATGACGGTCCATTCAACAAGAACCCTCATTACGTTCGCCTCACCCCTACAGGCATCAACGACAAGCACACCATGATTGAGAATCACGGTTTCTTCGGCATGGGTGTAAAGAAGGATCACGAGTATCGCTTTACCGTATGGGCTCGTTGTCCAGAAGGAGGAAAAGCAAAGATCTGGGTTGACCTTGTAGATAACGCAACTATGACCGACGACCAGAAGTTAGGTAACGGAGGAATTGACATCAGCGGCAAGGAATGGAAGAAATACACCCTTATCCTCAAGCCAAAGAAGACATTCGAAAAGGCTCACCTTCGTGTATGGGGCGACAGCAAGGTCACAACAGACCTTGAGCACGTCAGTCTCTTCCCCGTTGATACATGGAAAGGTCGTGAGAACGGAATGAGAAAAGATCTCGCACAGGCTCTTAGTGACATGAAACCTGGCATTTTCCGTTTTCCTGGCGGATGTATAGTTGAGGGTACAGACCTCGCCACACGCTACCAATGGAAGAATACAGTCGGACCTGTGGAGAACCGCCCTCTGAACGAGAACCGCTGGCATTACACGTTCACTACCCGCTATTATCCTAACTACTACCAGAGCTACGGACTTGGTTTCTTCGAGTTCTTCCAGCTCTGTGAGGATTTCGGATGTGATGCTCTTCCTGTGCTCAACTGCGGAATGGCTTGCCAGTACCAAAACCCGGAGAAAAGTGACCAGTATGTTGCTCTCGACGACCTTGATCCATACATTCAGGATGCTCTCGACCTTATTGAGTTTGCCAACGGAGATGCAAGCACCACATGGGGCAAGGTACGTGCAGATATGGGGCACCCGGAACCTTTCAACCTTAAATATATGGGTATCGGAAATGAGCAATGGGACTACAAGGACAATCCGGCATTCACATCCCGTCTGAAAAAGTTTCTTGATGTTCTCAAGGCTAAGCACCCGGAAATCAAATACATAGGAACAACAGGTCCCGACTCTGAGGGCTGGAAATTCGATATGCTCCAGCCGAAGATGAAAGAACTGAAGGTTGACCTTTACGACGAGCATTTCTATCGTAATGAGCAATGGTTCACAGACTCTATCAACCGCCACCGATATGACAAATACGATCGTTCAAAAGGCGCTCCGAAGGTATTTGCAGGAGAGTATGCCTGTCACGGGAAAGGCAAGAAATGGAATCACTTCAACGCTGCCCTTCTCGAGGCTGCCTTTATGACTGGATATGAGCGTAATGCAGATGTCGTTCACATGGCGACCTACGCTCCTCTCTTTGCCCACGTGGAGGGTTGGCAATGGCGCCCTGATGCTATCTGGTACGATAATCTCAATTCATTCAAGACTTGCTCATACTGGGTACAATATCTCTACGCCCATTACAAAGGCACGAACGTACTTCCACTCACTATGAACAAGAAGGCTGTTGCTGGTGATAGTGACCAGAACGGATTATCCGCCTCTGCCGTTATCAACAAGCCTACCGGGGAGATTTATGTCAAGATTGCCAATATCAGCGACAAAGCCCAGAGCATAAAGCTCAACCTCAAGGGTATCAAGGCTCTCACAAGCGGCAAAGTCATCACTCTACACTCTGACAACCCAATAGCCGAGAACTCAATCCAGAGACCTGACGCTATCCAGCCTGTCGAGAAGGACATTGAGGTTTCTGGCTCTATACTTGATACAGAAGTTCCTGCAAAGACATTTGCTGTGTTCGTACTGAAGTAACACATCCCCATAAACATACTAGCAAACTAAAAGCCCCCCCCCAACTCTTCCTATCAAACGGAAAAGAGTTGGGGGAGTAGCTGTTTCCTACACAATCCGGTGTGTCGGTTTTGGTCTTCCCGGCTGAAGGAATCTCCAAGCAAGGATCTCGTTATCATATTTATCTCCAATAGCAGAGGCGATAACATTCTTCACAATATCATTAAGATGTTCCGGAGACGTTTCCACACGAGCATTAACTATGAGTTTCAGATTCTCGCTTGTGCCAGCAGAACCACGCAACTGCAAGGTAGAAACATCGCCCGTAATATTACCAACGGCATATTGTGCACCATTCTCGGCAATAACCTTGATATGACCGACGCGCAGTTTCTCATTCTTCACAACATTTGCAATACCGTTCATGATGTCCTTAAGCAACGTGTCCCAATAAGCAGGAGTTTTACTGCTAACAGCCACCGTACCGTTAAGCCATCCCAACACAGCCTCTCCATGAGCATATTTGTCGTAGTTGATGTCGAGGATAGTCTTTCCGCTTCCCAGTCTATGACCTACCTCTTCCAACCACTCCACAACGCCGATACCGTTCTGCGTGCTTACCGTCATAACTGCAGTATGCGGGAAACAGGTCTGTGTATCCTTTTTCAGTTTCTCAAGTTCAGAATCGCTCAACAGGTCGGTCTTTGTTATAAGGATTATCTCACTCTCCTCCAACTGTTTACGATAGATATAGGCTGCATCCTCGTGAAGGCCTCCGTCACCGCCATAGATGATAGACCTCAGTCGCAAAGGATCTGAAAGAACAGTAAGAGGCGATACAAGAACCTCCGTATCAAGGTATTTCTTCATCGGACGTATAATCGTTGCTGTAAGGTCCGCACAACTGCCCACCGGCTCTGCAAGAATAACATCAGCCTCAACTTCCTTGCGGAGCTTCTTAATAGCATCCGTAAAGCCGTCGAAATTACAGCAGAAACAACTTCCTGCCACCTCCTGAACCTGCAGGTTTGCCTGTTTTAGCAAACGGCTGTCAACAAGTTCCGGAGCCTGATCATTTGTAATCAATCCAACACGCAAGCCTTTTGCCATAAGTCTCTGTGCCACATCCCATATAAGTGTGGTCTTACCGGCTCCCAAGAAACCGCCGGTAATTATCAATCTTGTCTGTTTATCCATTATCAATTTTCAATTATCAATTTTCAATTTTCAATTACTTATTACAACCGCATTGGCAGTTCTTCTTTTTGTTGATTGGCTCAAGAATATACTTGAACAGGAGCGCAGCAACAGTTCCGCCCAAGATAGGAGCAAAGATATAAACCCAGAACCAACCGCCTACCTCATCTGGCATAGCAGCACTCCCCCATCCTATGAGATATGCCACGATACGTGGGCCAAAGTCGCGAGCAGGATTCAAGCCTGCCTGAGTAAGCGGAGCCACAAAGAAGATTATGCTTGATACGGTAAGACCAATGAACAATGGCTGAAGATCAGAAGAAGGACGTCCTACATTACAGTCCTCTGTCAAGGCAAAGATGAAGAGGGCGAGCAGCATAGTACCGAATCCCTCCGCAAGCATAGCCAAAGGCAGGGACACCGTGGCTATTGAGTCGCCCGGATTCGGATAGAACTCGCCAAACATACGTGCTGTATCAACAGAACCAGCCGAACCTCTCGTAATATTATGCACAAGCTCATATTGCGA
>ODAI012911453.1_pt1 | contig 14271 bp, 12 predicted proteins | sample 1539321 | NCBI WGS metagenome assembly ODAI01 (sample SAMN02144231, study PRJEB22623) | gut metagenome | biome: sheep rumen | host: Ovis aries | place: New Zealand
CCCAGCCCTTCAATATGGCATATAGCAAACCTCCCACAAAGCCGTCTCCTCCACCGATCCTGTCCAGGACATGGATAGGTCTCGGCTCAACGACATGCCAGGTCTCATCTTCTAGCATAATGGCGCCCCAATTATGGGTATTGGCGTCCTCAACCTGACGCAGAGTTGTCGCGAACACCTTAGCGGAAGGATAAGCGGCCTTCACACGATTAATCATTTCTTTGAAACCATCGATCTTGGAGGAGATATCCTTTCCTCCCGCCTCTGGTCCTTTTATTCCAAGACAAAGCTGGAAATCCTCCTCGTTGCCGATCAGGATGTCAGCCAGAGAGCATATCTCACTGAATATGGCGCGCAACTCTTCCTCCCTGCCGGCCCAGAACGACGCCCTGTAATTGAGGTCGAAACTGATCCTGGTTCCATAATCTTTGGCTTTCCTGGCTATCTCAAGGCAGAAACGGCTGGTATCCGGACTCAAGGCGGCGATCAGGCCAGAGAGATGGACGATCTCCACTCCTTCTTTTCCGAATATCCTGTCCAGATCGAAATCCTTGACATTCAATGTCCTGCCTACTTCGCCGGCACGGTCGTTCCAAACCCTCGGGCCACGGGAACCGTAGCCGCTGTCCGCCACATTGATCTGGTGACGATATCCCCAAGGACCTCCCTGAGGGACTTCAGGCCCTTCGAAATCCATCCCGCGTGAACGCAGGTTAGCCTTTATGAACGCGGCGAAAGGGCTTCCCTCAACAAAGGTGGTCAGCACCTTGACCGGAAGGCCGAGATACGAGGAAATGCTCGCGACATTCGTCTCTGCACTGGTGGCCTGCAGATGCAGGACATCACTCGACTGGACAGGCTGCCCGTTCTCCGGCGTGACACGCAAGCCCATGCTGGTAGGCACCAGCAGGGCATAGCGTTTATTCTTGATATCCATAATTGAATACGTTATTTGAGTGGCATGGACTTGATTATACCCTCGTTGACGGCGCGGAGCTTCTTCTCGTCCATCTTGATGACCTTGCGGTCATAAGTCATCAGACCATTGATCTCGATTTCCACATCGGTAGTCTGGGTATAAACCGCGGCGCTGCAACCCTGCTTGATGAGCTGCTTGAGCTGCTCGGCGAAGGAAGCGTACTCGGCCAGGACTTCGTCCCCATTCTTGTACTGGACATATCCCCAGTTCTTGTCCGCCTGCCAGAGATGTCCTTCGACAGGTAAGCCGATCCCACCATATTCACCCAGGACGTTGATCATGTTCTTGTCCCACATCCTGAAAGCGGGGTAAGGATAGTGGTGGTTGTCAAGGATGTCACCGACACCTTCCTCCCAGTTACCGCCTGAAGACTGGTTGACAAGCCTGGTGGGATCGAGTTTCTTGGTGTAGGCGACGACATCCTTGGTGTCAAACTGGCTCCAAGCCTCGTTGAAAGGCACCCAGACAGCTATGCATTGGAACTTCTTGACCTGATTGATGATCTCCGTCCACTCTTTGTAGTAATTGGCCTTAGCCTCGGGTGTGGCGGGGAAATCCTCACCCTCTCCATAATAGTACATGCCCCACTTCTTACTGACTCCGAAAGAAGGCATGTCTTGCCATACAATGATTCCTATTTGGTCGCAATAATAGAACCAACGGTCAGGCTCAACCTTAATGTGTTTGCGGATCATGTTGAATCCGAAGTCTTTTGTCTTCTGGATATCGAATTTGAGAGCCTCATCCGTGGGTGCGGTATAGAGCCCGTCCGGCCACCAGCCCTGGTCAAGAGGTCCAAGTTGGAACAGGCCCTCTCCATTAAGCCCCATGAGCTTAGTGTTGCTATTCTTCCTGTATGCGCCGACCTCACGCATGGCGGTATAAGAGGCCACCCGGTCTATAACCTTGCCATTCCTGAGAATCTGGATATCAAGGCCATAGAGATAAGGTGAATCAGGGGACCAAAGCTTGGGATCCCTGACATTAAGGGTCACCGTCCCGCCAGGGACTGTCATCCCGGAAGCAAGTACCGCATACAATCCGTCAGTAGCGGGCTTCGCGGCATTAGCGGTCTCTGTGGAATACCCGATGCCTCCGTTGAGGAGGAAAACCTTAATCACATCACCTTCCTGGACACCTTCGGCGTCAACCGTGACATTGATGGCTTTCTCTTTTATGCTTGAGACCACATTGTAATCGGTCACATGGGCAGGGGCCACAGGCTCCATCCATACGCTCTGCCAGATACCTGACACGGCCGTGTACCATATTCCTGAAGGCTTGGACACCTGCTTCCCGCGAGGCTGGAAATCATTGTCGGTAGCATCCTCGACTTTCAAGACAAGGGAGTTGGCCCCGCTCTTGAGATAAGGAGTCACGTCAAAAGAGAAATGAGTGTAACCACCTGTATGGGAACCGATCTGTATGTCATTGACGTAAACCACTGTCTTCCAGTCGACAGCGTCAAAATTGAGCATCAGTCTCTTGCCTTTCCACGCGGAAGGGACTGTGAAAGTGGTCTTGTACCAAAGGGCATCATCCGGAGTCACCTTTCTGCCGACACCGGAAAGTGAGGACTCTACGGCGAAAGGAACCAGGATCTTCCCGTCGAATTTGACGGGTCTAGGCTCTGACTTCGGGGTAATGGCGTAATCCCAGAGGCCGTTGAGAGACTGCCATTCGGAACGGACCATCTGAGGACGGGGATACTCGGGATGGGCATTGGTCGGGGACACTTCCTCGGCCCATTTTGTCTTGATCCTGTCTCCCGCAGGAGCCCACTGCTGGGCTGAAAGAGTACCTGCCACAGCTAGAATCGCCGCGATCGAGGTGATGATTTTGTATCTCATTATCATGTGGTGTTAAATTGTCAAGCGCTAACCACAAATATACTCAATTCGCGGCAAAAAGTCAGCATGCCAATATTATTATTGATTACAAGGAATATTTATTAAATTTGTATGATATGATTTCATTAATCCTTTGTCTCATAGCCCTTGTACTGGGCTATCTCCTCTACGGCAAATTCGTGGAGAAAGTTTTCGGACCTGACAGTGACCGCCCCACCCCAGCCATCGCCAAAGCGGACGGTGTGGACTATGTCGCTCTGCCCACTTGGAAAGTGTTTATGATCCAGTTCCTTAACATTGCCGGAACCGGACCGATTTTCGGTGCCATTATGGGAGCCAAATTCGGCCCGGCATCATATCTCTGGATAGTGTTGGGCTGCATATTCGCCGGGGCTGTCCATGACTATTTGTCCGGGATGCTCTCGGTCAGGAAAGATGGCGTGGGACTGCCGGAGATTGTGGGAGACTTCCTCGGTCAGGGGACCAAGAAGGTGGCGCTTGTCTTCACCCTGCTTCTGCTGGTCCTTGTCGGGGCAGTATTCGTGTACAGTCCGGCCATCATCCTTGGTGACATCGCCGGTGACGGGACGACCAAGGCGATGATGATCTGGATAGGAGCCATATTCGTTTATTACATCGTCGCGACGATGCTCCCTATCGACAAGATAATCGGAAAGATATATCCCCTCTTCGCCTTCGCCCTGATTTTCATGGCCATATCCCTGCTGATCGGACTGTTCATCAAATGGCCTTCGATCCCCGAGTTATGGGACGGGCTTGGCAATAGAGGCCCTTCGGTGGGCGTTACTGGACAGCCCATATTCCCTTGCCTTTTCATCACCATCGCTTGCGGCGCCATCAGTGGCTTCCACGCCACCCAAAGCCCGCTTATGGCAAGATGCCTTAAGGACGAGAAACTTGGCCGCCCCGTGTTTTACGGATCCATGATCACCGAGGGAATGGTAGCCCTTGTCTGGGCAGCGGTCTCCTCTTATTTCTTCTTCGACGGAGGAGCCGCCGAGTGTGGCTCGGACATGACCGCGGCGGCCCCGACAGTGGTGACCACGGTGTCCAAGACCTGGCTCGGAATATTCGGAGGCATTCTCGCTATCCTCGGAGTGGTCGCCGCCCCTATCACCAGCGGAGACACTGCGCTCAGGAGCGCCAGACTCATTGTGGCGGACTTCATCAAACTCGACCAGAAACCTGTACGTAACAGACTCTTTATAAGTATTCCTCTGTTTGTTGTGACCGGACTGCTGCTATGGTTCAACCTCGCCGACTCAAACGGTTTCAACACGATCTGGAGATACTTCGGATGGGCGAACCAAACCTTGGCTGTCTTCACCCTCTGGGCTGTGACGGTCTATCTCTTGAATAACAAAAAAGGACCGCGATATCTCATCAGCGGTATTCCCGCCGGTTTCATGACCGCGGTCAGCCTCACCTTCATCCTTGTGGACAAGGTCGGCTTCAGGGTCAACCCGGCCACGGCTCCTTGGATCGGGCTTATCACATTCGCCATCTGCGGCTTCATACTAAGCGCCATGAAAATGCGTCACGACAACAAACTGAATGACAAATAATAAATTAACTATCAGATATGTACGACTCTAACCACGGGCTTTGGATAGCCCACTGCGAAAACGGGCCTCTCTCGATTGTCGGGAAGATGGCGAACAGACACGGACTTGTGGCTGGTGCGACCGGTACCGGCAAGACCGTCACACTCCAAGTCATGGCCGAGAGCTTTTGCCAGGCCGGTGTCCCCTGCTTCATGGCGGACATGAAAGGCGACCTTTCCGGAATATCCCAACCCGGAAGAACCAGCGGATTCATCGAGAAGAGAATGCCCGAGTTCGGGATCGAGAATCCCCAGTTCCAAAGCTGCCCGGTACGTTTCTATGACGTGTTCGGTGAGCAGGGCCACCCGATGAGGTGTACTATCTCCCAGATGGGGCCTCAGCTTCTCACCCGTATCCTCGGCCTGACTGACGCCCAGGAAGGTGTTTTGAACATAATGTTCAGGATCGCCGACGAGAGGGGTCTCCTTTTGGACGATATCAAGGACATGAGAGCATGCTTGACCTACATCTCACAGCACGCCTCTGAGTATTCCCAAGTCTACGGAAATATCGCTTCTGTCTCCGTCGGAGGCATCCAGAGGGCTCTGCTGACCCTTGAGAATGAGGGCGCCGACAAACTGTTCGGCCAGCCCTCCTTCGACATCTACGACCTCCTCGCCACCGAGGGCGGCCGTGGAGTGATGAGTGTCCTGGCGGCTGACAAGCTGATGCTCAAGCCGAAGCTTTACTCCACCTTCCTTCTCTGGCTGTTGTCCGAGCTCTACGTGACCTTGCCCGAAGTCGGTGATATGGATCTTCCCAAACTGGTCTTCTTCTTCGACGAGGCCCACATGCTCTTTGACGACACCTCCAAGGCCCTGACTGACAAGATTGAACAGGTAGTCCGCCTTGTACGAAGCAAGGGTGTGGGTGTCTATTTCGTCACCCAGAGTCCGACCGACATCCCGTACACCATCCTCGGACAGCTCGGAAACCGTGTCCAGCACGCCTTGAGGGCTTTCACCCCCAGGGACCAGAAGGCCGTCCAGGTAGCGGCTGACACATTCAGGACCAATCCTTCATTCAATACCTACGAGGCAATCACCAACCTCGAGACCGGCGAGGCGCTTGTATCCTTCCTCGATGAGAAGGGAGCCCCTAGCATGGTGGAAAAGGCCAAGATCCTGTTCCCTCTCAGCCAGATCGGAGCTATTTCCGAGGGACAGAGGGCCCAGATTATAAACCAGTCCAGAGTCTACGGCAAATATGACAAACTGGTTGAGCGTGAGAGCGCTTTCGAGGTGCTGATGGCCGAGAAAGAAGCTGAGGCAAAGCAGCGAGAGGAGCCCCAGAAAGGCAAAGGCAAGGGTTACACCGCTCCCGTAGAGGTTGAGGCCGAGAAACCCACAAAAGCGGCCAAGGTTCCCAAGGCCACAACGACCAAGAAGAAGAGCAGTGTGATGAGCAAGGTCGTGAAGGCCGTCATCACGGCTGTCACAGCCACCGCCGCAACCGCAATCGGTAATGAGGTCTCCAACAAGGTGACAGGCAAGAAGTCCAAGACCACCACGAAGGACAGCGCCGGAAAGGTCGTCAAGAACGCCACCTCAGCCGCCACCAGGACTATCACACGTGAGATAACCCGCTCAATCCTCGGGAATCTCGTCAAATAAAAAACCGGAGTGTCTCCCCGGTGGAAATCTATTCGAAGAAAGAGAAGTGCACCCGACCGTAGCGCTTCTCTTTTTTGAATCGCGGGTGGTCTGTGAAAGAATGCTCGTCGCCATGCTCGAGGATGAAATAGCATCCGGGATGAAGGATGTCCCGAGCGAAAACCTTGTCAGGCAAGGTCTCAAGACCTTCAAGAGCATAAGGAGGATCAGCGAATATGATGTCGAACTTCTCATGGCAGATATCCAGGAAGTCGAAGACATTGTCCCTTACCATCGTGACATTGTCAAGCCCCAGGCGCTTTGCCTCGGTCTTGATAAAAGAGGCGTTCTCCCTGGCCATCTCGACTGAATAAACCCTGGACGCTCCCCGAGAGGCGAACTCGAAGGCCACGGCGCCAGTGCCACCAAAAAGATCAAGGACCTTCAAGTCCTCGAACTCATATTCATTATTAAGAATATTGAATAGGCCCTCCCTCGCGAAATCCGTGGTGGGACGGGCTTTGTAACCCGCGGGCGGATTGATAGACTTGCCTTTTAAACGGCCACCGATGATCCTCATAACGACTCGACCGCTTTGAAATAACGGTAAAGGGACATCTCCTCTTCTCCTGACAAAGGAGTCATAAAAGAGACTGTGGAAACCTCAGGATTAAGTTGGAGTTTCTTGACCGCCATAAAAAGGAAATACTCCGCGGTAGTGAAGTCCGCCGCCTGGAAGGTGTTGGCAAGCAATAGGTTATCTCCTTGGGAAATAACCAGCGTCAAGACTCCGTCCCCATAAGAAGCCAGGATCTTGTTGTATTCCGGGATTTCAGAGAGTCTCTTCAGGAGATAATACATCTCGGGATAATCCTCATCAGAAAGAGAATACACCAGTTCGGCGGAGAACTCCGGCAAACTGATGTATTCAACTTTATCTTCCTGGTCTAACTCGACCGTCCGCGACAACACTTCCCGGGCTGATGCCGGGTCAAAGAACGCGGAAGGAACAAGCGCTACCTTAGGAGTGTGACGTGACATGCACGAGACTACTCCCAGTTACCAGCGTTGTTGTTCGGCGCGGTGATGCTTCCGACCTGGAGACCCTCATACTGGCCGAGATCCTCGCGCTCAGCGATGAGGTTGACAATGAGCTGATGGTTAAGCCCGTTGAGAAGGCTCTTGTAAGGGAGCTTGGCCTCGAAGAGAGGCACATCAACACCAGAGACCTTCTTCACGATGGCGTCCATCTCAATGTCAGTGACCGCCGCCGCACCATACTCACCAACCGCGAAAGGAATCTTCTCGATGGTGTTGATGTTGAAGTCATCCCTGTTCTTGAACAGAGTGTCCTTGACAGCGATCTTGTTTTGGATGGAGAAAACGAGATTCTTGTCGCCCTCCTGATAGAGTTTGTAAAGGTCAGCGTCAGTGATCTTGCCTTTCTTGGCCTTCTTGACCTCGTTGGTGTGAGCCATGGCGAGGGAGTCATCCTTCGAGCCGATCTGCATGAGAACAACCATCTCACCTGTGTTGTAGAACTGCTTGAGAGTGTCGAAAGAAGCGGTGAACCTGTCATTGACGCTCTTGAAAGCGACCTGGAGGTCGCGGATATCCTTGAGCTGCTGGATGGCCACTTTCTTCCTGGCGTTGACATCATGTTCAAACCTCACAGGCTCCATGACACCTTGGTAGATCTTGTAAACAAGGAAAACGCAGAGAAGCGCGAGCACGATGCTGAGAATCGTTTTCAGAATCTTATTCATTATACTAAAAATTTATGATTTGCTTTACCATGAACCGACAAGCCGCCAATTCTGGACAAAGTTAGAAAATTGATTTATGAAATGCAATATAATATTTGTAATATTATTCGTAATTTTGCTCCCGCGAATGGATAATATCAAAGACCTTTACAATCTGGTGACCGCCGCTGACCGTATCTCGGTGGCCGTTCATACTCACCCGGACGGAGACGCCCTGGGAAGTGGCTTGGCGCTTGTCGGATACCTGAGGGAACTCCACGGCAAGGATGCCGTGTTGGTTGTGCCAGATTGTGTTCCAGAGTCTTTGCGGTTCATTCTCAATGGTTTCCGTGACGATTCTGTGTTGACTTGCGATGAAGGGACAGCCGTGGAAGACAGGATATCTTCAAGCGATCTGCTATTCTGCCTTGACTGCAGCTCACTCTCCAGGACCAATTCCCGGATAGAGGCCTCGGTTAAGGCTTCAGCCGTTCCTAAAGTGTTGATAGATCATCATCTGAATCCAGACACTGACGCATTCTCTTTTGTGTTCTCTCAGACGATGACTTCTTCCACCTGCGAACTCCTGTTCGGACTATTGAAGGAGATGCGTGATGTCTCCGGAGACCTCACCAAACTTCCCATGATTGTCCTGGAAGCCTTGATGACCGGGATGACGACTGACACGAACAATTTCGCCAACTCAGTTTTCCCCGGGACAATGGTCATGGCCTCCGAACTGATAGCCGCCGGAGTCGACAGGGACAGGATTCTTTCCGATCTCTACAACAACTACCGTGAGAACAGGCTGAGGCTGATGGGGTACCTGCTCAAGGACAACATGGAAATCACTCCTGAGGGAGCAGCCATAATGATCCTCAACAAGGCAGACCAAGAGAAGTTCGATTTCCAGCAAGGTGAGAGCGAGGGATTCGTCAACCTTCCCCTCGCCGTGGACCGGGTAGGGCTCAGCGTATTCCTGACCGAGGAGGAAGACAGATTCAGGGTGTCGGTCAGGTCCAAGCGTGGAATCTCGGCGAACCAGTTCGCCAGCAAATACTTCCACGGAGGCGGCCATGAGATGGCAGCGGGAGGAAGATTGTATTTTCCTGAAGATATTCCTTCCCCGGAAGGGGCAAAGGCATACATATTGAAAGTGACTAGGGAGTTTTTCGCCAAATGAGGAGATTGGTCATCATATTGGTTACGTTCGTCATAGTGTTTATCACCGCTTCTTGCGGGGATAAGCAGTTTGACTCTTTATACGACGGACAAGAGAAAACGATTGAGAGCCTGGTCGAGAATCTGACCAAAGGGAACGATGATGCCACTGTGGAGTCTAACAACGGCTCGATCAGGGTGACTCTCGTCCATGGTGAAGGCGCTCCCCTTTCGGAGAACGGAGCTGTGGCTTTCTACTATGCCGGTTACTACATCACCAGCAGTTCCCTCGGCAGCTCGAACATGTTCGCGACTAACAACGAGTCGTTCGCCAAATCGCAAAGATGGTCCACGACCGACACCACCTCTTTCGCCATCACCACCATCAAATTGGGTGAGGATGAGATCGTTGAAGGTCTGAAGAACGGGCTTGTCGGAGTGAAAGGCGGAGACGAATGTTATGTGCTTTTCAGCGGCAAACGTGGTTTCGGTAAAAAGAAAATAGCCAACGTGCCCGCCCACTCAGCATTAGCCTACAGGCTGTGGATAAAGAGCGTCAGCAATGACTAGATTGAAAATGAAGAATATGAATATAAATAAACTCAAGACATTTGCCGCTTGCGGATTCTCCGCCATTATCCTGGCTTTTACAGCCGGATGCGCGAAAGAAAGCTCTGTCGATACCAGCGGCATGGCAAAGGCATTCATCGAGGCTTGGATCAAGGTCAATCATCCCAATGCCAGCGCCTCAGGACTTGGGGTCTACATCCTTGAGGACACTCCCGGGACAGGCGCGGCTCTGACCGACAAAGACTTATATGTCATTGCCGACTGCACGGTAACCGATCTCGACGGCAATATCAGTTCCACCACCTACGAGAACGTCTCAAAACAAATTGGCTCATTCTCCGAGGCCAACTATTACGGCTCTGACATCTTCTTCCTAAACAGGAATTACACCGCCGCCGGTGTGATCGACATATTCGACGGAATGAGAGTAGGGGGCACGAGGAAAGCCTTGATCCCCGGTTGGCTCAATGTCAACCTTGATTACAAGACCGCCGAGGAATACGAAAAAAACGGCTCAGGAACGAACGCGATCTACACCGTCACCATAACCGACAAGACCGACGACATCATCCAGTGGCAGATCGACAAACTTCAGAAGTTCGTGGCCACAAACATGGCCGGCGTGGATTCGACTAAGTTCGGATATTATTGCAGGACTCTGAAGCAGCCGACCTCCGACGAGACATTCGCTGGTGACACAACTTATTATATCAATTACACCGGACGCCTCCTGAACGGAAAAGTATTCGACACCACGATAGAGGACACCGCGAAAGTCCACAAGATCTACAATTCCGCCAAGGACTACGCCCCGATGGTGGTCCATCCTGCCAGCGAGAGCGATTACACTACAGTCACGATCTCCTCCACCCCGAATGAGGAAGGAACCACTGTGGTTGACGGATTCGCTTTCTGCCTTTCCAAATTGAGGCCTTTCGAGAAAGTGATATGCGCCTTCTACTCCGAGTTGGGTTATGGTTATAGCGGAAGCGCCCCCGCGATTCCTAAGTTATGTCCCATTGTCTTTGAGATTGAGGTAGTCGCTGAACCGGAATAACAGAACCAAGGAGGTCAATATGTCCAACAACCAAGCGGCACCCATAGAATTAGGTACTGAAAGTGTCGGCAAATTGCTAAAGAAGTATGCGGTCCCTGGCATTATCGCCATGACCGCTTCTTCTTTGTACAATATGGTCGACAGCATCTTTATCGGACATATTCCTGAATACGGATCCCTGGCCCTCTCGGGACTGGCGGTCAGTTTCCCGCTGATGAACCTCAGTTCCGCTCTCGGCACACTTGTGGGAGTCGGAGCCGCGACACTCGTCTCGGTACTTCTAGGCCAGAAAAACTATGAAGCCGCCAATAAGGTTCTAGCCAATGATATCAGTCTCAATTGTATCACAGGCGTCATTTTCGCCGCGGTCTGTCTGTTTTTCATTGACCCGATCCTGACTTTTTTCGGAGCCAGCCCGAATACCCTCCCCTTTGCCCGGGAATATATGACGGTGATTCTCATCGGCAACGTCATCACCCACCTGTATTTCGGTCTTAACGCGCTTATCCGTTCATCCGGTAACCCGCGTCTGGCGATGGGACTTACCCTCTTCACCGTAATCTCCAACACAATCCTCGACCCGATTTTCATTTTCGTATTTGGATTGGGAATACAAGGGGCCGCAATCGCCACCGTCCTTTGCCAGGCGATGGCACTCTCCTACAGCCTCCGGTATTTCACCAGAAAGGATAATGTGATGAGGCTCCCCCGCAAGGTCTTCGAGCTTGACTGGAGGATCGCCAAAGATTCCCTAGCCATAGGAATGGGTCCTTTCCTAATGAACTCAGCCTCATGCATTGTCACGATGTTCATCAACCAGCAGTTGCTGAAATACGGCGGTGACCTGGCTATCGGAGCATACGGGATCGTCAACAGGATCAACTTCCTGTTCATCATGATAGTCATGGGGTTCAACCAGGGGATGCAACCGATCGCGGGGTACAATTTCGGGGCCCTGAAGTATTCGAGAGTCAAGAAGGTGTTCAAACTCACGGCGTTATGGGCCACTGGAGTGTGCGTGTTGTGGTTTATCGCCTCCGAGTTCTTCCCGAGCCTGATGGTTGGGATATTCACGAACGACCCCCAGCTCGTGGACTTGGCCGACAAGGGGATCAGGGCCATGAATCCCGTGGTATGCCTCGTAGGCTGGCAGATGGTCTCAACCAACTTCTTCCAAAGCCTCGGGATGGTCGGGAAGTCAATATTCCTCTCCCTTTCAAGGCAGCTTCTTTTCCTGGTACCGCTCGTCTACTTCCTTCCATTATTCCTGGATATACGAGGGGTATTCTATGCGTTCCCAGCTTCGGACCTGCTGGCATGCCTTACCACTTTCATCCTCATCTACAATCTGTTCCGTAAGTTCAGCAAACTTCAGGATGGAGATGAGCCCACAATACTCGGAAGTCAGATCAAACAACGTTAGACAATGAGCCAGAACCATAACATAATAAACATCGGACGCCAGTACGGTAGCGGTGGAAAAGAAGTGGCGGAGAAGATCGGATTGGCGTTGGGAATAGAGGTCTACGACAGCGAGCTTATTTCAAAAGCCGCTGAGGAAAGTGGTTTCAGCAAGGAACTGTTCAAACGTAGCGACGAGAAAAGAAGTTTCTTCAATCTTTTCTCTTTCTTCGGTGCCGAGAGGTTCGGCAGTTCCCAGAACTATGTGGGGGACAATGAGTTGTTCAGAATCCAGAGTGAAGTCATAAGAGGAATCGCCGAAAAGGGGCCCGCGATTTTTGTGGGACGCTGCTCAAACTATATTCTCAGGGACAAGAAATGCCTCGACGTGTTCATCTCCGCTCCCGAAGCGGCCAGGATCAAGAGGATAATGGAAAGGACAGGGCTCGCGGAGGATGAGGCCAGGGAAATGATGGAGAAAAAGAACCGGTCCAGAGAGTCATATTACAATTTCTTCTCATTCGGAAACTGGGGAGCCGCTTCGGACTATGACCTTTGTGTCGACTCGTCGATTCTGGGAATCCAAGGCACCGCTGACCTCATAATTGATTTCGGAAAGAGGTCCGGGCTTATTATCTGACACTTAGAGGAATATGAGGATGACAAAAAGAGCGAGAATTCTTGCGGTGACCTTCCTGACATTGGCCGCCCTTGCCATCGTGGCAATAACCTCCAGTTTCGGCAAAAAAGAGAAAGAGATCCACAGGATCCCGGTCAACCTCAACGAGACCCTCACCAACGAGATGTCCGACACCTCTGTCCTTGACGGATTCGACAAGAAAGTGAAGGATTACATGACCTACTGGGGGCTTCATGGGGCATCTCTTTCAGTGATGCGGAACGATTCCCTGCTCTTTTCCAAAGGCTATGGCTGGGCTGACGAGAAAGAGCCCATGACTCCAGGACACATTCTCAGGATGGCCTCAGTCTCAAAACTCATCACCGCTGTCGGAATCATGGTGCTGGAGGAGAAGGGACTCCTGAGGCTTGACGACCAGGTGTTCGGCCCTGGCGGAATCCTGGACGACTCACTTTACAACGCAGCTATAGCTGACTCGCTTTACATGAAAATCACTGTCGAGGATCTTCTCCGCCACAAGGGAGGTTTCTCCAAGAAGGGAGGTGACCCGATGTTCTCGACACGATGGATAATGTCCCAAAACGCCTGGAAGGAAGTACCTACCAAAGAGCAACTTACGGTGTTGCAGCTGAAACGGGCCCTCGCATTCGAGCCGGGCACTTTCCAGGAATATTCCAACTACGGTTACCTGGCGCTTTCGATGGTGATTGAGAAAGTCAGCGGGATGGAATATGAGGACTTTATCCAGGAGAAAGTGTTCCACCCGATCGGCTGCGTGAACTTCAAACTGGCCGGTAATTACTATGCCGACAAGCATCCTGGCGAAGTCCGCTACTATGTCCAGAAAGACGACCAGCCTGTGGATGAGTTCAACAACAGCGGACGCAAGGTAACCCGCAGCTATGGCGGGAATGATGTCTCAGGCCTTCTGGGAGCTGGCGCATGGGTAGGCTCCACCCCGGAGCTTGCTCTGCTGGTGGCCTCTATAGACGGCAAGCCTGAGGTGCCGGATTTAATTACCAAAGAGAGCGTGGACGCGATGACGGAATACTTCGCCCCGGACACATATTCCTTGGGATGGAACGACACCAAGCCTACCGGGGAATGGACCCGCACCGGTTCTTTCGCCGGCACCACAGCCCTCGTGAAATACTTCCCCGACGGAGAGTGCTGGGTATTCATCGCCAACACCAGCACTTACAAAGGCCCTGGCCTGGCCAAGTTCACCACTGAACTATTCGAAGACCTGCGGAGCAACTATTCGAAAAAATTTCCCCGCAGAAACATGTTCTACGGGGAAGAGTAGATCCTTCGCTTCGCTCAGGATGACAACTACTTGTTGACGAACATCACCGCCTCGGCGATGGAGTTCAGTTTGGTGTCGACACTGTCAGCGCGGCTGGCAAGCACACAAGGAGCGGTTGTTCCAACCAGCATTCCAGCCTGACGCACACCAGTAGCCAACTTGGAATTGGTCTTCCAGAAAACATTGGCGGACTCGATATTCGGGAACTGCAAGCAGTCAGCGTCACCAGCGACGGGACTGACAAGTTTCTTGATCTGCACAGACTCCTCATCGATAGCGACATCCAAAGCCAGAGGGCCGTCACCGACGCAACCCTTGATCTGACCACGATCGCACATCTTCGCG
>ODAI014361331.1_pt1 | contig 14271 bp, 8 predicted proteins | sample 1539321 | NCBI WGS metagenome assembly ODAI01 (sample SAMN02144231, study PRJEB22623) | gut metagenome | biome: sheep rumen | host: Ovis aries | place: New Zealand
CCATGCTGGACAACTCGAAGGACCGGCCCAGCACGTCGTTCCAGAACAGTATGTCGCCGTTCAGCTGCCAGTCGTCATAGTCCGGCGCGCGGCCGTCGTGCTTTTGTCCGTTGCTCAGAAGATCACCGATCTTCATGAGGAACACGGCGCCGTATTCCTTCGCCGCCAGGTATTCCCGCTCCTTCGTATTCTTGTCCGGATAGCGGTCCAAAAGCTCCTGCGTCGTCAGGAAGGTGATCTGCTCGGGCAGAATGCACTCGATGTGCGCGTAACGGTTGGACATGTATTTTTCGGTGACGCGCAGCGCTTCGTACACCGCCTTCACGGTCTCGCGCAGCGTCTCCTCCGTGCGCTCTTCCTTCGTGATGATCTTCTCCCAGTCCCACTGATCGACATAGATGGAATGGATATTGTCCGTGTCCTCATCGCGGCGGATCGCATTCATGTCGGTGTAGAGTCCCTCTCCTACATGAAAGCCGTAGCGTCCGAGCGCCATCCGCTTCCACTTGGCCAGGGAATGCACGATCTCAAAGCTGCGGCCCGGCTGCTCCTTCACTTCGAAGGATACGGGGCGCTCGACACCGTTCAGGTTATCGTTGAGACCTGACTCGGGTGTCACAAAAAGGGGTGCGGACACGCGGTGAAGATTGAGCTGCGTCGCCAGCTCTCTCTGGAATTCATCCTTCACTTCCTTGATGGCGATCTGCGTCTCACGCAGACCGAGGACGGGCTGATAGCCCTCCGGCAGATCAATTTTCGACATCGGTTTGTCTCCCTTATGTTTATTCCCCTTGCAGACCGCGGCGAACCACCCCGCAGTCTTCCACAGACCCGCTCGGATGCGCATCCCTTCCACGAAAAGCGCAGCCGAAAACTCCATGATCGTACGAACCTTCGGATCCTATCGCCCGGAAACCGTTCCCGGTCCTCCTCCGATCGAATCCACATTGTAAGGCGTCGCCTGGTAGACGTAATAGTTCAGCCAGTTGCTGTAGAGATTGATGCTGTGGGATCTCCACTGCAGAAGCGGCTTCATCTCCGGGTCGTCATTCGGATAATAATTCTTCGGGATCTGAATCGGCAGACCCTTGTTCAGATCGCGGTAATATTCATTGTTCAGCGTCAGGCGGTCATACTCGGGATGGCCGGTGACAAAGATTCTGTGTCCTTCCTCTGCGATGGCGAGAAAGACGCCGGCCTCCTCGGACTCTGCCAGTACCGTCAGCTCCTTGCAGGCGTGAATGGCGTCTGCCGGTGTCTCGGTGTGGCGGCTGTGCGGCGCCAGGAAGATATCATCAAAACCGCGGACCAGCGGGATCTTCCGGTTCATCACATGATGCTCGAACACGCCGAAGAGCTTCTGCGGGAGCTGCGTTTTATTGATCCCGTAATAATGATAGAAGCCGGCCTGCGCGCCCCAGCAGATATGGAAGATGCTGGTCACGTTCCGGTCCGCCCAGTCCATGATCTCACAGACCTCATCCCAGTAATCCACCTCCTCGAAGGAGATGTCCTCGACCGGCGCACCGGTGATGATCATGCCGTCGTATTTTTCGCCGCGGATCTCATCAAAGGTACTGTAGAACTTGTTCAGATGACTGGCGGAGGTATTGAGGGACACATGGGTCGCCGTGTTCATGAAGGTGACATCCACCTGCAGCGGCGTGTTGGAAAGCGCCCGAGGAAGCTGGAGTTCCGTGTCCTGCTTCACCGGCATGTTGTTCAGGATAAGAACCTTCAGAGGACGAATATCCTGATGCATGGCGCGGAACTCGTCCATTACAAATATATTTTCATTTTCGAGTATTTGCTTTGCGGGCAGTTCGCTTTGAATCCGAATCGGCATATCCTGTCCTCCTTTCTCTCTTTGTTTTTCAAAAGCGGCATCAAAAAATTAAGTATGAGTTTATCACAAGGCCGGCGAGTTTTCAATCACGGATCCGAAGCAGGGCTTCCCGTCAGAGATACTGCTCCATGAATTCCTCCTCGGTCAGGATCGGCACGCCTAAGCTCTTGGCGGTCTTGTTTTTGTTGGAGGTGCTGGCTGCATCATTGTTGATGAGCGCGGTCGTCTTCGCGCTGACGCTGCCGCTGACCTTGCCCCCGCGCGCCTCGATCTCGGCCTTGAGCGCATCCCGGTTCGCGTAGTGCTCCAGAGAACCGGTGATCACAAAGGTCAGCCCTGCAAGATTGGCCGCCGCGTCGCTGCTTTCCGGCTTTTCCAGCGTCAGCTCCGCCAGCAGGCGGTCCAGCTGGGCACACTTTTCCGGGTTCCGGAAATAGGTCGCGATGGACGAAGCGATGACCTCCCCGATGCCCTCGATCTCGGACAGAGCGCTTTCATCCGCACCGCGCAGCGCGGGCAGCTCATAGTCAAAGGCACGGCACAGAAGCTTTGCATTCGCCGCACCGACATTGTCGATCCCGAGTCCGAAGATCAGGCGGTGCAGCACCGTTTTCCGGGAGGCGTCAATGCTCGCGATCAGATTGCGGTAGGACTTTTCTCCGAAGCCCTCCATGTGGACGATGCGGTCCCGGTAGCGGTCCAGATGATAGAGATCCGCGTATTCCCGGATAAATCCGCTGTCGATGAATTTCTCGAGCGTGGCCTCGGACAGGCCATCTACATTCATCGCATCGCGGCTGACAAACTGGGTGAAGGACTTGATCTGCTTTGCGGGGCAATCCGGATTTATGCAGTACAGGCTCTGTGCGTCATTCTGGCTCCGGATCTCGGTCGGCCCGTTGCAGACAGGGCACCGCCCCGGGATCTGAAGACGCCCGGAACGGGTCAGATTTTCCGCGATCTGCGGGATGATCATATTGGCCTTGTAAACGGTGATGCGATCCCCGATCCCGAGCCCGAGCTCCCGCACGATGCTCACATTGTGGACGCTCGCGCGGGTCACGGTCGTCCCCTCGAGCTCCACGGGATCAAAGACTGCCACCGGATTGATGAGACCGGTGCGGCTTGCGCTCCACTCGATCTCCCGGAGCGTCGTCTCTGCGGTCTCGTCCGCCCATTTGAAGGCGATCGAATGGCGCGGTGCCTTGGCCGTGCGGCCCAGGGAAAGTCCGTAAGCCACATCCTCGTAGGTGAGCACCAGACCGTCCGAGGGGATTTCGTAGTCCCGGGTCTTCTCCGCAAAATCGGCGACGGCTCCGAGGATGGTCTCCTCCGTCACAAGCACATGCTCCACAACCTCGAACCCCTGCCTGCGAAGGAAGGCAAAACGGCCGAGGGCAGAACCCGCCTCCGCGGGGGACAGAGCACCCACCGACTGCGCCTGCGCGAGCGTTTCTTCTCCGCCCTCCGCACTTACAAGGGAAAAGGCGATGAAGCGGACATGGCGCTCCTTCGTGATCGAAGGGTCAAGCTGACGCACACTGCCCGAGCAGAGGTTCCGGGGATTCTTGTAGCGGTCCTCCACCTCCGGGATCCCGGCATTGATCTTCTCAAAGTCCGGATAGCTGATCACTGCTTCTCCGCGCAGCACGAGCTCTCCCTTGAAGGGAATCCGCAGAGGGATATTGGTAAAGGCGCGGGCATTCGGTGTGATGACCTCGCCGATCTCGCCGTTGCCGCGGGTGACCGCCTTAAGCAGGGTTCCGCCGCTGTAGGTCAGAACCACGGTCAGGCCGTCGAGCTTCCAGCTCAGGACCCCCTCATGACCGCCGAGCCAGCTTCGCAGCTCCTCCCGCTCCTTGGTCTTGCTCAGGGAGAGCATCGGCGAGGCATGGGCCTCCTTCGGAAGCTCGTCCACCGCCTCGTATCCGACCTGCTGGGTGGGGCTTCCCGCCAGAATGATGCCGGTCTCCTCCTCGAGCCTTGAAAGCTCATCGTAGAGCCTGTCATACTCGAAATTGCTCATGATCTCGCGGTCTTCCGCGTAATAAGCCTTCGAGGCCCTGGTCAGGAGCCCGATCAGCTCCTGCATTCTTTCCTTTTTGGTATCCGTATGATTCGACATGTAGGTTTCTCTCTTTGTCCTTAGATTATTCCGGCATGCGCCCTGCTTCCTGCGCTGCTTTCCCTTCTGCGGATCCGGCGCAGATCCGGTACAGTTCCCTGCGCTCCTCCTCCGTAAGCTCCCGGTACTCCCCGGGCTTCAGGTTTCCGAGGGTGATATTCACGACCCGCACGCGCCTTAGCTGCGTGACCTCATACCCGACCGCCTTGCACATGCGCCGGATCTGGCGGTTCAGCCCCTGGGTCAGCACGATGCGAAAGGTAAACTTTCCGGTCTGTTCCACTTCGCAGGGGCGCGTCTTTTGCCCGAGATCCTTCAGATAGATCCCGGCCGCCATCCGCTTAAGCGCATCTCCTCCGAGCTCCCGGCTGACCCTCACGATGTATTCCTTCTCATGGCCGGCGGATCCGCGCATCATGCGATCGATCAGATCCCCGTCATTGGTCAGAAGAAGCAGTCCCTCGGAGTCCTTGTCGAGGCGCCCGGCATAGGTCACCCGCACCGGGTATTTCACATAATCGGACAATACCTTCTCCGCGTGCGCATCGCGCTCCGTGCAGGTGAGTCCGACCGGTTTGTAGAAGGCGAGGATCACCTTGCGCTCCTTCGGACGGGTGACGGCTTTCCCGTTTACGCAGATGGCGTCCTGCGGCGTCACGACCGTCCCGGGCTCCGGGATCGCGCCGTTGACCGTGACGGCACCTTCCGCGATCAGGCGGTCCGCCTCGCGCCTTGAGCAGATCCCGCACGCGGCCAGATATTTATTGATGCGGATTCCACGCTCCACCGGATCACGCATTTCCGTCCCCTTTCTCCTGTGCTCTCAGATCTTTTCATACGCCTCCAGCTCGGAGATCACCCGCACCGGCGGGATCCCGGCCCCTTCGGTCAGGCCGCGTTTGGCCACCTCGTCCGCCAGCTCGTTGTACTCCACATGAGAATGCGCCGGAACCTTGTGGAAGACGATCCGGATGTCCGCCCCCCAGCCGCGCATCGCCTGGGCGTATTTTTTTGTGAGGTCGTTCTTGCTCTTCCAGGCGCCGGTGACCCAGCATTCGATACCGGAGTAATCATAGAAGATATGGATGCACTCGTACCCGCTTTTGCGCGCGCACTGCACCGCATACATGGCGCCGAGCATCTCCCCCGTCACATTGCGCTGCTTTAAGGACTCCGGATGATCCCCGTTTCCGAAGGCCAGCCGCACGGGCTCTCCTTCCGGCAGGAAAACACAGCCGAACGCGTATTTTTTGATGGCATCGTTATAGCTGCCGTCGACGTAGACATTTATCTCTTTCATTGATTTATTTTATCCCGTTTTAAAAGATTACAGATGCAATTTTACTGATTTTGCCCGCACTCCGGATTATTATAACACATTGAAAGAATTTTCTCTTTTTTCCGATGGCTTTTTCCCTTATAATGTTACGGATGTAAATTTGAATGAACACAGGAGGTCCTCTTATGCCACAAAGAACAGATATTCACAAAGTGCTGATCATCGGCTCGGGTCCCATCATCATCGGACAGGCGTGTGAGTTCGACTATTCCGGCACGCAGGCCTGCAAGGCGCTGCGCAGTCTCGGCTATGAGATCGTGCTGGTCAATTCGAACCCCGCGACGATCATGACCGACCCCGAGATGGCGGATGTTACCTACATCGAGCCGCTGAATGTGGAGCGTCTTGAGCAGATCATCAAAAAGGAACGCCCCGATGCCCTCCTTCCGAACCTCGGCGGCCAGTCCGGACTGAATCTGTGCTCCGAGCTCTACAAGGCCGGGGTCCTGGACAAATACAACGTCAAGGTCATCGGCGTCCAGGTGGATGCGATCGAGCGCGGCGAGGACCGCATTGAATTCAAGAAGACCATGAATATGCTCGGCATCGAGATGGCCAAAAGTGAAGTGGCCTACTCGGTGGACGAAGCACTGAAGATCGCCGACGAGCTCGGATATCCCGTAGTCCTGCGTCCCGCGTATACGATGGGCGGCGCCGGTGGCGGCCTCGTCTACAACCGCGAGGAGCTGCAGGTCGTCTGCGCCCGCGGTCTCCAGGCCTCCCTGGTACATCAGGTACTCGTGGAGGAATGTGTCACCGGCTGGGAGGAGCTCGAGCTCGAGGTCGTGCGTGACAAGGACAATCACATGATCACCGTCTGCTTCATCGAAAATGTGGATCCGATGGGCGTCCACACCGGTGATTCCTTCTGTACCGCTCCGATGCTGACGATCTCCGAGGAGGTTCAGAAGCGTCTGCAGGAGCAGGCTTACAAGATCGTCGAGCACATCGGCGTCATCGGCGGAACGAATGTACAGTTCGCCCATGATCCGAAGTCCGATCGCATCATCGTCATCGAGATCAACCCCCGCACCTCCCGTTCCTCCGCGCTGGCTTCCAAGGCCACCGGCTTCCCGATCGCTCTCGTATTGGCCAAGCTCGCTTCCGGACTGACCCTCTCGGAGATCCCCTGCGGCAAGTACGGCACGCTGGACAAATACAAGCCGGACGGCGATTATGTCGTCGTCAAGTTCGCCCGCTGGGCCTTCGAAAAATTCAAGGGCGTCGAGGACAAGCTCGGTACCCAGATGCGCGCCGTCGGCAAAGTCATGAGCATCAGCAAGAATGACAAGGAAGCCCTTCAGAAGGCCATCCGCTCCCTGGAAAAGGGGCGCTACGGCCTCGGCCATGTGAAAAATTTCGATCAGCTCTCCAAGGAGGAGCTCTTAAAGCTCCTCATCACACCGAGCAGCGAGCGCCACTTCATCACCTATGAGGCGCTGCGCAAGGGGGCCACGGTGGAGGAGATCCACGCCCTGACCCATATCAAGGCCTGGTTCCTCGAGCAGATGAAGGAGCTCGTAGAGGAGGAGGAGGAGCTGGTTAAGAGCAAGGGTTCCCTTCCGGAGATCTCTCTCCTGCTGCAGGCCAAGAAGGACGGCTTCTCCGACCGCTACTTAAGCGAGATCCTTGCGATCCCCGAGGAGCAGATCCGAAATGCCCGCATCGCAGCCGGCCTCGAGCAGAGCTGGGACGGCGTGCACGTCAGCGGAACGCAGGACAGCGCTTACTTCTACTCCACCTATAATGCGCCGGATCACAATCCGGTCAGCACGGACCGCAAGAAGGTCATGATCCTCGGCGGCGGCCCGAACCGCATCGGACAGGGCATTGAATTTGACTATTGCTGCGTCCACGCGGCGATGTCCCTGAAGAAGCTCGGCTTTGAGACCATCATCGTCAACTGCAATCCCGAGACCGTCTCCACGGACTACGACACCTCCGACAAGCTCTATTTCGAGCCTCTGACCCTGGAGGATGTCCTGAGCATCTATCACAAGGAGAACCCGGTCGGCGTCATCGCGCAGTTCGGCGGACAGACACCGCTGAATCTCGCGGCGGATCTGGAAAAATACGGGGTGAAGATCCTCGGCACCTCCCCCGCGGTCATCGATCTGGCGGAGGATCGCGACCAGTTCCGCATGGTCATGGACAAGCTTGGCATCCCGATGCCCGAGTCCGGCATGGCGACCACGGTCGAGGAGGCCATCTCCATCGCGGGCGGGATCGGATACCCTGTCATGGTGCGTCCCTCTTATGTCCTGGGCGGCCGCGGCATGGAGGTCGTCTATGACGATGCGAGCATGACCGATTACATGCATGCAGCGGTCGGCGTCACGCCCGATCGTCCGATCCTGATCGACCGTTTTCTGCATCACGCGATGGAATGTGAAGCCGACGCGATCAGTGACGGCTCCCACGCCTATGTGCCTGCCGTGATGGAGCACATTGAGCTGGCCGGCATCCACTCCGGTGATTCCGCCTGCATCATCCCCTCCCGGCATATCCCTTCGGACGCACTGGAGACGATCAAGGAATACACCCGCAGGATCGCGGAGGAAATGCATGTCGTCGGTCTGATGAACATGCAGTACGCGATCGAGGACGGCAAGGTCTTCGTGCTCGAAGCCAATCCGAGAGCTTCCCGTACCGTTCCTCTCGTCTCCAAAGTATGCGGCATCCGCATGGTGCCGATTGCTACCGATATCATCACCTCCGAGCTGACCGGCAGACCCTCTCCCGTTCCTTCCCTCAGAGAGCGTAAGATTCCCTACTACGGAGTCAAGGAAGCGGTCTTTCCCTTCAATATGTTCCAGGAGGTCGACCCGATCCTCGGACCCGAGATGCGCTCCACCGGTGAGGTTCTCGGTCTGGCGCGCACTTCCGGTGAAGCCTTCGTCAAGGCGGAGGAAGGAGCCCAGTCTCCGCTTCCTACGTCCGGTACCGTGCTGATCTCCGTCAACACGCAGGACAAGCCTGAGGTCGTCGATGTCGCAAAGGCCTTTGCCCAGGACGGCTTCCGGATCCTGGCAACCGGCGGTACCTATGATCTGATCACCGCAGCCGGTGTGAAGGCGGAAAAGGTGAACAAGCTCTATGAGGGCCGTCCCAACATCACGGACCTCATTGCCAACGGCCAGATCCAGCTGATCGTGAACTCTCCGATCGGCAAGAGCAGCATCCACGATGACAGCTACCTGCGCAAGTCCGCGATCAAGTACAAGGTGCCTTACATCACCACCATCGCGGCAGCCAAGGCAGCCGCGGAAGGCATCGGCGTCGTGCTTGCGGGAGGCGACGAAGAGGTTCTCTCCCTGCAGGAATGGCATGCACTGATCGAGGCATAAGTTTCCGGAACGTAAAAAAGTCCTGTCCGAACCCGGGCAGGACTTTTTTTGTGCGCATCCCATGTTTCGTTTTATTTTCCGACGAAAGCCCCATCCTCCGCTTCCGGAGCTGCATCTTCCGCAGCAGGTACTGCGCTTTCTTCCGCCTGTGCCTGCTCGGGACCTCCCTTCATCCGCTTCATGGACCGCTCATCCCTCTTCTTCACAAACCAGGGCAAGATCAGCTCTTCATAGACGAAGGTAAAGATCGCCGCAAAGGGAATGGAGAGAAGGATGCCGACCATCCCGAACAGCTTTCCGCCGATGATGATCGTGATCAGGATCCACACGCCGGGCACCCCAAGGGAATCCCCGAAGAGCTTGGGCTTTAACACATAGCCGTCGATCGTCTGAAGGATCACCGTATAGATCAGGAAGATCAGGGCCTGCACAGGATTGGTCAGGACCAGGATGAAGCCACCGATGACGGCTCCGATCACGGGACCGAAGGTCGGGATCAGATTGGTGATGGCCACCACCACGGACACCAGAGCGATATAGGGCATGCCAAAGATCGCCATCAGGAGCGCATTTACCATACCCACGATGATGCCGTCCACCAGATCGTAGCTGATGTACCGGATCAGGATCTTGTGACAGCGCAGGAAAAAGCGGCTGTTGCGCTCATAAACTTCCGGGCGCAGGATCGAGGAACGCAGCCTGCGGATGCCGTTCACCATGGTCTCTTTGCCGAAGATGAAATAGACCGCCAGGATCAGTCCGATGAGTCCGTTGGCAATCCCCGTTCCCACATTCATCGAGGTAGCCAGCAGCGTCGCCGCCTTCTCGGGCAGGCTCGATACGATCGAGGAGAGGGAATTCTCCCAGGAGGCCGTGAAATTGCGCGCGTCGATATTAAACCGGCCGGCCAGGACGATGATATTGTCCCCGTACTCTTCGAGCTTTGCAAGGTAAGTATCGGTATTGGATGCGATGACGGACACGCTCTCCACGACCGAAGGGATCAGCATATTCAGAAGCAGGGTGATGATGGCTGCCAGGAAGATCAGGGCCACCACGCCTCCGATCGTATGGCGGATCTTCTCCTTTTTGATCTTCTTAAACCACTTATTCTCAAAATATACTTCCAGCGGATTCACCAGATAGGCGATCACGGTGCCGGTGATGATCGGCGAAAGCACCGCAAAGGCGCCTTCGAATACGCCGAAGATTGGTTTCAGATTCGTCAGGATCACAAAGAGCAGCACGCCGCTGCAGACGGCAAAGGTATACGCGGCCCATGGTTTGTTCAGCCATTCCGCGATCTTCTTTCTCATGTTTCACTCCTCACTTTTCGCTTGATGTAATACACAGATGTCCAATTACTGTACCGGCTCTTCATCCGCGGGACGCGGCGTATCCGGCGACGGAGGGGCCGGCTGCGCGTGCGGATCCACCGTCTTTTCGACCTTCTCTTCCTCGCCCTCCTTCGCCTGCAGCTTGTCGACGGCCAGGCTCAGATAGTGGCTGTCATTGAGCAGGTCATAGACCTGACCGGTATCCACGCCGACGACCTTGGGCCGGTTCGGGTACCCGTCAAAATTCTGCACCACCTTCGCATATTCGATGATCTTCTCTCCATTGTGGAGCTTGACCATGCTTCCGACCGCGAAGATATTGACGCTGCGCATGAAGGTTTTGATGGCTTCCATCTCCAGCTCATCCGTCATCGCCATGATCATCTCGACCGCGACACGCTGGGAAAAGGGATCCTTGTAGGGACGCTTTGTGACAAGCGCATCATAAATATCGGCAACCGCAATGATGCGGGCAAACTTGTGGATCTTCTCAGCGGGGGAACCCACCGGATAGCCGCGCCCGTTGAGCTTCTCGTGATGCTGCAGCACGCCGAGCATGATCGCCTCGGAAAAATTCTGCTTCTCCTTGAGGATCTGGAAGCCGAACAGGGAATGCTGCTTCATCAGGGCGAATTCCTCATCCGTCAGCCGGCCCGCCTTGTTGAGCACCTCATTCGGAATGCGGGACTTGCCGATGTCATGCAGAAGACCCGCAATGCAAAGCTCCTCCAGCTCCGCGCGGGTGAGCCCGTAATTTTTCCCGAGGAGCATGGACATCGTCGCCACCTCGACACTGTGGCGGAAGGTATAGTCATCGCTCGACTTGAGCATCGTAATATCCATCGCCACCGCGTCATTGCTCAGGACGGCCTTGACCAGCTCCCGCGAGACATTCTGGGACGCTTCCGCGAAATTCTCGGAGTCGGTGTTCGAGAACATATACTGCACGCCCTCTCCCACCTGCTTTAAGACCTCGCGGCTGATCTCTACCTTGGGGGCGTCCGCTTTGGTTTCTTTCGCGATATTCTCGATCGCCTTCGCGGACATATGAAATTCCAGCTCGTCCGGATCGGGATCTCCCTCACTGACATAGATGCTGGCGATTCCCTTGGACCGCAAATAGCCTATCTGAAAATCATCCAGATAGGTTCCCTTGACGATCATTTCCTTACCGGTTCTGCTGTCCGTAATCGTCTGGTCGATCCGCATGCCGGACTCGAGCGTACGAGTACTGATCAGCTTGCGCTTCACTGCCATCCGTTTCTCCTGTGTGGAACGTATAATTAATCTCTTATATTATAAACCATTCTTTTCGTCCCTGCAAAGAATCCTGTGCGGCAACCGTGTTTTATTTTACATTCCTTTATGATAGAATAATAGGGATTGTGAACTGAAGGAGTATTTCTCATGAAGGGAACCAAAACCGATTTTTCCGTGGATTCTCCCACATTTACATATTTTTACGTTGCGATCCTCTTTGCATTTTGCTTTCTGGTGGGACGCATCGGCCGCTGGCAGGAGCTGATCAAATTCGAAACGCCCCAGATGATCACGCTCACGGTCCTCTTCAGTATACCGGCCGCGTGCTTTCTCTGGTGCTTCGTATCCGGGCGGAACTGGAAGAAACTGATCGCCGGGCTGCAGTTTTCCATGCTCGCGGTTCCTACGCTGTATCTGATCCATCACATCTGCGAAATGCGCGTGGCCTATCTGCTTCCCGGTCCCGCGAACGAATCCGTTTTTTTCTGGGGGATATTGATCCTGTTTCTCGCGGTATCCCTCCTTCCGCTGCTTCTGTTTAAGGAAGGATTCCATGCGGACGGCCAGGTGATCTATTCGCTGGGATGTGCGCTGCTGGTCCGATTTACGTATATCACGCTGATGCAGGGCCATATCTTCGAGAATGATATGGGAACCTTCGAGGAGGGATCCTACGGCCATATCGGCTATGCCTATCATCTGTACGCCGGGGATCCGGTCTTAAGCTTTTCCCCGATCGGCTACGATCAGCTCTATCCCCCGCCGCTCTACCATTTCCTGCTGGCTAAGTATCTGAAGCTTCAGGAACTGACCGGCGCGATGCTGGGGGAACAGGCGGACGAGATCGCCCAGACCTTTGATTTCTTCCTCGCCGGGGTCCTGCTCCTCTTCCTGGTCAAAATCTGTGTAAAGCTCGGAGTCGATGCGGCCGGCACCAGCCTTGTGCTTGCCTGCATGACGGTCATCCCTTACATGATCATGAACAGCGGCGCCACGAACAATGACCCCCTCGCCTGCACGCTCGGCGTCATCGCGATCTATTTCGGCTTGTGCTGGCGCGAAACTCACCGTCTCCGGGACATCTGTCTGATGGGCCTGGGCATCGGGTGCTCGATGATGGCAAAGATGTCCGGTGCGGTCCTGGCCTTTTCCATGGCGGTCTTCATGCTGCTGGTCGTGTGGAAGGACCGGAAGGAATGGAAAAAATACATCGGACAGTTCGCCTGCTTCGGCCTGATCTCCGGCGTTTGCGGGCTCTGGCATTCCATCTACAATCTGGTCCGGTTTGGTGTGCCCCTCGATTATTTCCCGCGGGTGAACGAGACCTATGATATGTTCCTGCCCGATTTTTCCAAGCAGCAGCTCTTATTCGACTTCAAGGACGGGCTGATGTATCTGACGCCCTCCTATCAGCGCAGCGACGGCTACATCGAGCACAATATTCTGCTCTCCGTCCTGAAGCATGCCACCTTCAATGAGGGCTACAATTACAAATATACGCCCTACAGCAATTTCCTCGGTGTGACCTGCTTCACCGTCGTATGCATCCTGTGCGCGGCCTTTGTGATCTGTTCCGCCGTCGTAGCGTTCAAAAAATGGCCCGACTGGGAAAGCAAGATCCTGATCATCGGAACCACGGTAGCCAATTACCTCTGTCTGATCAAGGTGGTCTTTGCACAGCCCTTCGTCTGTACCATGAATGTGCGCTATCTGCTGCTGGCCATCTGCACCGGTTCTGTCACGGTGGGAATGGCACTTTCCGGCAAGCCGCAGGAAGGCCTCCGCAGAGGGCATATCGTTGTTTCCATGCTGGCGCTGTTGCTCTTCCTGATCGGTGCCGAATGGACCGTGAATCTGCTTTTGCTGTTCGAATTCTGACCCTTGTGCCCGAAACAGTCCGCTGACCGTCATCAATTTCGAAAGGTGCTCCCGCGGGAGCAAAAGGATTTAGACATGAAAAAAGTAGTAGTGATCGGAGCCGGCCCGGCCGGACTTACCGCAGCGCTTGAGATTCTCAGAAGATCCGGGGATTACGATGTCACCGTACTCGAAGAATCCCAGACCTTCGGCGGTATCTCCCGCACGGTGGAGTACAAGGGGAACCGCATGGATATGGGCGGCCACCGCTTTTTCTCCAAGGTTCCGGAGGTCAATAAATGGTGGAGTGAGATCCTGCCGACGCAGGGAGCTCCTTCCTACGATGATATCGTTCTGGATCGCAAGGGAACGCTGGTGCCCGGAGGTCCGGATCCGGAGAAGGAGGACCGCGTGATGCTGCGCAGGCACCGCGTCTCCCGCATCTTCTTCAACCAGAAGTTCTTCGATTATCCGATCACCCTCAAGCCCGAGACCTTTAAAAACATGGGACTCGGCACGACGATCGTCGCCGGCTTCAGCTACCTGAAGGCCTGCATCTTCAAGCGCAAGGTGAATTCGCTCGAGGATTTCTACGTCAATCGTTTCGGACATAAGCTTTATTCCATGTTCTTCGAGAATTACACGGCCAATCTCTGGGGGCGTCATCCTTCCGAGATCGATCCTTCCTGGGGCGCGCAGCGCGCGAAGGGCCTCTCCGTTATGGCCGTTCTGAAGGATGCGCTGGGCAAGATCTTCCACAAGAAAAACCGCAAGGTGGAGACCTCCCTGATCGAAGAATTCGCCTATCCGAAGCTCGGTCCCGGACAGCTCTGGGAACTGACTGCGGAGCAGATCGATCAGAAGGGCGGCCATATCATCAAGGGCGCCAAAGCGGTCGGTATCGTGAAGAACGCACAGCAGCAGATTACCGGCGTCACCTATGAACAGGACGGCCGGACCGTCACCATCGACTGCGACTATGTCTACTCCTCCATGCCCATCAAGGATCTCGTCGCCGGCATGAAGGATGTGCCCGCACCGATTGCCGGGATCGCAGCAGGACTCCCCTACCGTGATTACATGACCGTGGGTGTGCTGATCCGGAAGCTCAATCTGAAAAATGCCACCAAGCTCAAGACCATCGGCAATATCGTTCCCGA
>ODAI010049284.1_pt1 | contig 14270 bp, 10 predicted proteins | sample 1539321 | NCBI WGS metagenome assembly ODAI01 (sample SAMN02144231, study PRJEB22623) | gut metagenome | biome: sheep rumen | host: Ovis aries | place: New Zealand
CCCAGTATGTCATCACTGTATCCTAGTTTTATGAAAAGATTCATCATGGCCGCTTCGGCGGCCTTTCTTTGTGTCTGCGCCTTTGCACAGCAGAACCTGTTTCCGTCCCAGGACCTGAAATCCGCCATCGTGAACGAAGACGGCTCCGTGACCTTCAACTTCCTCGCCCCCAAGGCCCATAAGGTCCAGATCGTGGGCGATTTCATGGAAGGGGAGAAGGGCACCAACGTCGGCATGGCCTCCAGCGGCATCGTCGATATGACCGAAGGCGAAGGCGGCCTTTGGACCTACACTTCAAAGCCCCTCGTCTCCGAGCTCTACAGCTATACCTTCCTAGTGGACGGCATCGCCACGATCGATCCGAACCATCCTTACGTGTTCCGTGATTTCGCTACGCTGACAAACCTCTTCACCGTCCCCGGGGGAATGGGTGACCTGTACAGCGTACAGAACGTGAAGCACGGCAGCGTGACGGCGGTCTGGTACCACTCCGACGGCCTGGACATGGACCGTCGCATGAACGTCTATACTCCGTACGGCTATGAGGCCAGCCCCAAGAAAAAATATCCGGTGCTCTACCTGCTCCACGGAATGGGCGGCGATGAGGACGAGTGGAAGAACTTCGGCCGCGCCTGCACCATCATGGACAACCTCATCGCGCAGGGCAAGGCCGAGCCGATGATAGTCGTGATGCCGAACGGCCATGCCGGCATGAGCGCCGCTCCGGGAGAGAGCGCAATGGGCTACTACAAGCCTTACCACTTCACCCAGGGGACGATGGACGGCACGTTCGAGACTTATTTTCCCGAAATCGTCAGATTCATCGACAAGACTTACCGGACTCTTGCTGACAAGAACCACCGCGCAATCGCCGGACTGTCCATGGGCGGATTTCACTCCGCTTTCATCTCCGCGAACTATCCTGATCTCTTCGGCTACGTGGGCCTGTTCTCTGCCGCCATCGGCGTGACGGACAGCAGCATTTCTGCGATCTACCAGGATTTCGACGCCAAGCTCGCAACCCAGTTCAAAAAAGGCGTCAAACTCTACTGGACCGGCTGCGGCAATGTCGATTTCCTGTATCAGAACAACAAGGCGATGCGCGAGAAATTCGACGCGGCGGGCTATCCGTATGTCTATATGGAGACGGACGGAGGCCATGTCTGGAAAAACTGGCGCATCTATCTGGCGGATTTCGCCCCGAGACTGTTCAAATAGAATGACTGATTTGGTATATTTATAACATGAAACTCAGACATGTCCTTCTTGCAGCCTGTGCGGCCGTATGCGCCGCGGGTTGCAGCCAGGCCCCGGAAGACGGCGTCTTCCAGGCGCCGCGCACCATCGTTACATGCGACCCGGAGCTGGACGACAACAATTCCATGGTCCGGTTCCTCCTGCATGCCACCGACTTCCAGATCGACGGCCTGGTCTATACCAGCAGCCGTTTCCACTGGCTGGGTGACGGCAAGGGTACGACCCAGTTCATCCCCGGAGGCGAGTATGACAACATGGGCCTCGGTCCGCAGACTTCCTGGCGCTTCTCTCCCGACGAGCGCTTCATCGACGATATCATCGATGCCTATGAAAAGTGTTATGCCAACCTTAAGGTCCATGACAGCCGCTATCCTTCGCCCGAGTACCTGCGCAGTGTCACCAAGTGGGGCAACTGCGTCTTTGAGGGCGACTATTCCTATGACACGGACGGATCCAACCTTATAAAGGAAAACATCCTCGACGACAAGCCCGGTCCGCTGTTCATCCAGGCCTGGGGCGGGTCGTCTTCGATCGCAGCCGCCCTGCGGTCCATCGAGGACCAGTACAAGGGAACGGATGAGTGGGACGCTGTCGTGAAGAAGGTTAGCGAGAAGGTGATCCTCTGCCTCTCCGGCGACCAGGACAACGCGTACAACAAGTACATCGCCGTGAACTGGCCGGATGTATGGGTCTGGAGCACCAACGCCCAGATGGGCCGTTACAGCGGCAATCCCAGCCTGACTGACCCCGAATGGACGGCCAAGTACATGACCATCGGTCCTATCGGCGAGCGTGTCCGTCTCTGGGGTGACGGCAAGCAGATGGTCCCTGGCGACATGACCGACTTCATCGGTCCTTCCGCCGGCAAGACCCGTGAGGAGATGACGGCGGAAGGGTACTATGTGTGGTCGAACATCCAGCCGCAGGGTACGCTCTACGGTGACGGCGACAGCGGCTGCTTCTACATGCTCATCGACAACGGCCTGCGTGCATGGCAGGATCCGACATGGGGCGGCTGGAGCGGCCGATGGGATATCACCAAGGGTGAACCTCAGTCCGGCCATCCGGCTTATATGGGCAACAATCTCGCCCAGCTGAGCGGCCGTCCCGACCGTTCCCGTGCTGCCGCTGCCGGCGGCAATGCCCGTCCCCGTGGCGGCGCAGCTCCGAACGGCGCTTCCCCGGACATGGCGGCCATGATGGCGATGATGCGCGGAGGCGGCCCCGAGGACCATACTTTCCCGAATATGGCGCCGGAGCGCAACCTTTCCGAGGCTGCCCGTATGAAATGGTCGGTCACGCCGGACTTTGCGGATGCGAACCATTATCCGGTCGTGACCGGTCCGTTCGAACTGACGGCGGCTCCAGGCGAGACTGTGAAGGTCAATGCGAAGGCCTCCGACCCGGACGGCGACGCCCTGACGCTGAAATGGTGGTATTTCCCGGTAGGAACATATGTCCTGACCAATGCCGAAGCCCTGTCTGTTGACAGCCCTGAAACGGCGGAGACGACCTTTACTGTTCCCTCCGACGCCAAGAGCGGCGACACTATCCACTTCGTGCTACAGGCCCAGGACAACGGCGATCCAGTCCTGACCAAATATCTCCGTACCGTCATTACAGTCAAATAGTCGAAGTATGAGAAAACTTCTCTTTTGCCTCGCTCTGGCTTCCGTGGTCCTTTCAGGCTGTGGCCCGGAAGTATCCGTGGAGCCGGCCAAGCCGCGGGTCATCGTGACATGCGACCCGGAACTGGATGACCACAATTCCCTCATCCGCTACCTGCTGTTTTCCACCGATTTCGATACTGAAGGCCTGGTCTATGCCAGCAGCCAGTTCCACTGGAAGGGCGACGGCAAGGGTACGACCCAGTACATCCCCGGGCGGGAGTATGCCCGTGAAGGTCGCGATCTCGGACCGCAGACCCACTGGCGTTGGGCGGAAGGGGAGCGCTTCATCGATGAGGATGTCGAGGCCTATGCGTCCGTGTATCCCAACCTTGTAAGGCACAATCCCGATTATCCTGCGCCTGAATACCTGAAATCCATTATCCGCGAAGGCAACGTCTGGTTCGAAGGAGAAATGGAACATGACACGCCGGGTTCGGACCTTATCAAGCAGGTACTGCTCGACGACGATCCGCGTCCGGTCTTCATCCAAGTCTGGGGCGGTCCGAGTACGGCTTCCCGTGCCCTGAAGAGCATCCAGGAGGAGTATGAGGGCTCCCCGGAGTGGGACCAGGTCAAAGCCAAAGTGTCCGCCAAGGCCAAGTTCTGCCTTTCCGGACAGCAAGACCAGACCTACAGGGACTATGTCCGGAAGGAATGGCCGGAGGTCGAATCCATCATCCTGAACGCCGGGGTCATATCCCTGGGGTACGGCGCCAAGCGCGGCGTCCTCGATCCAGCGGATACGCTCTATTTCTCTCCGGCCTGGACGTCGGAGAAGATCAAGGGCCAGGGCCCCTTCGGTGCGATGTACCGTGTCTGGGGGGACGGCAAGCAGATGGCACCGGGCGACTTTACGGACTACTTCGGCCTGAAGGGCTACTCGGCTGCTGAGCTCGTAGATATGGGCTATTGGGTCTGGTCTCCGCCGCAGCCGGAAGGCAATTTCATCAGCGAGGGCGATACCCCCATGTACCTGAACCTCATCGGCAACGGCCTGCGTGCCTGGGAAGGACAGGAGTATGGCGGCTGGGCCGGACGTCGGAGGGAAATGACCGAGGAAGAGCGCCAGGCCGGTTTCACAGCTCCGTTCTCCATGCGTGCGACGAAGGATGATGTCCTTCCGGATTTCGTGCCTGCCGTCCAGAACAGTTTCGCGGCCCGCATGGCCTGGACTACTACTCCGGACTTCGCCGCCGTGAACCACGAGCCGGCCGTAGAAGGCCCGCTCGCCCTGACGGCTGCTCCTGGCAAGAAGCTCAAGCTCAAGGTCTTCGTAAGCGACCCTGACGGCGACAGCCTGACTTGCGGCTGGGCCCAGTACAAGGTCGGTTCCTACAAGGGTGATGTCTCCGTGCACGATCCTTCTTCGGCCGCTACGACCGTGACCGTCCCGGCTGATGCGAAGGCGGGGGATACGATCCATCTTGTCCTGACCGTGGCCGACAGCGGAGAGCCGCAGCTTACGACTTATCTTCGAACCATCATCACCGTCAAATAAACGTCATGCGCGCTTTCTGCTCCATACTATGTATCTGCGGAGGGCTGCTGCCCGCGCTGGCACAGCCGAAGCTTTCCCCTTCGGGCATAGATGCCGTCCTTGCGGCTATGACCCTGGAAGAGAAAGCCACCCTGCTGGTGGGCGCCAACCAGGGCGTCCTGTATGGCGGCGACCCCTCTGAGGCAGTTTACGACCTGCCTTTATCCGCGTCGATCTATGACAACCGTATGGCGGTGGGCGGGTCCACCTATGGATTCCCTCGCCTGGGCATTACGAACATAGTCATGGCGGACGGCCCCGCCGGTCTCAGACTGGCCGTAGAGCATAAGGGGAAAACCGGGAAATACTACAGCACGGCCTATCCCGTAGCCACGGCGCTGGCTTCGTCCTGGAATACGGCCTTGATCCGGAGCATCGGAGATGCTATGGGCGAGGAGGCCGCCGCATACGGGGTGGATGTGATCCTGGCCCCAGCGCTGAACGTCCACCGCAATCCTCTCTGCGGCCGTAATTTCGAGTATTATTCCGAGGATCCTTTGCTGACAGGCAAGATGGCGGCCGCCATGATCGGCGGCATCCAGGGACGCGGCGTGGGAACGTCCGCCAAGCATTTTGCAGCCAACAGTCAGGAAACCAACCGTAAGGACAATGACGTAGTAATAAACAGGCGGGCCTTGCGTGAAATCTATCTCAAGGGTTTTGAGATCGCAGTGCGCGAGGCGCAGCCCTGGACCATCATGTCCTCCTACAACCGTATCAACGGTATCTGGACACAGGAAGACCCTGCCCTGCTGACCACCATCCTTCGGGATGAGTGGGGCTTCGAAGGCATTGTCCTGACCGACTGGACCGCACGCCGCAACACAGCGGCACAGGTCTCCGCAGGGAATGACCTGATGATGCCTGGCAACAAGTCACAGATACGGGAAATCGTAGAGAAGGTCCGCTCCGGCAGCCTTCCGGAAGCCGACCTGGACCGCTGTGTCCGACGGATGCTGGAACTGATCTGCAAGACCGGTTCGTTCCGCGGCCGGGAGGCTACGGACAAGCCGGACCTTGCCGGTCACGCCGCCATTGCCAGGCAGGCTGCATCCGAGGGTATGGTCCTGCTCAAGAATGATGGCGTCCTGCCGCTGCGGGATGTGTCGAGGATTGACCTTTTCGGCAATACTTCCTACCGCTTCATCGCCGGAGGAACCGGCTCCGGTGCCGTCAATGCGGCTTATGTCGTAAGCCTGGAAGAAGGATTGCAGAATGCCGGTTTTGAACTCAATCCGGCACTGGCACGGTTGTACAAGGCCCATCTGGAACTGCATGACGCGCGGTATGCTGATTATGCAGCCGGTCCGTTCGACCATGCCCCCTATGCTCCGGAAATGGAGATCGGCAGGGACAAGGCCTGGAAGCTGGCGCGTGAGGGCGATGTCGCCGTCCTGACGATAGGCCGCAATGCAGGAGAGGCGCGGGACCGTGTCCTTCCGGGCGATTTCTATCTGACACGGGAGGAGACCGACCTCATCCGGAACGTGTGCGATGCCTACCATGTGGCCGGCAAGAAAGTCGTAGTCGTACTCAATGTGGCCGGTGTCATCGAGACCGCCTCCTGGAAGGCCTGGCCGGATGCCATCCTGCTGGCCTGGCAGCTTGGCCAGGAAGGGGGGAATGCCGTGACGGATGCCCTGACCGGCGCCGTCAATCCTTCCGGCAAACTGACGATGACTTTTCCTCTGCAATACTTCGACCATCCTTCCTCGTACAATTTCCCGTTCGACTTCGACGGACCGGCCTCCTTCGGCGCGCCCATGTCTGTGACCGGGCGTGTGGAGCCGCTGGTAAAGGACGTTGACTATACGCTGTACGAGGAGGGCATCTATGTGGGATACAGATACTTCTCTACTTTTGGAAAAGAAGTTTCCTACCCATTCGGCTTTGGCTTGAGCTATACGACATTCGCCTACTCCAAACCATCGGTCAGGGTGACTTCGGGGGGACTGACTGCCACCGTCACCGTCACGAATACCGGTACGGTGGCCGGTAAGGAAGCCGTCCAGCTCTATGTCACCGCTCCTTCCGGTGGATTGGACAAGCCAGCCTGCGAACTGAAGGCCTTCGCCAAGACACGGCTCCTGCAGCCGGGTGAGAGCGAAGTCCTGACAATGCCGGTCGATGCCTATGCCCTGGCTTCCTTCAATGAAGCAGCCAAGGCGTGGGAGACCACTGCCGGCACTTACCGGCTGCTGTTCGGCGCCTCCGTAGCGGATATCCGCTGCACGGCTGAAGCCCGGATAGCCAAGCCCGGAACGTGGCCCGCACACGATGTCATGGGGCCCTCACAACCGATTAACGAATTAATCCATCCATAACATGAAAAAAGCATTACTATTTGTCGCCTTGGCTCTGGCGACAGCTTTCTCCCTGCGTGCTCAGGAGGTCAAGGAACAGGATCCCGCCGCCCATCAGGCCCGCGTTTTCCCGATTCCTGTCGAACACCTGTATTCCCACAGCGATATCCTCGACGTGGACAAGAATTTCTCCGTCATGCTGCCCAAGAGCTATACCAAGGAACCGGAGCGCCGCTATCCGGTGGTCTATATGCTCCACGGCGCCGGCGAAAATGACTGGGAATGGGCGAATATCGCCGTTTCCATGATCAGCGAGGCCATCACCATGATCACCAACGACGGCACTGCCGCGGAGTGCATCGTTGTCTTCCCGAACGCCAACGAAGGCGGCAAGCAGGGCTATTTCAACCAGGAAGGCTGGAAGTATGAGGACTATTTCTTCAAGGAACTCATCCCCGTCGTCGAAAAGCGCTACCGCGTAATCGCCGACAAGGGACACCGTGCCATCGGAGGCCTGTCCATGGGTGGCGGAGGTTCCTTCAACTACGGCATGCGCCATCCCGAGATGTTCTCCAGCGTGTATGCGATCAGCGCGGCTGTCAGCCCCGTCGCCTTTAGCAGCGAGGCGGAGAACCCCGCAGCCCTTCCGTCCAACATGAACGGAGGTCATTATACCGCCGAGCAGATCGAGGCGGCCAAGAGCGTGTATTTCGTACTTGACTGCGGCGACGACGATTTCCTGTTCGACGCCAATGTCGCTACCTACCAGCTTATGAAGAAGAATGGCATGAAGGCCCAGTTCCGCTGCTTCGACGGCGCCCATGCCTCGTACTACTGGTATGACGCCCTCCGTCGTGCCATGGCATATTTCACCCGGCACTTCTCAGAGCAGATGCCCTGATAAAACTCCCTTGTGAGGCCTGCCTGGTGCAGCTGAAAAAGGAGGGTAGCCGTTCACGGTTACCCTCCTTTTTAACCAAAAACCTAACTATTAACCACTAATTCAGAACTCGGCTGTCATGCCATGAGTTGTTTCTTCTGCAAAAGTAAGAAAACGAAAGTTAAAATGCAAGAAAAACGATAATAATCTACTATTTTTCCTTACGATTGTGGTTAATACTATCTATGGATTAGTGTCGATAACTAAGGGCATGCTTATAGCCGGCGGATCCAGATGTTGCGGTAGCTGATGCCTGGGCTGGGGTCGCCATGGCTCTGAAGGAGTATGGGGCCGTCACCGTGGGGGACGACCTTGGGGAAGCCTATATGCTCCGTGGTGCCCTGGATGAGGGTGTTGTTCTGGACAAGCACTCCGTTGTGCAGGACGGTCACGCGCGGCTGGTAGAGGTATGTGCCGTCCTCCTTGAAGACGGGGGCGGTGTAGATGATGTCGTAGACGTTCCACTCGCCAGGCGCGCGCATGGCGTTGACCAGCGGGGGAGTCTGCTTGTAGACCGAACCGGCCTGGCCGTTGACGTAGGTCTCGTTCTGATAGCTGTCAAGGACCTGGATCTCGTACTTGTTCTGCAGGTAAACGCCGCTGTTGCCCCTGGCCTGGCTGGTGAAGCCGGCGTCCATGGGCGGGATGCACCATTCGATGTGCAGCTGGAAGCTGCCGAAAGACTCCTTGGTGCGGATGTCGCCGGCTTTCTTGTCAACGGTGACAATGCCGTCGTGGACGTTCCATCCGGCAGGGGAGCCGTCCTTGTCATTCACCCAGGCCGAGAGGTCGCGTCCGTCGAAGAGGACTATGGCGTCGGACGGGGCGCTGGAAGTGGCCTGCAGGCCGGGGGTGACGATCTTGGGCTGGGGGGTCCAGTATTCGCTCATGCCCGGTCGCATGGGCTCCTGCTTGGGGTATTCCTTGGCCTGCTGGGCGAAAGCCGTGACGCTGGCCAGCAGGGCTGCGGCGGCGGTGAGCATGTGGATGTAACGGAGTCTCATGGTTGAAAATGATTTGGTTTCCCCAAATATAATGATTCTTCGGGTCTCTTTTTTCATTTTCGGTAGGAAAAAACTAACTTTGTGGGTTATCAAATAATATCATTGGAATGAAAAAAGTCATAGCTTCCCCCAAGGCCCCGAAGGCCGTAGGTCCCTATTCACAGGCCATCGAACTTAACGGTACCCTCTTCCTGTCCGGCCAGCTCCCCATCGACCCTGCAGCCGGAAAGATGCCCGAAGGCATCGAGGCCCAGACCCGCCAGTCCCTCACCAATATCGGCGCCGTCCTCGAAGAGGCCGGGCTTGGCTTCGGCGACGTGGTCAAGACCACGGTCCTGCTGAAGGACATCGCCGATTTCGGCGCCATGAATGCCGTCTATGCCGAGTTCTTCCCCGAGCTCAAGCCCGCCCGCGTGTGCTACCAGGTGGCGGCCCTCCCCATGGGGGCTTTGGTCGAAATCGACGCCGTTGCTGGCAAGTGATATGTCCAGGCGCCTGATACCTCTTTTTGCAGCGCTCCTGCTGCTTGCCGCTCCGGCCAGGGCTGACGAGGGCATGTGGATGATACATGCCATCTCCAAGGCACTCGAGGCCGACATGCAGGCGAGGGGCCTTCAGCTGCAGGCCGGCGAGATCTATAATGCCGATGTCGAGGGGGCTTCGCTCAAGGATGCCGTGGTGTCGCTCGACTTCGGCTGCTCCGGCAGCATCATATCCGACAAGGGCCTCGTCATCACCAACCATCACTGCGCTTACGGCGACGTCCATGCCCTCAGCACTCCCGAGCACAATTATCTCGAGGACGGGTTCTGGGCCATGACTTCCCGCGAGGAGAAACCCATCCCCGGGAAGGGGATATACTTCCTCAAGCGTGTGCTCGACGTGACTGACGAAGTCGCGCAGATGGTCTCCGAAGCGGAGGGCAAGGGCCAGCCTATCGGCTCCAGGAGGGTTTCGTACCTGATGGAGAAGAAATACTCCGAGCAGACCGGCCTGGAGGCCTCGCTCTCCTCGATGTGGAGCGGCTCGAAGTATTATCTCGCACTGTATGAGGTGTATACCGACATCCGCCTGGTCGCGGCCCCGCCTGTGAGCATCTCCGCCTACGGAGGCGATATCGACAACTGGGAATGGCCCCAGCACAAATGCGATTTCGCCCTGTACAGGATCTATACCGGCCCCGACGGCAAGCCTGCACCCTATTCCGAGGACAATGTCCCGCTCAAGCCTTCGCGCAAGCTGGAGATATCGCTCGACGGATACAAGGAGGGCGACTTCGCCATGGTCATCGGCTATCCCGGCCGTACCGACCGCTATGCCTCCTCGGCCAAGATATCCTATATCGAGAACGTCTCGTATCCCATCTCCAACATCATCCGTGCGGACCAGATGTCCATAGTGAATGCTTGGATGAACTCCGACCCGGAGGTGCGGCTCAAGTACTCCGACTATTATTTCAGCCTGTCCAACGTCCAGGAGAACAACGAAGGCATGGTCCAGTGCCTCACTCGCTTCGGCGTCGCCGCCGACAGGCGCAGCCGCGAGCGCGACCTGCAGGCATGGATCGACGCTGATCCTGCACGAAGCGCCCGCTGGGGCAGCCTGCTGGACAAACTCGACGCCAAGTATGCCGCCATCTCCGGGGCCGAGGCCAACCTTGTCTGCTACCGCGAGACCATGGTACGGGGCACGCGCCTGGGCGTCATCGCCACGCGCCAGAAGTCGCTTCGCAGCGCCCTTTCCGACCCGGAGCGCGTGCGCCAGGTCCAGAGGACCGACGCCGCGCAGTACGCCGGGATGGACCTGCGCGTGGAGCGCGACCTCTTCCGCTATGCGGCGAGGACGTATTATACCAACGTCGACAGCACGTTCTGGGGCCCTTTCCAGAAGGAACTCTTCTACAAGTATAAGGACGACATGGAGGGGTTCCTGGCCAATACCTGGGACTGCAGCTGGATGACCGACGAGAAACGCATCGTCCGCTTCCTTACCATGGAAGGTCCCGAGATGGAGCCGCTGTATGACGACCCTCTGTACCGTTTCTTCGCCGACGTCAGCGTGCTTCCTTTCAATGAAGCCATCGCCGCCACTCCTGGCGAGGAGACCGTCGCCGACCTTGGTCGCGAATACACAAAGGCTCTTTATCAGATGCGTCTGGACAAGGGCATCCCGCAGTATCCCGATGCCAACAGCACCATGCGCATCACTTACGGCACTGTTGCAGGCTACGAACCGCGCGACGGAGTGTGGTGCTCGTGGCGCTCCACCCCTGCCGGCATATTGGAGAAATACGATCCCGACTCGTACGACTTCAACCTCAAGCCCGACTGGAAGGCCCTGCTGGAGCAGCACTGCGGCCGGGCTGACTCCATCGACGGTTTCGATGCCGATTTCCTGACGGACAATGACATCACGGGAGGCAACTCCGGCTCGCCGGTGCTCGATGCCCACGGCCGCCTGATCGGCCTCGCCTTCGACGGCAACAAGGAGTCTCTTGCCGGCGACGTCCATTTCGTGGACGGATACAACATGTGCGTGAACGTCGACATACGCTTCGTCATCTGGACACTTCGCAACTACGCGCACATGGACCATATACTTGAAGAAATAGGTTTGAACTAAAAAGAAGGAAAGACATGGATTTTCTGGAAGTAATAGAAAAACGCCATTCGGTGAGGAAGTTCACCGACGAACCGGTGGACAGGTCGCTGCTGGATGCCATCATAGGGATCGCCCAGACCGCCCCCTCCTCCAAGAACTGCCACAGCTCGGCCTTCATGGTCGTCGAGGACAAGGATACCCTCACGGCCCTCTCCGAGATGCGCGAGCGCGGCTCGGCCTTTCTCAAGGGAGCTCCCGCCGCCATCGTCGTCATGGGCGACCGCTCCAAGACCGATATCTGGGTTGAGAACGCCGCCATCTCCGCCACCTTCATCCAGCTTGCCGCCACGGCCATGGACCTGGGCAGTTGCTGGGTGCACGTCCGGGAGCGCATGCGCTCCAAAGAAGACCCCTCGAAGGGCACTGCCGAGGATTATCTCCGCAGCCTCCTCGGCATAAAGGAGGAGTACGGAGTGCTCTGCGTCATAGCCCTCGGGCATGAAGATGTTTCTGAATAATAAATAAAATTATTGAATATGAAGAAGTTATTTGTAGCACTGGCATTTGCTGCGGCGCTTCTGTGCAGCTGCCAGAAAGTCAATGACCTGGAGTCCCGCATGAAAGTGGCGGAGAACGACATCACTGCTCTCAAATCCGATGTCGCCAAGCTTCAGGCGGCCGTGAACGGCCACTACTCCATCTCCGGAGTCCAGCAGACTGAGGACGGTTATGTCATCACCCTTACTGACGGCACCTCCATCACCCTGAAAAACGGAAAGGACGGTCAGGACGGCCAGGACGGCCAGGGAGGCGACGCTTTCTTCAAGGACGTCACCTCCGAGGACGGCCAGCTGGTCATCACCCTTGTGGACGGTACCGTATACCGCCTGCCCCTTGCCGAGGAATATCCTCTCAAGGCCGTCAAGTCCCTGACTTACATCCCGGAATATTCCGACGGCATAGCTACCGTACGGTATTATACACCCGCCGACGCCACCGTGGACCTCAAGTTCATGATCCGTCCCGTCTCGGCTACCGCAGCCCTCATGAAGGCCGTTGAGGCCAGTAAGCTCAAGATCATCCCCGTAGCCGCCCATCCCGCCACCCGCGCCCTCGCCGACGAGGTGAAGGAACTCTCCTACGTCAGCTATGGTTTTGACCCCGACGGACTCCTTGAAGTCAAGGTCAACGCCTCCGGCCTCGATGCAGGTTTCTTCTCCGGAGAGTGTGGAGCGGCAGTGGCCATCGTCATCTCCGACGGAGTGTCTGAGATATCTTCTGCTTTCGTTCCCCTCAATGCCGTGTGCTCCGGACTGGAGTATGGCGGCGTGGTGTATCACACCAAGCTGATGGCCGACGGCAAGGAATGGATGACGGAGAATTTCCGCTATCTCCCTGCAGGCTATGCCGTCTGCTCAAGCACTGACAACGTCACCGGAGGTGTCTATGCCCCTGTCGTGGTAAAGGACGGCAAGGCTGCATTCAGCCTCGATGCCGCCGATATCGAGAGGCAAGGCTATCTCTATCAGTCCGAGGTCGCCCTCGGCCTCAGCGTGGGCGACATCAAATCGGCCGAAGATGCCCAGGCCCTTGAGGGTACCCGCGGCATCTGTCCCGAGGGCTGGCATATCCCCACCCTTGCTGATTATATGGGCCTGGTGGGCAAATGTGTGAACGTAGAGACCACTCCCGACGCTCCTTATTATGACGGTGCCAACGGCTCCGTCCTTAAGCTCAACTCCGACGGGTTCAACCTTTTCGCCTGCGGTGCAGTATCTATCCTTGATAATACCAGGACCGCTGGAACCCTGATGGGTAAGCTGGGAGCTTATGATTATATATCTTCGGGATATATCTGCGGATCCAGCTATGCCGGAGTCACCATCAAGGACGACGTACTCACCAATGTCCAGTTCTTTGGCCTCATGCCCATGACCAACAAGGCCACTGAGGCCGAGTTTACTGCCAACGGCTCGAAGCTGAGCTACCGCATAGCAGCTTCGGTGCGCTGCGTCAAGGACTAGCCCCTTGCACCGCAGGCTTGCCATATCGCTGCTGCTGATGCTGCTGGCGGCCTTTGCGTCGTCGGCAGCACCGGTGTCATATTCGGTCTCCGGCCGGGTCCTCGACTCGGCCGGAGACCTCCCCCTGCCGGGCGCCGTGGTGACGCTCGACGGCGGGCTTTGGGCAGTGACCGACTTCGAGGGACGCTTCGGTTTCCGCGGCGTCCAGCCTGGCAAGTACACCCTTTCGGCCACCTGCCTTGGCTATGTCGACACCCCTCATGAAATAGATGTGAAGGGGGATGTTTCCGGCATCGTCATACGCATGCAGGAGAATTCCCTGGCCCTTAAGGAAGTGGTGGTGACGGCACAGAAGCCCAAGGAAGGCATCGGCACCTCGCACATGCTCGGCCGCGATGCCCTCAACCATCTGCAGCTCTCGAGCATGACCGATATGGCTGCGCTTCTGCCAGGAGGCAAGACTTCCAATCCCGACCTCACCAGCTCCGAATCGTTCTCGCTCCGCTCAGGCGGGTCCGGGGCCGCCAATGCCGCCTTCGCCACGGCGCTCGAGGTGGACGGAGTGCGCCTGGGCAACAACGCCGGTTTCGGCGCGCCGGGCGGCGTGGACACCCGCAGCATCGCAGTGGACAATGTAGAGTCGGTGGAGGTCATTACCGGAGTGCCTTCGGCCGAGTACGGCGACCTGAACAACGGCATGGTCCGTATCCATACCCGCAAGGGCCGCACGCCACTCAGCGTCTCCTTCTCGGTCAATCCCCGCACCTGGCAGACATCGGTTTCCAAGGGCATGGACCTGCCGAAGGACGGCGGTACGCTGAACCTTGGGGCAGAATGGGCCAGGGCTTCCAGAAAGTGTGTATCTCCCTATGAAGCCTACCCCCGCCGTGGGCTTACCCTTGGCTATTCCAAGACCTTTATACCCGTCCTGCGC
>ODAI010580844.1_pt1 | contig 14270 bp, 16 predicted proteins | sample 1539321 | NCBI WGS metagenome assembly ODAI01 (sample SAMN02144231, study PRJEB22623) | gut metagenome | biome: sheep rumen | host: Ovis aries | place: New Zealand
GCGGTGGCGAGATAGGCATCGAGCGAAGTTGACATGGGTATGTGGCGGCGGCGAGATAGGTATCGGGCGAAAGTGACATAGGCATGTGGTGGCGGTTTGTTGCATAAAATCCCGTGGGCAAGTGAAATGCGTTTGGATGCCATCCTTCCAACGAATGGTTCAGGCTTTTTGACGAGTGGCGGCCAGCAGTCCGAAGGGGGCTTTCAGGCGCGATGTTCCCTCGGACAGGCGATGCATCAGGCTGCGTAAATGCGACTTTTTTGGGGGGACGGGAGGTTCTGGACGGCGGGGCGAGGTGGCAAGAGACGGGTGGGGGCATGCCTGTCGCCCTGTTGGCCTTCCATGGGACGGGATTTTCGCGGGCGGCCGTCGAAGTGTCTCGCATGGCGGCTGTTTTGGCATGATTGGCCCACATTCACGATGGATTGAGGCCGCCCATAGTGGACAATTGCCGCCATTGGTCCCCTCTTTTTGGCAGTCTTTGGCGGACGGCAGATTGGAGCCGCGCAAAATGGAGGGGGAGGGTCTTGCTTTTCTCAAAAACAAGTCCGCAACGCCTGTTTGTCGGCATTGCGGACGAGATTTCTTGCCCATTTGAGTTTTCGCGGGCGGCAATGGTCTTTTATGGAAGTCCATCGTCTTGGACTCATTTTTGCCGATTATTGTCGCCTTTGCCCATCATTCGACGAGCTGCAAAATAGCTGTCTTCATTTTACCGCCTCTACTTGGTAGCCTGCATTCCGGAGGAGTTGCAACATGCCTTTTTCTCCCCAAAGATGGGCTGTCCCCACGGCAAATAAGGTTGATTTTTCCGCCATGACATGTGGCACCTTCTTCATCCAATTGGCGTTTCGGTTGTAAATGAGCAATGCGTCTTCGGCCGGCGTTGAGTCGCAGCTGTTGCCTATTTTTTCTTCAAAGATGGCTTGCATTTTTCCGATGTCTTGTGAATAGAAGGCGCGGGTGAGTTCAATGAGTATGTTGTCCATGAAGTCAGCGTGTTGCACCAAACAGACGAGGAGCTCTTTTTGCCGTTCCAGTGAATAGCCTTTGTAGAGGATGTTGATCTGCTCTTCGAGTGTCTCAAGCCCTCCGACGGGCTTGCCGTTTTGCTTGGCATAAGTCTGGAAATAGGTGTCGTATTGGTTGTTGGGGTCGAAGTCTTCCGGATGGTTTTTCATGAAAATCAACACTTGGAACTGTGTGACCAGTGCTTGTGGTGTGAGCGCGTCGAATTGCTGTGCAACGGCGGGATGTGTGAAGTCAACGCCCATTAAGTTTTTCAGAAATGCGTTGAGCTGCACCAATTCAAGCGGGCTGAGTAGCGAGCGCAGCGTTTTTCCTTGTGGCATCATCATGGCTTCTTGTACCATTTGCAGGTTTTCCGGATTTGTCATTTCCTCCATGACGATTTCCCCATAAATTTGCTCGCAGGCCTCAAGTGCTTCTTTAAGTCCGCTGATTTGATGGATGTGGCTGGACTTTGCCAGATGGTGCGTGCCGATGAGGTAGCTAGGCTTTTGAAGTCCATTGCCGGAGACTTTGTAGAGTAGTTGTGCCTGTGTGCCCAGTACTGCCACAAGCGAGAAGATGAGTATGACAAAATTTCGTTTCATTTTTTTATGGTTTTATTTGGTTTATACATTTGTTAGACGCTGAAGAGGCGCAGAAAACTACGTTAGAGAACAAAATTACGATTTTTTTTACAGACTTGGTCACATTTTCATGCCTTTTTTGGAGCCTTTCGTTTGAAATCAAGGCTATAGACTCCCGAAAGGGTAGTGGAAATCGTGTGTTTCGATAAAAATATTTCTGAAGTTCAGGATAATTTTGTACATTTGCATGAAATTAATCAACCAAAGCAGATAGATCATGGACGAGGAGATGAAAGACGAGGCATTCGCCAACCAAAGTGATACACAAGCCGAAAACGAGGGGCAGGAAACGGTCGACAGCGGAGAATTCGACCAAGAGGGGCATTCTGACTACAAGCCCGTCGACCGTTTTGATGCCGCCGCCGTTCACCATTTGAGCGGGATGTACCAAAGTTGGTTTCTCGACTACGCCAGTTATGTCATCCTCGAGCGTGCCGTGCCGCATCTGGCAGACGGGCTGAAGCCTGTCCAGCGCCGTATTTTGCATACCATGAAGCGCATGGATGATGGCAGGCTCAATAAGGTTGCCAACATCGTGGGTGAAACCATGAAATTCCACCCTCACGGCGACGCTTCAATCGGCGACGCCCTTGTGCAGATGGGGCAAAAAGAGCTGCTGATCGACCATCAGGGAAACTGGGGGAACATCTTGACGGGTGACCGCGCGGCGGCTCCACGCTATATTGAGGCCCGTCTGAGCAAATTTGCCCTTGACGTGGTGTTTAATCCCAAGACGACGGAATGGCAGCTCAGTTACGACGGGCGCAATAAAGAGCCCATCACCCTGCCCGCCAAGTTCCCGTTGCTTTTGGCACAAGGTGCCGAAGGCATTGCCGTTGGGTTGAGCTCCAAGATTTTGCCCCACAATTTTAATGAGATTTGCGAGGCAGCCATCGCCTATTTGCGGGGCGAAGACTTCAATTTGTACCCCGACTTCCCGACAGGCGGCTCTATTGATGTCTCCCGGTATAACGACGGGTTGCGCGGCGGAACGCTTAAGGTTCGGGCAAAAATCGAAAAACTAGACAACAAGACGCTGGTCATCCGCGAGATACCGTTTTCAAAGACAACTGGCACACTGACAGAAAGCATCACGAAGGCCATTGAAAAGGGTAAGATCAAGGCGCGTAAAGTGGAGGAATTGACAGCCGCCGAGGTCGAGATTCAAGTGCATTTGGCGCCAGGCATCTCTTCGGACAAGACCATTGATGCGCTGTATGCCTTTTCTGATTGTGAAGTCAGCATTTCGCCGAATTGCTGTGTCATCGAGAACAACAAGCCCCAGTTTTTGGCCGTCAGCGACGTTTTGCGTCATTCCGTTGATGGGACGAAGGAATTGTTGCGCAAAGAACTGGAAATCCGTAGAGCCGAATTGCTTGAACAACTGTTTTTTGCCTCGCTGGAGAAGATTTTCATCGAGGAGCGGATCTATAAGGACAAGGAATTTGAGCAAGCCAAGAGCATGGATGAGGCGTGCATACATATTGACGAACGTCTGACCCCCTATTATCCACAATTTATAAGGGAAGTGAGGAAAGATGACATCCTGAAGCTCATGGAAATCAAGATGCAGCGTATCTTGAAATTTAACAAAGACAAGGCAGACGAGTTGATGGCGCGCATTGAGGAAGAAATTGCCGACATCGACAACGACTTGAAGAACATGACCAAAGTGACCATTAAATGGTTTAAATACATACAAGACAAATACGGCGCAGAGCATCCGCGCAGGACGGAGATCCGGAACTTTGACACGATTGAGGCAGTGAAGGTTGTGGAAGCCAATCAGAAACTGTACATCAATGAACGGGAAGGATTTATCGGAACGGGCTTGAAGAAAGACGAGTTCGTGTGCAACTGTTCCGACCTTGACGACATCATCGTGTTCTTTAAGGACGGCAGGTATAAAGTGGTGAAAGTGGCGGACAAGATTTTCGTGGGTACGGGCATCCAATACGTCCAGGTATTCAAGAAGAACGATAAACGCACGGTCTACAACGTCATCTACCGTGATGGGAAGAAAGGCCGGTATTACATCAAACGATGCACCATAACCTCGGTCATCCGCGACAGAGAATACAATCTCACGCAAGGAAAAGAGGGCACGCGCCTGTTCTATTTCACAGCCAATCCGAATGGAGAAGCGGAAATCGTCAAAATAACTTTCGAACAAAGTAGCAAGCGCAAGAAACTGTTCATGGAAAAGGACTTTTCGGAAGTCTTGATTAAAAATAAGTCGGCGCAAGGAAACGTGTTGACCAACCTGCCTGTTCACCGGATAGGCCTTAAGAGTCAAGGCCATTCGACACTGGGAGGAAGAAAAGTGTGGTTTGACCCGGACGTAAACCGGCTCAACTACGACGAACACGGGCGGTTGCTGGGCGAGTTTGCCGATAACGACAGCATTCTCGTGGTGTTGGACAATGGCGAGTTTTATATTACCAACTTCGATGTCAACAACCATTACGAAGACAACATCGCTGTTATCGAGAAATGGGATCCGGCGAAGGTGTGGACGGCAGTAGTCATCAACGAAGACCAGAAAGGAAGCCCCTACCTTAAACGTTTTACCATGGAGGCGACAAAACGCCACCAGAGCTTCTTGGGCGAAAATCCTCAAAACCGTTTGTTGTGCCTCTCAAAAGAGGTGTTCCCACGCCTGCTTGTCACCTTTGGCGGACGTGACCATCAGCGCGCACCATTGGAGGTGGATGCCGAGCAGTTTGTGGGTGTCAAAGGATTTAAGGCCAATGGAAAGCGCCTGACGAATTATGCCGTCTCAAAAGTGGAGGAACTCGAGCCGCTGCATTTCCCCGAGCCGGAGGTTGAAGAGCTACCTGCCGGGGAGAATGGACGTGAAAATGAACTGGGCGCGAATGACTTGACAGAATTTCCAGACCATGCGAGTGCACCAGTCTTAGGTGAAGATCCAGCAAGCCATCATCATGTTAACCAAAACATTGATGAGATGACAGGACAGCTCAATTTGTTTGCCAATGAGGATTTGGATTAACATATTGCTTTGTCTGTTGACGGCTAATTCCGCAAAGGCACAAGAGCCCGGCGACGGCATTCTCTGCAGTGGCGAGCAGCGTTCTGTGATGTTGTCGGTTGGTTGCATCAATTTGCTCGACACCTATCTCTCGCCCGAAAAATACCAAGGTACCGAAGTCGGCTTCATGGCAAACCGGACGATGGTCCTCAAAAAAGATTGGCGATGGGACCGGAGTTTCAGCCACCATGGTGCACTGGCAATGGCAAAAAACAAGGTGGGAAATGCCAACTTCCTTGCCGGCAGCTATAATTTCCAGTTTGCCATGCGTCGGAGATGGACGTTTTTAGACGAAAAACTGCTGGTGGAGGGGGGCGGCGGCATTGAAGCCAACTTGGGCGTGCTGTATAGCACCCGAAACGGCAACAATCCTGTTCAGCTGAAAACAAGCCTCAATGTCGCGACCTCGGGTGTTGCAACCTACTTCTTCAAAATAAAAGACGCGGTCTGGAACGTGCGTTATGAGGTGGCGTTCCCATTGGTGGGAGCCATGTTCTCGCCACATTACGGACAGTCGTATTACGAAATCTTTTCGCGTGGTAACTACGACCACAATATTGTTTTCACCTCGCCTTTCAACACGCCATCGGTGCGGCAAATGCTGACGATAGACATCCCGCTTGCCAAATCATGCCTACGTATCGGTTATTTGGGCAATTTTCAACAAGCCAAGGCCAACAACCTGAAGTATCATAGCTATTCGCATGCGTTTGTAGTGGGGATAACCCCGAAATTATTCACTTCAACTTCCAATCCATGAAAAAAACAGGAATTCTTTTGATGACGATGCTCCTTTTTGCCGCATGTATTGATGAAAAAGAGCATAAAAACAATCCTAGGGGAAATTTTGAGGCATTGTGGAAAATCATGGATGAACACTATTGCTTTTTTGACTACAAACAGAAAGAGTTGGGCGTGGACTGGGACGAGGTGCATGAACGCTATAGCCGGCAGGTTGATCAGGGTATGAGCAATGCGCAGCTTTTCGAGGTGCTGGGGAACATGCTGTCCGAGCTGCGCGACGGGCACGTCAATCTCGCATCAAGTTTCGACTTGGCAAGAAACTGGTCCTGGCATGAGGACTTTCCTGCCAATTTCAGCCATTCCGTCCAACAAAACTACCTCGGAACCGGCTATCGGATTGCCGCAGGCATGAGATACAGAATTTTGGACGACAACATCGGCTATCTGTATTGCGGCTCGTTCAGCAACACCTTCGGCGAGGGCAATTTGGACGAAATACTCTTCCATTTTATGGCATGCAACGGCTTGATAGTGGACATCAGGGACAACGGCGGGGGCGCGCTGACCTCGGCCGAGCAGCTCGCCGCACGGTTTACCAACGAAAAGCTGCATGTTGGCTATATGCAACACAAAACGGGGAAAGGGCACAACGACTTCTCGGCAATGCAAGAACAGCATTTAAAGCCATCCAAGGGCATCAGGTGGCAGAAAAAAGTTGTGGTGCTGACCAATCGCGCAGTTTACAGTGCTGCCAATGAGTTTGTTAAGTACTTGAAGTGTTGTCCCAATGCCACAATTGTCGGCGACCGCACCGGTGGCGGTGCGGGGATGCCTTTTAGCAGCGAACTTCCCAACGGGTGGAGCGTCCGTTTCTCGGCATGCCCGATGTTCGACGCGCAAAAGCAGTCCACGGAGTTCGGCATCGACCCGGATTTTTTCGTAGGGCTCAATGAAGATGACCGTACAAGAGGCATCGACACCATCATCGAATTTGCGCGCCGTCTTATCAAAAATGAACATTAAAAGAATGAGAAAATGAAAAATATTGACTACCAAAGCATCATCGAAAGCATTATACAAGACATTCAACCGTATGCGAAAATAGGGAAACAGGCAGATTACATCCCCGCATTGGCAGAGGTAAATCCCGACCAGTTCGGCATGTGCATTAGCACGACCGACGGCCAAGTCTTTTCGGCAGGCGACACCGACGCGCTGTTCTCCATACAAAGCATATCGAAAGTCTTCATGTTGGCGGCATGCCTCAGCCTGGAAGGCGACAAATTGTGGGAACGCATGGGAAAGGAACCGTCGGGCTCGGCATTCAACTCGCTCATACAGCTTGAAATGGAAAACGGCATCCCGAGAAATCCGTTTATCAATCCCGGCGCCATCGTCATGGCAGACATTTTGACATCCCACCTCAAAAACCCGGAACGGCAGTTCCTGGACTTCGTGAGGTCGCTTTGTGGAAGTCAATTTATCAATTACAACATCGGGGTGGCGCATTCCGAAAGGGAGACAGGGTTCCTCAATGCAGCGATCACGAACCTGCTCAAACACCACGGAAACATTGAGAACGACATAGAAAAAGTACTAACCATCTATTGCGTGATGTGTTCCATTGAAATGACATGCCAGCAGCTTTCACAGGCTTTTCTCAACTTTGCCAACCACAGCCAGCCGTTCCAGCATGCTGGCATCAACCTCTCTTCCTCGCAAATCAAAAGAATCAATGCTATTATGCAAACCTGCGGATTCTACAACGAAGCCGGCGACTATTCCTATCTGGTGGGGCTGCCGGGCAAAAGCGGTGTGGGCGGAGGCATCGCCGCCATCTATCCCTCGCGCTATGCCGTGGCGGCGTGGAGCCCGCGGCTCAATGAGAAAGGCAACTCCGTCATGGGAATGAAAGCATTGGAACTATTGACCACAAAAGCCGAAGAGTCGATTTTCTAACCGCGAAAAGTGAAAGTATGAAAAAAGTATTGTTGTGCATCAAGCAATGGCTTCAGAAACAATCATTCAGGACGGGGGTTACTGTACTTGTATTGTGCATCCCGTTCTACATCCTCTCGGGAGCACAGTTCCTGCTGCCTGTCAGTGCCGAAGCCAAAGGAGTGCTCTTCGTCGTCTTTTTCGGACTGGCGAAAACCTTCCAATACGGAGGCCTCACCATTCTCGGGGTCGAAGGCTACAAACGCTTGAAGGCATGGCTCAAGCGGAAAAAGAAGGATGAGCTGTAGCAAATTCCGCCTGAAAAAAGGTTTCCTCTCCTTTTTTCTTCATTCTTTTTCTTTCTTTCTTTTCCTTCCCTATCCCAAATCCATACACTGACACCAACTATTTCAAGGCCGGCACGGGCGCAGCTGTGGCGAAAGAGAGCGACGGCTGCCGCAACTTCTACTATACCAGCCCGACAGGCTTCTGGGAATGCCGCAACACGGTGATTCCCACCAACCGCGCCTACCTCGCGCTGCCTTCGGAAATGACGGCCAATGCCAAGCAGATTTCGTTCGTCATCGACGATGGGGAGGGCGAGGTCACGGGCGTCGTCAACGTGAATCCCGACCGCTATACGATGTCCGAAGAGGGCGAACTTGTCCCCTGCCAAGGAGATGGTGCCTGGTACACGCTCGAGGGATTCCGTTTGCAGGGCAAGCCCACCACGAAAGGAATTTACCTTCATAACGGCAGAAAGGAGGTAATCAAATGAAGAGGCAATATTTTGCACCGCAAATCGAGGTGATTCGCAACGAGGAACTTTGCGAGACGGTTCCCGTGCATTTCTCTCAGCCCGGCACTGGCGTGGTCGATGGCAAGGAGACGGAGTTCGAGGAGCCTGGTCTTCCTTCAGGCGTTTTCGATGGCTTTACGCCTACACCCGACGGTCAAGTCTTTTGGACGGAAGGGTGAAAAGTTTGCAAACCGATTTTTTTATTTACTTTTATTGATGATGTAGGCCCCGACATTGTGAAATGCGGGGCCTTTTGTTGATTTTTTTATGCATCATGGAGAAATGTCAACGCGACAAAAAGCCAAGGGGGAATGAAGAAATGTTGGTATGACGAAAATCTGTCCTTATGCCGTGTTCATGCGGCATAAGGAGTTGTTGTGCAAAGTTGGATTTTGGACTTGGAGCGATGTATTAAATTTTATTTACAAAAATAAACACATTTTTCATTGTTTATTAGAAGAAAAAAGACTATATTTGTGGTCAAATATTTAACAACAATCTTTTTTACTTATGGACAAATTTTTACGATTTTTATTTACCACAATGTTTTTGACATTGTGTGGCGTCGTTTTTGCAGTTGAAAAAAAAGACGAGTTGACTTGGAGTTCACTTGGGCTGTCTAGCAATTCTTCAAGTTATGCTGATTTTGGTGGTAAAACCTTTAGCTCCGTGGCAGTCTATGCGGGCAATGCTACGTCGGGAAGCGGGAAATACATCCAGTTGCGCAGCGTGAATGGTGCAGGTATCGTGACCACGGTTTCTGGTGGCGTGGTGAAGTCTGTGACTTTTAGCTTCAATGAGGCGCTCACCACTGAACGGACGATAGATGTATATGGAAAGACAGAGGCCTATACCGCTTCTTCCGACTTGTATAACACCAGCAAGCGGGGTACGAAGCTTGGCTCTGTTAAAAATACGGATAAAAGTCACACGCTGAACGTTACAGGCGATTATACTTACATCGGATTACGTTCTAACAACGGCGCAGTCTATATTGACACAATCACGATTGTGTGGGAATATGCAGAGGCAGCGGTGGCAACGCCGACTTTCTCTCCCGGTACAGGAGTTTATACCACTACACAGGCAGTGTCCATCAACTGTGAGACGGAAGGTGCAAGCATATATTACACCACCGACGGTACGGATCCCGATGCCACGAAAATACCTTACAGAGGCCCCATCAACGTGAGCGAGACGACTACCGTCAAGGCGATTGCCATTAAGGGAACGGCGACAAGCAACATTGCGACATCGATTTACACCTTCGCTTCTTACGCCAATCTCACGATTGCACAGGCGTGTGAGCTGACAGAGACCACAGATTATGTCAACTTGATCATGAACAATGCTAAAATCGTGTATGTAGACGGTAGCAGTAGTACGAGCAGCAGCATTTATGTGAGAGAGAATGGCAAGGCAATCATGTTTTACAATGCCGGTGTGAGCCAGCTCATGAAGTTGAATGCCACGGTTTCCGGTTCGATAAAGGGAAAATTTGTCAAATATAGAGACTTGATCAATGAAATCTACAGGAATAACGATACGAACAAGGACAATTTGGTAATCACTGAGTCTGAAGACACCAAGCTCGCGCCGACACCGGCGACTTTGGCTGACATTTTGGACAAGAAATATGTTTGTGATTTGGTGGAACTGAAGAATGTGAAACTGGTGACAGAAAACGACAGCTATTTTGCCGTCGATGGAAAGAACAAGGTTGAACTCTATCCGAAAAGTGCGATTAAAGACGAGATTGCCACAGCGGTGGACGACAATAATACGCATACGTTGATTGCCCTTTTCAACAGCATTTACATGAATGATGTGCAGATAAAGCCCGTTGCCATTGACGTTGAGGCTGCAGGCATCAAAAAGGTGAATACCGGTCAGGCGAAAACAGCGATTTACAACCTTTCCGGTCAGCGCGTAACAGAGGACTACAAAGGAATTGTCATCAAAAATGGTAAAAAATACATTTTTAATTAGTTGATAATTCTCAGGTTTGCAGAAAAGGTCACTTTCATTCATGGAAGTGGCCTTTTTTTGTTATTTTATGCAAAACAAACGGCTTTTTTGCCTGCATCTGCAAGATTATGATTATATTTGCATGGGCAAAGAACAAGGCTATGATTATAAAAATCTGTGAAATCGGGAATGTCAGGGAGATAGCTTCCATTGAGAAGTTACCGATAGACATGTATGACTTGAATTTCTGCAAAGACCACCCGTCGTCGGTCTACATGCACTCTTCGGACACGGGAATGCTGCCCGATTATGCAGTCAATCCGTTGAAGAACAGGACGGTGGACGTAAAGCCTAACTGGCAGGTGCGCATCGGGACATTTGAGGACGAAATGCCGCAAAACATCATTACTCGTGTCTATAACTTCAATCTGCGCGGCATCCAGCTCAACGGCAACGAAACGCCTACCGTGTGCGAAAATCTTAAACTGACGCTAGTGCCCGACCTTTGTCCGGAATTGCTCATCATCAAACGGATTGCGGTCAACAAGCCCGGCGACATCGAAGTGTATCGGCGGTATGAACAAGTGGTAGACTACTTCCTGTTTGATGCTGAGGGCAACGACCGTGGTACTTGTGACAATCGTTTCGACTGGTCGTGGCTCAATGCGTACCAAGGTGAGAAACCTTTTTTGGTTGGTGGTGGAATCGGTTATGAAGAAGGCAGAATCGCAGCACTCAATAGCATCGAGAATCCGCGTTTTGCAGGTGTAAATATCAGCAAGCAGAATATGATTCAGGTAAAAAAACGGACAAACATCCAGCTGCTCTCGTTCATGAACAGCCTCAAGGAAATGAAAGTGTGAACTTGATTCTCGGAGTGTTATTCAAGCCAAATGGACGATGGAAGAGGTGGTTCGAGAAAATAAGACGATGCGGAACCTGTATAAGATACCGGCATCTGGAGAATGGAAAATACCTGTAGAAGCCAAGGACGACGGGTTCCCGTGGCTTGCCATCAGAATTTTTACGCCGCGATTGAAAGCGGTGGTGGAATTTTTCGCTCAAAATGAAATCACATACTTCTTCCCTGTGAAATACGTCGATTTTGAAGACCGAAAGGGACGGATACAGCACGACCTGCGCCCAGTTGTACATAACATCATCTTCATCAAGAAAAACGTAGCCCTGAAAGAGCTGAAAAAGGTGTTGGAAGATTGTCCATACAGCTTGATGGTGATGAAAAAAGAGCCGGAGAGACTCGAATTTTATGAAATCTCATCAAAAGAAATGTTTGAGTTCATGCTCATGTGCAATCCCGAGATAGAGCTCAGGAAGTACATCAGCGAAGAACAGGCCTTGCTCAAGGAGGGGACAGAGGTGGAGGTGCACTATGGCCCACTGAAAGGATTGACGGGAAAACTTGTACGGCAAAACAAGAAATACTACCTCCTCAAAGAGGTGCCGGGCATGGGGGTGATGGTCAAGGTGAGCAGATGGTGCTGCAAACCATTGAAAATGGATTGAAAATTTGACTAAATCATATCAACGGGCATCGGAAAAAGCCATGAAGTAACATTGGCCTTGAAAATAATGCGGGCAATAAGTTTTGTAAAACCACACTTTTTCGCTATTTTTGTAAAATCAAGAAGGAGAGAGGTAGTAAATGATAACAATATTAGGACCAACGGCAAGTGGTAAAACGCAGCTGGCAACAGCATTGGCATATTCTATCGGTGGGGAGATCATCAGTGCCGACTCAAGGCAGGTGTACCGGCAAATGGATATCGGCACGGGAAAAGACTTGGGCGACTATGTTGTTGACGGAAAGCAAATACCGTTCCACCTAATAAACATCTGTGAGCCAGGCACGCGCTACAACCTCTTTCAGTATCAGCAGGACTTCCACGATGCCTATGCCGACACTGTGGGCAGGGGGAAAATGCCTATCCTGTGTGGTGGGACAGGGCTGTATATAGAGTCGGTCTTAAAGGGGTATCAGCTCTCGCCAGTGCCGCAAAATCCCGAACTACGCAAACAGCTGGCGACAAAAAGTCTGGCAGAGCTCACAGAACGCTTGAAGCAACTCAAACGGCGCAACGGGAGCACCATGCACAACACAACGGACGTAGACACGGCACAGCGAGCCATAAGAGCCATTGAAATAGAGGAATATAACCTGCGACATCCTATGCCGAACCGTGAGCAACCGCCAGTTGAGTCGCTGATCATAGGCATTGACATCAGTCGGGAAGAACGGCGGAAGAAAATCACAGAACGCCTGGATGACAGGCTTGGGAACGGCATGGTAGAGGAGGTGGAAAGCCTATTGCAGCAAGGTATCGCGCCAGACGATCTTATTTATTACGGCTTGGAGTACAAATTTGTAACAGAATATGTTGTCGGAAAACGATCGTTTGAAGACATGAGAGAAAACCTCGAAATTGCCATCCATCAATTCGCAAAACGCCAGATGACCTGGTTCAGAGGCATGGAGCGCCGAGGATTTACCATCAATTGGATAGATGCAAACTTGACAATGGAGGAGAAAAACAAGAGAATCAAAGCACTCGTCGAACAAAATAACCCTAAAAACATTCCAACATGAATGAGCAGCAGCAACGGTGGGGGATACTTTACTGCCCCAAAAAAGGATTTGCTAACCAGAGAAAACGATGGGCAAAAATTGAAGAATACCTGAACAAGAATGACATCGTCTTTGATTTCATACAAAGCGAAAACAGCAACAGCGTGGAACGCTTGGTGAAAATGATGATCAACAATGGCTACAAAACCATTGTCATCGTAGGGGGAGACTCTGCACTTAACGATGCGGTCAACAGCTTGATGCAAACAGAAAAAAGCGTGCGGGAAGATGTCGTGCTAGGTGTCATCCCCAATGGCATCATGAACGACTTCGCACGATTTTGGCAACTGCGGGAAAACGACATCGAATACGCCATTGAAACACTGAAAAAACGAAGGGTCAGAAAAATCGACCTCGGGAAAATCAAATATAAGAATCCTAAAGGCGAACCATGTCACAGGTATTTCCTCAACTGCGTAAACATCGGACTGGTCGCAGCCATTATGAACCTCAGACGGCAGACGCGAAAAATGTTGGGCTCCAGGATGCTTTCGTTCATCTTCTCATTCATACTGCTCCTGTTCCAAAGACTGGAATATAGGATGCACCTGAAAATCAATGCAGAAGAAGTCAAGAGAAAGGTCATGACCGTATGCATCGGCAATGCACAAGGCTACGGGCAAACGCCAAATGCTGTGCCCTACAACGGCCTCCTCGACGTGTCCGTGGTCTATCACCCTGAGGTAATGCAGCTCATCGAAGGAATCTATCTCTTCGCAAGAGGAAAATTCCTGAATCACCGCAACGTATATCCTTTCCGTGCCGTAGAAGTCAAGGTCGTTGAAGCCAAAAAAGCGCTCGTGGGCATAGACGGAAGGCTAATGGCAAATCCGCCGAAAGGAGAATTTACAATTAGTGTGGAACAAGAAATCATCAACTTCATCATTCCAGAATAAATATCCAAAAACATACTCCATAGCATAAAATTCATAGGAAAATCGAGAAAAACCTAAAAAAATGACTTTTTTTTTAGGTTTTATTTGCAAATCTGAAACTAAAAGGCTATATTTGCCCCATCTTTTGCAAAGATTTCGACATTTACGAAATCGTCTTGAGGTTGGTCGCATCCTGCACCAACCTCTTTTGGTATTTTCCCCTGCCTTTCCCATTTTCTTTTCTTTTCTTTCCATTCCATTCCATTCCATTCCTCTTCTTTTCCCTTCACATTCCTTTCCTTTCCTTTCCTTTCCCTTTCCCTTTGCCTTTCCCTTTCCCTTTCCCTTTCCCTTTCCCATCTCCTTCCTTCTCTCCTCCCCCCCTTTTCTTCCTGCTTTTCCGCCATTTCCATCCCGTTCCCTCCCCTTTTTTTCCCTTTCTCCGCCCTCTTCTTCCCGCTTTTTCTTAAAAAATTAAAAAGATTTAACGTTTTTTTTTTTTTGTAAACACTTTTTGTCGTATATTTGCCAGTAACAAACGATTTTTTGAAGAGATGAAATAGTGATTATTTCATTATATTTTAATCAAAACTGA
>ODAI012687113.1_pt1 | contig 14269 bp, 2 predicted proteins | sample 1539321 | NCBI WGS metagenome assembly ODAI01 (sample SAMN02144231, study PRJEB22623) | gut metagenome | biome: sheep rumen | host: Ovis aries | place: New Zealand
CATAAAATTTTTAGTTTTTTTTCTTTTCAATTTTTAATCCAGAAAAAATATTAAATTAAGGGAAAAATTTATTCATTTATTAATTTAAAAAAAATGATATACATTGTTATCAGTGTTTAAATTCTGCAGATTTTTTTAATGCAGAATTCTTTTATAAAACAAATTTTTTTCCTATTTCAAAAAATAAATTGATAATTATTTATTAATAAAACTTAAAATTAATTAATTTTTCTATTTATATTTATTTTTTTCTTTATTAAAACAATTTTCTATTTTTCTTCAATCAAGCCTAAGCCTTTCATTAAAGTTGTTTGTTCAATTTCTAATAACTTGCATAACCCACTTTCAATGATGCAATCAGATATCATTTTTTTGAATTCTATTTGAATAGCATCACATAATTCCGATATAATTTCCGATTCATTTTCACTTTCATCATAATCTTTGATATCTTCACATAAATTTTGAAATCCTTTTATCAGATTATCTATTTCATTGAATTTAATTTTTTTTAAAGCATTTTTAATAGTACCAAAACCTTTTTCAGCCATATCAACAGCTTTTTGTTCATATTTAATTAATTGGTTGTTAATAGTATTTTCTGCGTTTTCTATTAAATTTGTTCCATAATTATCAATTTTATCGATAAATCCTGTAATAATATTTGAGCAATAATTATTAATTTTGTCTAGATAATCCTTAATAATTGATAAAATAAGAGGCAGTATTACATTATTAATTTTTTTCATTATTTCATCAGATATTTTATTCAAATGCTCTATAAACTTATCACATGGTTCAAATATTTTATTTAATATAATATCTTCTTTTTTTAAAATGGCGTCATATGCCTTATATAATGATGATTTTAAATATTCAATATTATTAAGTATTTCGTCTTTTTTTTCATTTATATTATTTTCAATAAAATTAAGCTGTTTATATCTTTCTTTAATATCATCCATTACTGAAAAAGAATTTATTATAGAATTATTTATTTTGTCTATTAAAAATTGTTTTATATCGAATTCATCTGCTTGAATTTTAATTTTTTTAATATTTTCTAAAACTGGACTTATATCGTTATTAAGCCTATATAAAAATGATTTAAATAAATTATTAATTTTTTCATTTAAATCTTTAATTAATCCATCATTGTTTATTAAATCTTTAAAATAAGAAAGACATTCATTAATCTTTGTCAAAAATTTATCTTTAATATTTAATATAGAATCATTTATATTGGCTGATGCATTATTAATATATTCTATTATAGCATCTAAATTTATAGTCTCTTTTAGATTTTTCATTAACTCAAAATTTCCAAAAACATTATCTATTAATGATGTAGTTATTTCTTTTATTTTATCTTTTATTGTTTCTTCTGCATTATTTATTTTATCACCAATAGAACTATGAAAATCTTTTATTTCATTTACAATAGTATTTGTACCTTTTTTAAAAATATCCTTTCCTGAATCAATTGCATTAATAAATTCTTTAAAATATTTTTCTATATATAGATTAATTTTATCCTTAATTAATTTCTTACAATAATTTTCTTTATCTAAAACAAACTGAATACCTTGTTTAATAAAATAAGAACACTTTTGAATATTTTTCTCAATATGCTCTTTAATTATTGAGTTTATTTTTGTTTCTAAATCAAATATTATTTCATTTATTTTTTCTCTTGGGTCAAAATCTATTACATTTTTAATTTTTCTTTGAACTGTAGATTTTATTTCTTTATAACCATCTTTTAAATTTACTTTTAATTTTAATGGAAAATTTTTTATTTTAATTTGGTTCAATTCCCTGACATCTAAAATTTTATCTTTATTTAATTCACCATCAATTGATATAATTCCATTTTCAATTAATATCTTACTTAATGATTCAGCTTCAGATACATTTCTACATATTTTCATTCCTTTTATGAAATAGTCTGACCATGATATTATCATTTCGCAATTTTTGTTTTTCAATTGTCCAAAAAATAAATTTTTTATAAAAGATAATATTCCTATTTTAAGATTTTCTATTGACTTCGATACACTTTCTTTTAGCTTAGATAAAGATTCATTAGAAAAATCATCTGCTAAACTTTTTATTGTACTAAAAGGATCATCATCACATTTCAAAACAGAAATAATTTTTTTAAGAAATCCACTTAATATTGGTATGATATCCTTTAATGAATTTAAGAATATTTTTAATTGATTTAACAAAATTTTTTTAAATGGATTTCCATTTAATTTTGAATTTATATATACTATAGCTTGAGAGCCTTCTGGATATTTAAAATTATTTTTAAATATATTTGAAGCCATATCTTTAATTACATTTATAAATTTTTTTAATAATTCTTGGATTTTATCTAATTTAAACTTTGAAAAATTAGCTCCATTACTATTAAATATTTTTATTAAAGAATTTTTATTTTCTTTTTCAGGTATTACTGCTATACTTTTTAGCTCTTCTCTTAAATTTTTTTTTGTTGATTCCATTTTGTTTAATAATGCTTTAGAACCTTTATTTATTAATTCTCCAATTTTACTATTTTGAAGAGCTTGAGATAATATGTTAATTAATTCATCAATTATAATATCATTTAATATATTAATTGTTTCATCCATTTGTGAACTTTGTTCGTATTTATTTATTCCTTCTTGCAAAGATTGAAATTTTTCCATTAAATCTGTTGATATTTTTGACACTTTTTTAAGAGCAGTTTTTGCTTTATTAAAATATTTATCTCCTTTTTGGATTGTTTTTATAATATTTTTTTCAATATTTTCACTCCCTGGAATTTTAGAAATTAATTTATCGCATGTATCAAGAGCATTATCAAATAATTTTTCAGATAATTCTTTTAAATCATTTGAAGCTATATCTATTTTTTGCATAAAATAGGATATTATATCATTCAATTTATTCCTGATTTTCTCTGAAATTTGTTTTAATTTATCTATTATTTCATCACATGGTTTAAATAATGTATCTAATATTTCATTTTCTTTTTGATTTATTTTATCATCTAAATCATATATGTAATTTATAATATCATCAAATTTTGATAAAATTGCATTAGAGTTATTTTCATTTATTTCAATATATTTATTTTTTATATTATTCATTGACCTCATTATTTTATTTGAATTGATAGGAATTTTTATTTGATCTATTATAAAGTTTATTAAGCCTTTGTTATCTAATTCTTCTTTAGATTTCTTTATAAAACTTATAATGGGTATTATTTTTTTTTCTAATAATGGTATCATGGTATTTAATATTTTTTTTATCTTTTCTATAAATTCCACTAATTTCTTCCCTATATCGAAGTTTGTAATTGAATTTATAGTTTCTATAATTGGTATGTATTTATTAAGAATTTCATCGGATATACTATGTATCTTTTTAGATACTATTTCAATTTTGTCTATTATTTGATTTATATTTATTTTATTATTTATCATTTTTATTATATCACATTCACCGAAATTATCTGATATAATTTTATTTGCAAAATCTTTTAATTTACTATTAAAATTTTTTTCTATATCATTAAAGATATTTTGTAGATTTGTATATCCTTCATTTAACAATTCTTTTTGGTATTTAGTCGAGTTTATTATTGATTTTTTTAAATTGTTTACAAAACTAATAGCATCTTGTATAATTTTATCTTTATAATAGTTTATTTTATCCTTAATTGTGTTTTTCATTTCTTCTTTTTTTTCAATTAAAAAATTAATGCCAATATAATAAAATTCATTGGCTCTTGATATTAATGATTGAATTTCTTGTTCCAATCTAAATTTAATTTCATTCAATAAATCAAAGGTGTAATTTTTAATTTTTTCGATTGGAGAAGCCAATAATTTTTTACTGATATTTCTTAGAGGGAAATTAATTCCTAAATTTAATTTAAATTTATTTTTTGAAGGACATTCTACATTTTCTTTTTCTCCTAAAACTTTATCACCATTTAATTCTCCATCTAAAGATAAGATTCCATTTTGAACTAAAAGACTTGTTAAATTTTCAGCCTCAGCGATATCATTACATATTTTTGCCCCCTTTATTAAATAATCAGACCAAGTAGAAATAATACCCAAATTGTTATTATTTTGAAGTTCTCCTCTTATTAATTTCCATAATTCAGATATACTTCCATGAACTAAACTATTCAGACTATCTTTTAATCCATCTTGAAAAATCAATAAAGATTTATTTTTTGCAATATCAAATAGAGTTTCTAATATTTCCATTGGCTTTTTAGAACTATTTAACATAGAAAATAAAGATAATAATAAATCAACAAATAATCTTACTAATTTACTAAGACTTCTTATCCCTATTTTTAATTGCTCATTTAATAATCTTTGAACTGGATTTTTTCCTTTATAAATAACAACATTAATACAAAGTAAAGAGCGAATTCTCTCGGGAATCATTTGTTTTAATTTATTAGCGAAATATTCAATTACTCCTTTTTTTAACACTTCTTTTACTTTTCCAACGACTTTTTCCATTATTTCAGGGCCAATAAAGTGATTTAAAGCTGTAACTCCAATATCCATTGCCGCTTCTTTAAGAAGCTTTTTACCGACTTGTTTAAATACTGCTTTTATTCCTAATTGAGCTTTTGATATTTTAACAAATCCTCCTGTTAATAAATTTATTGCTGTATTAACTGCCACTTTGATTAAAAAATTTAATTTTTTTTTCTTGACTTCAGACCAAGAAAATTCTTTGTTACCTATTAAGCATTCAAATCCATATTTTATATCGCTATATCCTTCTTCAATTAAGTCTAATCCAAATAGTCCACCTGTGTAATATAATAAAATGCATCCTCCAATAATTACCAAAGCTCCTAAAGAAACAGAAAAAATGATACCTAACCAATTTTTTTTTACCTCAATGTCAATTTGGTAATAACCAATAATTTTCATAGAATAAAAATATTTCTGTATATCTTGATTCTTCGTTATTTCTGATATACTTACATACTTCTTAACATTTAGAGCATGTTTCTCATTTCCTTTAGAACTTTCTATTGTTTGTAAATTTTCTTTTAACCCTTCTACTATTTTTCCAATTACATCTATTTTATCTTTTATATCATTTTTACAATCATCATAAGGCCTAAAATTTTCTTTTTCTTCGCATATATTATTATTTAAATTTGTAATAGTAGTGTACATAGCTTCTAAAGAAGTTTGTAAATTATCCTGTAATTTATCAATTGTGTCTGTTACTTTAATTTTTAAATTGTCCTTTTCTTCGTCTTTTTTAACTCCATATAATTCTTCCATTTCTTTAATGTATTGTGCAAAAAAGCATGAATTTTTTTCATTATTATAAGCTAAGGAATAATCCCCGAAACTAATATAATTCAAAGGATTTAATAAATTTAAATATGTTGAATGAAAATAATCATTTGTTATTTCTATCTCGAAATCATTATAACTTCTTAATATTACATTTTTTTTTCTATAATCAACATCTTCATCTAAACCATGTTTTTTCATCCATAAACCCCACTTTTCTTCTACATCTTTTAATATAGCATTTATTTTTCTTTCATCGTATCCTTTATTTTGCTTTAAATATATTCTTAATTTTTTATATAGCATAACAAATTTATCAAATATTTCTGATTTCAATTTAAGAGTAAAAATTTTATTCTTTAAAATATAATCCAATTTTTCTTTTTCTTTATACTCTCTTAATATTGAAATAACTTCAAACATTTTATTAATAACAATTTCTTTTCCATCTTCATTCGTTATAACTATTTTATTATATTCATATTTCATTATAATAATACCTGAACCATTTTTCCCACTTCGAGCTGTTCTACCAAAAGCCTGCTCTTCAACTCTTTGATTATCGGGTAAAAAAGTTAAGATAACATGCATTCCTCCATTTCTTTCAACTTCATCAGTTAATTTAATATCTGTACCTCTTCCTGCTAAATTTGTAGCAAAAATAATATTTCCTGGGCCATATCTCTCTCTTAATTTAAAATCAGAATCATTTCTTTGGTATCTTTCAATCAAATGCTCAGGATAATTTTTTGATATTAACTCATCGGACAATATAGATACATTTTTTATTGTATTACAGATAACTAAAATTACTCTTTTATTATTAATTGGATTTAATATATTATCTGTTATTGATTTTTTCCAATCCTCTTCATTTATTTCTATTTTTGGATATAAGTTAATAAAATTAGATTTTCTAAAAGTCGGTACAATAATAACATTTACATTAAATAATTTTTTAAGAAGCTTTTGAGTTGATTGACTTCCTAAAGTTCCTGATAGTCCATACACATTATTTTCTTCAGGTGATATATATTTGCTAATAAAAATAAAATGTGATAAAAAAGTTGTATTTAATGTTTCATTTTCCAATTTTACTCCATGCTTTAATTGGAGAAATTGATGAAGTCCATTACTCCATTGCATCTTTAAATTTATAACCCCTGTATTTTTGTAATCAACTGGAGATATTTTTCTGCTTCCTTCTTTTCCAGAAATAACATAGTGAATATTAGGTTTATAAATATTTTTGGCTAAATAGGCCGATTCACACCATCGTTTAACTTGATTTTTAACAAAATCTTCAATATGTTTTGGGAACATAAATATTTTATTGTTTATTCCATCTTGGATAATTTTATTAGTTATTTCTATCAATTTTGCAATTGTTTTTTCTTGTATATTATTTTGAGTTATATCTGGAAATTTCCCTTCAAGGATAAACTGATCTATAATATTTAAATTTTGATAAATTAAAGGATAAATTCCATTTATGGCACTATATCCTCCAAATTCACTTACTAACTGTGTAGATGCTGATAAATTATCAACACACATATTATCAACTTCATCAATGATGATACATTGTTGACCCCTTTGAAATTCAATATCTGATTTATTTGGATTTTTTATGAATAATGCTCTAAGTATATCTCCTTCAAAAGATAAAGAATCTCCATAGACTATATTATATCTATGAAATTTTTCTTTCTTTGCATGAGTCACTTTTAAATTAAACATTGAATAAAATTTTTGTTTTTCTTTAGAATCTCTTTCAGCCAATACTTCAGAACTTGTTAATATATCTACATATTTTCCTCTTAGAGCTTTAATTGTAGCTAGCATAGCTACAATTGTTGTCTTTCCTTCTCCTGTTTTAATTTGGGTAAATAATCCTTTTTTTTTTGGTGAAAATAAAAATAAAAGAATAGATACTATTTGAACTTTTCTTGGGAGATATCCATCAGATAATCTATTTGCTTGACATATAACTGATAAAAGTTCAGGAATAAAAGAATCTTTATTAATATTTTCTTTTGTTTTTTTTGAATTAACCCAATTTAAAATATCTCCTTTATCCCATTTTTCTATAGGCTTTTTTCCTTTTCTTTCTTTATGAAATTCATATTCAATTTCATAAAATATTTTACTTAATTCATCCATTTTTTTAAGAAAATCGTTATCTATTGTAGAATTTTTTTTTATTAACTCAGAAAAAATTTCATCTAAAGTTCTCTGGTTATCGGCATTTATAGGAAGGCCTAATTGCTTTATTTTGTATTCCCAATCATTTACTTTATAATTTTTTAATATATTTAATAAAGTCTCTCCTTTATTATTCTTCTTATTAAAACTAAAATGAGTTTCTCTTAATGTATCTTCAATTATATCTATTTGAAATTCTTTTAATCCATCAAAAATATTGTGTGTGAAATTTAAAAATTGAAATATTTCATCAATATCCCACCTATTAGTTTTATAAATAATTTTACCAAATTTTTTACATATTTTACCAGCAGTTTCAAAATTGTCTATCAAAAATAATATTATTTTATCAATTAGTTCAAATAGAGAAATATTATTATTCAAATCATTGAATAAAATATTTGATAATATATTAGTATTTATGTTATTTTTTTCGTAAAAAGAGAAAAAATTATTTAAATTTTCCTCTTTATTGATATTTATAATTTTAATGAAGTTTTTTATGATATTATTCCCGAAATCATATTTAATAAACATTTTTGCTAATAATGTTGAAATATTATCTGAATAATTTTTTTCTTTTTTAATTATTGATTTTATCCATATTTCTTTTAAATATTCTAAATATTGTTTATCATTTATAATTTCCTTATTATTATCAACGCCAATAATAGAAAAATATTCTATATAATCAAAGATTCTTTTAATATTTAATTGACCATTTAATATGAGAGAGAGTAAAAATTGAATATATTTTATAATTATACCATCAAAGTCTTTTTTAATTTCTATTTGACTATATTGCAATATTGTAAATTTGACTTGCTCAAAATTTTGTTGGCATTTTTCACATAATATTTTTATTTGTATATCTAACAAAATTTCATAAAGACTAATTCTTATATTTTTTTCAAAATTATTATCAAGAATGATATTTTCAAAATATTTTTTTGAATTTGATTCTTTTAACATAAGGATCAATTTTGTTTTATGCTCATTTTCAAGTTTATTCTTTACCAGCCAAAATATTATTTGAATTATTTGAGTTTCATTCATTTGAGCATCTTTCAATAAAATGATTATGACATTTTGCAAATCTATATTAGGAATATCATTGAAATCTATAATATTTATTAATTCTAATAAATAATTTATTTTATCCTCAAATTTTACATAAGAAAAATTTCCTAAAAAATCAAGAAATTTTTCATAAAATAATTCTTTTATAAATTCTGATGAATTCTTATTTACCAGTATATATTTCAATTCATTTAATTCTTTCAAATTCTGTAATAATAAAAATAAGTGTTTCCACAGGTTATCAGGTATTATTTCTCCTTCTTGTAGACAATGCAGAAATATATGTGTCAAGGTTTTTATTTTATTATTATATAAAATATTTTGATTATCTATAATATTTTTTATTTTATCAAAATATCTTTTTGGTATTTTATTTTCTAATAGTATATCTCTAAATAAACATAGTTTTTCTTCAGAATTTTTTTCTTGAAAAGAAAAATCGTCTATTTCCAATTTATCTTTCACTGTTTTTGATAAATCCTGAAATGATGAAATATCGTTTAATAAATTTTTTATCTGAAAATGAAGTTCATTATGATTATCTTCATTATGATTATTATATAAATAATTAGATAAACAATTTAGAATGTTTTCATTAAAATGAATCTTTGATTTGATGACTTTATTTATTATACTTATTCCATTTGTGAAATCAAAATATAAATTTTTTACTATTTTATCTAAATCAATTTTTTTTAATAAATTAATTTCATCAGTTTCTATCATTTTTACATATAATAAAAAACAACCATCTAAGTCTAAATTTTCTTCTATTATTTTTATATGATATTCACATATTTTTATTTTTCCAGAAGAAATAAGAACTAATATAGATTCAATATCATGATTTTTTTTTAAATCCCTTAATTTTATAGAGAAAAACACAAACGTTTTTACAACTTCAAAATTAAAAAATATATTAAAAGATGCTTTACTTAATATATCAATCATGTTAAAGTTTATATAATTATTTAAAATTAAAATCTCAAATTTTTTCATATTCCAATTAACTAAAATATTAATTTCATCTTGTGTTTTATTTTTCAGACTATTTAACAAACATAGTGAAATACAATCTAGTAAATCTATATTTTTATTTAATAATTCAAAAAGAGCATTAAATATCTCTTTTTCTAAATTCTGATTATTAAATGATTTTATGATGATATCTTCTAATATTTTAAATTGAGAATCTGATTTAGTAATATTCTCATTTACTAATAAATAAATACAATTCAAAATTTGTTCTTTATAGAAAGAATAATGTCTTTGAGTAAGGATTTTTAACGAAATTACTATTAATTCAATTTTATTTAAAATTTTTATTTTATCAAAATTAAATAAATTATTATATAATGTATTACTCAATTGTTCATCTAAATTACAATTTTTAATAATGTTAATAAGGCATATTACTAAATTATCAAATATTTTTTTATTGAATTTACAATTTTCATCCAAAAACATATTTATTAATTTCTCTGATAAGAAAAAATCTATTTTTTTATTATTAATAACATTTGTATTAATTAAAGAAATTACTTTATTCATGATTAACTCATTATTCCTGTTATCAGTTATTATATTATTTAATGTATTTGTTGTATTTATATTTAATTCATAACCATCTTTTATTTTACTTTCTATATCAGATATATATTTAATTTTATCATTATCAGTATTATTTTCTTCTAATTTATTAGTTAAATTATATATTTCATAAATGTTTTTAAGCTTATTATCCAACTCTTTTTCATTGTTCTTAAATATTTTGATTATTTTATTTTTATTTTCCTTAGATACCTTTTTATTATTATAATAAAAACATAAATTATAATATATAGAATCATCTATTTTTTTTGTTTCACTATTTCTTTTTTTTATTAAAAAATTATATAATATATCAATTAAAATTTCTATTCTTTTTTCATTATTCATTAGAATTGAAGAATCATCTCTTTCACTATGTTCATTTATTGATAAATTAGATAATTTAACTATTTCTCTTGATATATTTACTAATAATTTCATAGGTATATCATTTTTATATTCTTTTTTATTTGATATACTATATATCAAATTTATCAAGCTATCTTTTACTATTAAATCACTATCAATTTCAAGTAAATTATTTATGTTTTTTAATTCTCTAGTTTTAATATCTTTAAAATTATTAATTATATAATATGAAAAAATATTTAAGATTATCTCTATATTTTTCTTGATTTTTTGTTTGTTTTCATTAATAATTGATTCCAAATCAATTCCATAATCTTTTAAATGTTTTAATAATTTAACATCAATTTCATCTTCAGTAAATACTCTATTTATTAATTCTTCATAATATTTTTTTTTAAAATTTTCTTTAATACTTTCGAAAGTAAATTCTAATTTAGATTCATCATATTTATTTTTTCTTAAATATTCATCAATATCAGACTTATCTATCATCAACTTTTTATTTTTTGCATTCTTTTCTATATATTTAAACAGACATTCCTTAATTGAATCACTTAAAATAATATTTTTTATATTAATTACCAATAAATTTAATACTTGCAAACTAATTTGAATATAGTCTGAATATTCTTCTCTGAATTTAAATAAAAATTCAATAAAATTAATTGGAATTATATAACAATTCATTTGAGCTATAAAAAAATTATCGATTTTGGTGTATAAAAAAAGTATATTTACTTTTATTTCTAATATAATATTATTATCTAAAATAATATTTTCAATTAATTCTAATATATGCATATCCTCTTTTTTTATTTTTTTCTTATTAAATAATGAAGTTAGATAATTTAAACCCTTTGAAAACAACTTATTATAAAACTTTTCTTGTAAATTGACCACATCCTTATCGTTACAATCTATAATTAATTCCTTTTCATTTGGAGAATCATAATAAATTTTGAGTAATTGTGATGAATTATATTGCAATTCCTTAATATGAAGAGTATAATCTAATAATTTTAATTTTGGAAAAATATTATGTTTTTCATTACTTTGTAAAAAGCTATATATTTTATTATTATATTTTTTGATTAGTTCAATCAAAACTTCAATAGCTCTTCCTATTAGAACTTTTGAATCTCCGTCAATTATCTCTGTTTCATTTATAACTTCAACTAAATAATAAATATATTTATCATTAACTTCGTTAATACATAAATGAAAGATATTATTAATTTTATTTAATTTAGCACTAAAATTATCAGATTCAATAGATAAAATTAAATCATTATTTTCGATTGCTTTATTCATATAAGACAATCCCTTTTTAGAATTACTGATTGATTTTTCTGTTAATAAATCAATATTATTAGGAGCAATTTGAAGTCCTAAATCGCTTATATTCTCAGAGATATTATAAAAATTATTTCTATTAAAATATTCGGCTTTTTCATTTATAACTTTTGACATAATATTTATCAAATCATCATTGTTTTTATTTATGCCTAATTCAGAATCTATATCTTTTTTTAATATAGATATTTCTTTGATTATTTTTATGAATTCTTCATTCTTATTTTCTTTTATTAAATTATCTGATATATATTTAAGACTATCTAATTTAAATTGTTTAATTTCTCTAATTATATAATTATTAGAAGGATATGCATCAATAAATTGGTCACATAATTGAATGCAATTTTGATAGTCTTTTTTCTCCATTAAATTTATTATTTTCTTTCTCAAATATTCCATTTTGAAAAAATTTATTTTATACTCTATTTCTTTTATATTTTCAATTTTATCCTTTATATTTTCTTTTAAATTCATCAATAATATTAAATATTTATCTAGGTTTATAAACTCTGTTTCATTTATTTAACTTTCTATATATTTAATGATGCATTTAATTTTACTATTATTTATTTTTAATTTAAGAATTTCATCAGGCCATTCAAAATCTGTTATTTTATTTTCTTCGTTTTTTTTTAATTATTAGTTTTTCTAAATTCTCAAGAATTTCATATGCCTTTATATATTTGTCTTCTTCTAATTCTATTTCACTTAAATAAATGTAGGCTTTAACTTGCATTTTATCTAAATCATCGTTGTTTTTAATTTTTAGATATTCTTCGTATAAATATCTTGCTGCTTTATTATTATTTTCTTTTTCAAAATATATACTTGCAAATTTATATGTAATGATAGATTTTAAGTCTTTATAATACTTATTCTCTTTATTTGTTTCTATATATTTATTTATTTCATTAATTATAACATTATACAATTTTAATTCATAAATTTCATTATCAGATTTATTCTGGTGAACGGCATTAATATCTGTTTTATCTTGACGGTAACTTTTTAGTTGGGTATTGTTGATCAAGTCAATTTTATTCTTTGAATTTTCATTAATACTATTTTCTTTTTTTATAATACAATCTCTTTTTGCTATATTATTATCGATAGTTTTATTTTCTGTTTTTTTGATGCAAACATTTCTTGTTATACTATTACCAATAATTTTTTTTCCGTTTTTTTGGATGAAGTCAGATTTATTTTTTGATATATTATTAATGCTTATTTTACTTTCTTCTTTTTTTATAATATTATATTTATTTTTATTAACAGCAATCACATTTTTTTCTGTTTTTATAAAAAAGTTAGTCTGGGTTTTATATTTATAGTCATTTTTATTATTTGATTTTTTAATAAAATTAGCTTTATTTTGTAATCTATTTGTATAATAAATTTTATTTTCTGGTTTTTGTGTATAGATAACATTATTTTGTTCTTTATTAATTTTGAAAGTATTGCTTTCTATTTTTTTTACGCATTCTACTTTATTTTTTGTTTTATTCATATTGGAAATTGTATTTTTTTGTTCTATCATATCAATATAATTAACTTTATTTTGTGTAGTATTTATTGTATTATAGTTACTAATTTTAATTTCTTTTTGATTATATATAAAAATAAAATTATAATCTTTCTCTACGTTACTTATAAAATTTTTTAGCAGAATGATACTTTTTGCATCAAAATATTCCTCTTTTTTTCCTATTTTAATATATTCAAGAAAATATTTTATACTATTTCTATATTTATCTTCAATTTTTTCATTATTTGAATATAAATGTTCAAAGAAATAAGATATATACTTGTTTATATTTACAAACTTTTCCATTTCACTGGATAAATATTGATATTTTATTGCTTCTTTAAATAAAGCTGGTATTTCGTTATATTTTTCTTCTTTAAATTTTCTAAAATACATACTTTCAATTATTTTTTGTATAATAACATTTCGTAGATTAGCAGCATTATTATTGCCTTTAAAAATATCTAACGAAAATAAATCATTAATTTTAGTCAAGACACTCTCTAAGTTTTCTTTATTAGATAAGGTTTGAAATAAACCTAATATTTTTTCAAAAGACTCCATTAATTTATATACCTTCTAAAAATAGATAATTTTTATATTAAATTATATTCAAATTAACTATTTATTATTAACTTTTTTTTTTAATTATTTACAATAAATATTTAATTATTATATGGATAATTAATATCATAATATACAAGTATACAAGAATATTTAATATTTATTTAAATGGGGATGGGGGATTGGGGATGGGGGATTGGGAATTGGGGATTGGGCCCAATCCCCAATCCCCAATCCCCAA
>ODAI012391037.1_pt1 | contig 14268 bp, 10 predicted proteins | sample 1539321 | NCBI WGS metagenome assembly ODAI01 (sample SAMN02144231, study PRJEB22623) | gut metagenome | biome: sheep rumen | host: Ovis aries | place: New Zealand
ATTACCGCCGCTTGATTTTCATCAATTCCATAAAATGCCACGGAAAGTTTTCCGCTCGCTTTTCCAAGTGTGAGCAAGATGATTGTGAGTACGAGAGCGATGGCAAACACTGCCGCCCCGGTTATGATGATGATTTTGTTTCTCTTTTTCATACCTAAATAATACCACAGTAAAAAATTATAAACAAGAGGGAAAAAGGCATTGACAAGGTTTTGACATTTTGACATAATTTGTCATAAGGTCAAGTCGCAATCAGCGTGCTTTTCCCAATCAATTCCTCAAAGAGGTTCTTATGGCAAAGAAATATGCTTTTTTGTTCCCCGGACAGGGCGCACAGGCTCCCGGAATGATTAAGGACGTGGCGGAGACTTTTCCATCTGCCCGCAAAGTTGTTGATGATGTTTCTTCCATTATAAACGTGGACATGGCGAAACTCTTGTGGGAGTCGGACGCGGAGACTTTGAGCCGCAGCGACAACAGCCAGATTGCAATAACCACGGCATCCATCGCGATTATGGCGGCCCTGAAGGACAAGGGAATTGAGCCCTCCGCTGCCATGGGATTCAGTCTCGGTGAGTTCCCTGCTCTTTATGCTGCGGGTGTCCTTTCCTTTGAGGACGTGATCCGTGTGGTTCGTGAGCGCGGTCTTGTGATGCAGAAAGTCTGTGAGGAAATCGCCGCGGAGAACGAGGGACACGCACCCGGAATGAGCGCCATTTTGGGACTTCCCCCGGAAAAGGTAAGGGAGATTGCGGATTCCATTCCCGACGCTTATGCCGCTAACATGAACAGCGTGAAGCAGACCGTAATCAGCGGTACGTTCGACGCTTTGGACAAGGCCGAGAAAGCTGCGACGGAAGCTGGTGCGAGACGTGCGATCAGACTAAAGGTCGCGGGACCCTTCCACAGTCCTTTGATGCAGAAAGCCGCCGACGAGTTCGAGAAATTCCTTGAGGGAGTGACTTTCGCCGAGCCCAGGATTCCTCTTTTCAGCAACGTGACCGGAAAGAGAGCCGAGAGTGCAGCCGAGGTAAAGTCCAGCGCGGTTCTTCATCTCACGCACTCTGTTCTCTGGACCGACGAGGAGGCAGTTCTTGCCGGCATGATAAAATCCGACGGCGGTGAGTGGGCTGTCTTGGAGCCGGGACCGGGAAAGGTTCTTACCGGACTCTGGGGACAGACTGATTTTGGAGCGACCCTTGCCGCAGTTCCTGTCAACACGGCGGAAGGAATCAATTCACTTTAAGAGACAAATTGTTTGGAGAAAAATATGAAAATGCTTGAGAATAAAAAGGCCCTTGTCACCGGGTCTTCACGCGGAATCGGACGCAAGATTGTGGAGGCTTTTTTGAAGGAGGGAGCCGAGGTCTGGGGAATGTGCACGAAGGAGTCCGCCGGTAAGGCTGAGATTGAGGCACTTGCAGCGGAGAACGGAACCTCATTCCACGAATTTTATGCCGACGCTGGTAACGCCGACGTTCTGACCGAGGCTGTAAAAAAGGCTCTCGCGGAGTCAGGTGGATTTGACGTTTTGGTGAACAATGCCGGAATCACAAGGGACACCCTCAGCTTCAGGATGAAAAAGGAGGACTGGGACAGCGTGATTGCCGTAAACCTTACCTCAGCTTTCCTTGTGGGACAGATAATCAGCAACGACATGCTCAGAAAGAGAAAGGGCTCAATCATCAACATGGCCTCCATCGTGGGAATTCATGGTGGTGCCGGTCAGGTGAACTATTCGGCTAGCAAGGGAGGACTCATCGCCTACAGCAAGTCGCTTTCAAAGGAAGTGGGAAGCCGTGGAATCCGCGTGAACTGCATTGCTCCCGGATTCATTGAGACCGACATGACACAGGCCGTGAACGAGGAAATCCGCAAGGCGTGGGTGGAGCAGATTCCATTGAAGCGTGCCGGAAAACCTGAGGATGTCGCCAATGCGGCTCTCTTTTTGGCGAGCGACCTGAGCACATACGTTACGGGACAGGTCCTTGGAGTTGACGGCGGCATGGGCTGCTAGATTTGATTTTATTGGAATTAATATAGGAGATAAAAAATGCGTAGAGTAGTTGTAACTGGACTGGGATGCGTCTCACCGGTCGGAAATAGCGTGGATGAGACTTGGGAAGCCTTGACACAGGGAAAAAGCGGAGTCGCGACAATCACCCGCTATGACAACACGCCGTTCAAGGTAAAGTATGCGGCTGAGGTGAAGAACTTTGACCCCACGAAATACATGGATCAGAAGGCCGCGCGCAAGATGGCTTATTTCACTAAGTATGCCGTGGCAGCCGCAAAACAGGCCCTTGATGACTCAGGACTCACAGACAACAAGGAAGTCCTTGACAGGGCATCCGTTTTCCTTGGAATCGGCATCGGTGGATTCGAGGTTACAGAGGCGAACATGGAGACTTATTTCCAGTCAGGAAAGACTCGCATGTCCCCCATGACAATCCCGCTTCTGATTCCGAACGAGGCATCCGCAAACATCAGCATGGCATTCGGAATTCACGGAGCCACACATACAATCGCTACGGCATGTGCTTCTGGTACGGACGCAATCGGTGACGCCCTTGACAACATCCGCTGCGGAAGAAGCGACGTGGTTCTGGCAGGTGGAGCCGAGTCAACAATGAACGGATTCGGAAACTTGGGATTCAACGTGCTCCAGGCTCTCAGCACAAAATGGGCCCACGCTCCCTCAAAGGCAAGCCGTCCTTTCGACAAGCAGAGAGACGGATTTGTAATGGGCGAGGGTGGAACAATCCTTGTCCTTGAGGAATACGAGCATGCAAAATCCCGCGGTGCAAAAATCTATGCGGAGCTTGCGGGCTACGGTGCTTCAAGCGACGGATATCACCTTACGGCACCCAATCCCGACGGAATAATCGGAGGCCGCTGCATGAGCCTTGCGATGAAGGATGCGGGAATCACCCCGGCTGACGTTCAGTACTACAACGCGCACGGAACATCAACTCACTTGAACGACTCCGGTGAGACAAAGATGCTCCACATGGCATTCGGCGAGGCTGCGAAAAATCTGCACATCTCATCAACGAAGAGCATGACAGGACACTGCCTTGGTAACGCGGGATCCCTTGAGGCTTTGATCTGCGTGAAGGCGATTGAGAACGGATTTGTTCCTCCCACAATCAACCTGGACGAGCCTGACGTTGAGGGCGGATGCGATTTGGACTACACTCCGAACAAGGGACTCAGCCTTGGAATCAACGTGGCCATGAGCGCGAACTTCGGATTCGGCGGACACAACGGTTGTCTCGTTTTCAAGAAAATCAACTAGGGGAGACGATTATGGTAACGGACAATATTGAGGCGCTTCTTCCCCACAGAAAGCCCTTCCTTTTTGTGGACACGATTGAAAGCTTTGACGACGAGGGATGCGTATGCACGAGGAAATTTACCGACGAGGATTTTTTCTTCAAGGGACATTTTCCCGAGTATCCTGTGGTTCCTGGTGTGATTCTGATTGAGACCATGGCACAGGGTGGAGGAGCCGCTTTGAGCTATCAGAAAAAGTTCGAGGAAGGAAGCCTCTTTTTCCTTGCGACTGTGGACAAGGTGAAGTTCCGCAATCAGGTAAGGCCGGGAGACACCGTTCGCATGGAGATTAAGAACCTCCGTGTTGGCGGAAAGATGGTCAAGCAGGCGGGAAAGGCTTACGTGGGAGACAAGCTCTGCGCCGAGGCCGAATGGATGTGCCTGGTAGGAAACGCCGACCAGAAGTAATCGCTTCCGGGCATAAATCTTCAAAAAAACGAAACGGGAACTTCGGAAAGAGTCTGTTTTCTGAGGTTCCTTTTTTTGTTGGAGTGTGGTAGAATACAAGGACGGAGGTTATGATATGCCGTTAGCAGTATTACAGCAAAAATTGGAAACTTTTCCAGAAGAGTATTTTGAAGAAATTGAGACTTTTTTTGATTTTCTTTCATACAAAGTTTCTGTGTTGTCGGTGAATCCCCAAGCGTCCGGTCAGAAAATCATTCCGGGGCTTGCTGAGGGGAAATGGAAATATCCAAAAGATATAAATGCATTTGATGATGAGATAGAAAAAGAATTTGAGGGATATCTATGAAAATTCTGCTTGATACGCATATTCTCGTTTGGTTTCACTCCCGAGACAGCGAGCTTTCGGAAAAAGCATGGAAAATTCTCCTTGATTCTGAAAACGAGATTTTTTATAGTTCCATCAATGTTTGGGAAACTCAGATAAAATATTTGAAACATAAAGATGAAATCAATTTTTCGGGTGCCGAACTAAATGAATTGAGCAGAAGAGCCGGGTTAAAATGCCTGCTTTTAAAACCGGAGCATTGCATTGAGTTGAAAACGCTTGCTTATTCTGAATCAGCACCTCATCCGCATAACGACCCATTTGACCGCATTTTGATTTGTCAAGCAAAATCTGAGCAAATGCTTTTGATGACCCATGACTCTTTGATACCGTACTACAATGAGCCGTGCATACTGTCTGTGTAAAGAAATCCCTTTTTACAAGCGTGACTTTTTCCAAGATAAAGAATGGGACTACCTTTTTGGGGCAGCCCCGTTTTTTTTATTTCTCCGTGGCCTGGATGATTCCTTCCCATTTTTCGGGCGGGTTCTGAATCAGCTTCTGGCATCGTGCGACGTAGGACTTGCATACCGGGTCCTCGGCTTCCCTCTCAAACGCGGATTTTGCGCTCTGGAAATCTCCTTTTTGGAAAAGCGCGTATGCTTCCCTGAATGTTTCTATCGCTGACTTCTGGGACTCCGCCTCGGATTTTTCCATGGGATTGAAGACTTTTACGGCCTCCTTTCTTCCCACGACCGCAATGTCAGACACCGGCCTGAAATAAAGATCGCATCCGGATTTCATGGCTCCATCCATTGTGGACTGTGAGCACATGGTGTAGGTTCCGAACTGCTTGTTGATTCCCTCAAGGCGGGATGCAAGGTTCACGGTGTCTCCCATCATGGTGTAGTCGAATCGGTGCTTGGACCCGAAGTTTCCGACAGTGGCGAGTCCCGTGTTGAGTCCGATTCTCTGCTTTACCGAGCGGCCCGTTATCTCCATGAGAACCCCCTGCATCTCATGCAATTTTTTCTGACATGCGAGAGCCGCTTCCAATCCGCGCTTGGCATGGTCTTCCTGGAAAGTGGGTGCGTTCCAGAATGCGATGATTGCGTCTCCCTCGTACTTGTCTATGGTTCCGCCGTGCGAAAGGATGATGTCGGACATTTCGCTCAGATATGTGTTAAGGAAGCTTGTCATCTGCTCAGGAGTGAGGTTTTCGGAGATGGACGTGAATCCCTGGATGTCCGAGAAAAATGCCGTAATCTCACGACGCTCACCGCCGAGCTTCAGTAAATCGGGATTTTCAATCAGGTTGTCGATGACAGCGGGACTCAGGTACTGCTTGAATGCTGCTTTCAAATAGCGTCTCTGTTTTCCCTCGCTCAGGTAGGTCTCAAGGATTGTCGCGAAGAACGTGAGGACAAGGGCTATAAGTGGCGCTCCGAATGGCAGAATCAGTCCGGGGATGAATGCCGCGAAGTTTCCCGCCACAAAAATAACGCTGATTAAAAGGAAGATGATTGTCTGTATGAGAATTGATTTTGTGTTCGCCTGCTTTGAGAGTCCTCCTGCAAGACATCCTGCAAGGGACGCAAGGGCAATCAGCAAAAGTGTGAGCCACAGGGGTGAGTCGCGGAGATAAGTTTCGCTCAGGATTGTGTCCAGCTGGCAGATGTGCACTCCCATTCCGGGATAGACTGCGGAAACAGGGGTCGTACAGATATCAAAAAGTCCCGCCGCATAGAGTCCGAAGAAAATGTGCATTCCCTCGAACATCGCGGGGTCAAGGAGGTCTCCTGAAAAATCAACCGTGGTGCCTTCCTGCTCCGCTTTTTCAATGGCAAGCTCGCTCTCAAGAATCTGTTTCGCGTTGTAGGGGATGTAGCGGTCAAGGGTCTTTTGGAAACGCACGTACATGGTTCCGTCCTTTGCCTTGGGGATGGAATCAATGTCGGGAAGGTCTCCTCCAAGGATAAGGCTTGCAACGGCCAGTCCGGGCTCACCGGTGTTCTTCGCATAGAATCTGTTCCGTCTTGCGATTCCGTCCTTGTCAAGGCTGCTTGTTACGTTTCCGATGATTGCGGCTCCGTTTTTTATCGGCTCAACCGGATAGAGAGGCTCGCTGTCCTCAGAACTGTAGTAGACCGTCTGAACTACTTTTCCGAATCTCTCGCACGCTTCCCCGAGTTTTATGTCGTCCTCAGGTCCGTAAAGGGAAGGCTCTGTGTAGAGCATATCAAATGCGATGGATGCTGCGTTTCCGCGTCTGAAAAAATCAACCAGCTTTCCGTATGATTCCCTGGGCCATGGATATCCCCATGAAAGTTCCTCCTTTGCCCAGTCAAGGCTCTGCTGGTCCAGAAGTATGACACCGATTTCCTCTGATGGCGGGAAAAAATCAGCGGTGGCCTGCATTCTGCCGTCGTATGCCTTTTGCTCAATCCATGAGAAAAGTCCGAAAATCTGCGCGATGGCGACTAGGGCAAAAACTGTTGTTCCCGTAATCAGCAGACGTATGATTTTTTTTGTTGATTTCATTTTGTTTCCTTTTTTTTAGTGAAGGATGGATTGCCGGATCAAGTCCGGCAATGACACATAGTTAATCCGTTAATGGCACACAGTAAATCCGTGGATGACACACAGAAAATCCGTGGGATGGCACACAATCAGCTTCGTGGACACACTGTGGGGCTTATTTTCCGGATGTGGCCTGGTCGTATCTTTCTTTGCGGTAGGACTGAGAATCCTTCACCTTGTATTTTTTCAGGTTGATCTTCGCGTTCGTGATTCTTGATGCGGGGCTCGGATGCGTTTTGTAGAATCCTGTCTTCGGGGAGGAGGACTGCTTTTTTTTCATCTTCTCGAGCATGGTCACCATGGCGTTCGGATTGTAGCCTGCATCATACATGAGCTTCAGGGCTTCCTTGTCGGCCTCAAATTCCTGGGTCTGTGAGAATCCGCTGTTTACAAGGCTTGAGTACATGTCCCCGGCAGCTCCCTCCATTGATTTTGAGAGCTTTTCCATTCCGAGCGCGTCGGACGTGAAAGATGCCGATGTGAGCAAAGCGTCGTTGAAGCGGCTTGTCTTGATTGATTTGACCGCATGCTTGAGCTGTATGTGCGCAATCTCGTGTGCGATTACGGCGGCAAGTGTGTCCTCCGAGTCCGTGCAGGAAATGAGTCCCCTTGTAAGGAAGATGTGTCCCCCGGATGTGGAGAACGCGTTGATTTCGTCGCTCTCAAGAATCTTCACGTGGTAGCCGTTGAAAAGATTCGGATCCTCGCTGTTCAAAACCAGGACGGAGCAAATCTTGTTGACGTAGGATTCCATCGCGGAGTCTTCGGATGCCCTGTAGTTGGAGAGAATGTTCGCGGCAACCGAGCGTCCTATGTAGTACTCGTTTTCCGGGGTGATTTCCTCCGTGACCTTCGAGATTGATTCCATGACGTTTTCCATGCTCTCAAGGGTTTCGTTTCCGGATGTGATGACCGTGAACGCGTCCTCAATCTTTTTTTCAGCGGATGAGCCCTTTCCCTTGGATGAGCTTGCGGTGGACGACGGCTTGAAGATGCTTTTTGCCTGGACGGATGCTGAAATCAGCAAGAGAGCTGCTATGACGGAAGCGGCTTTTTTCATTGCTCGTCTCCTTCAGCCCCCGAAAGATGTCCCTCGCTTATGAAAGATTTCATCTCTTCTTCCGGAATTACGATGGACTCAATCGCGTCCACAGCATCAAAATCAAGGTTTGCGTTGGATGCCCTGTATGCGTTCTCTGCTTCCTCCGAGAATCCCTTTCCCGCAAGGGCGAGCTCATCGGCGGATGCTGTTACTTTGGATCCGGATGCTACAATCTTCTTTTTGGTGAGGCTTCCTGCTGCCATCCAACCAGAGGATTTGCTTCCGGACTGTTTCTGCACCTCAACCTTGCTACCCTTTACGCTCAGGACTTTTACCATCTCACCGTATGAAACATTGTCCACTGTCTTTGAGAAGGCTCCCGTGCCGGATTTCAGCGCGCTGGATTTTGCCGAGACATAGAGTGTGTCACCCTTTTTGAAGGATGCCGCGAAAACAGAGAGGCTCATAAAAGCCAGGACGGTCAATAAAATCTTTTTCTTCATAACTAACTCCGTATATATAATGGAAGATTTTTGGCATGGCAAACTGATTGCGGTGCCTGTACATAAAACATTTTACCCCTTTTGAAGGTAACATTCAAGGAAAAAAAAGAATTTTTTAGTTCACCTGCGTCAAATCAAGCGGAATCTTGCCCTCTGCCTCGAACTCGCCGTTGAGAACTCCCCACATGGCCTTGAACGAATAGTCGGAGTAGGAGTAACCGCAGATTATGGTGTCCGCCCATTCAAATCCGTCCAGGACAAAAACCGGGGAAAGAACCGAGAAGATTATGACCTTTTTGCCAAGGTTCTGGAGTCTTTTCGCTATGTTCGCCGTGTGCCAGTCATAAACCGAGATTACGATTGTGTCGTAGGATCTTGCGGCGGAAACTAATCCCGTGGCATCCCATTCTGAAAAATTGCTCTCGTCGGATCGGAGGTCGTAGCTGAAGTGGAAAGTCCTTGCGTCGGGGTATCGCCTGGTTCCCTCGTTGAAGAAATTCTGGAAGGGACCTGCAATCAGTATGCTCTCGTCCTCGCTTGCCTTTAACGGAAGTGACTCTCCTTTTTTGTACACGGTGACTGAGCGGCATGCCTGGTCAAGGAAAAAAAGCTCTCCGTCTTTGTCAGGTATGGACTCATAGATTTTCTGGTCGTCGGGGTAGAGAGGGGCCGCGTTTTCCGATTTGAAATACTGGAGCTTTGCAAGTATGACCCTGTAGGCTGCGTCCTTTACCCTTGATCGGAAGGCTGCGTCGGATTTCATCAGTGCGAGATTTTCCGTCCAGAGCGCGCTGTTAAGTGGTGCCGTGGTGGATGAGATGATTATGTCGTTTCCCGCCCTGATTGCCATGGTGACTGCCTTTGAAAAACTTCCTGCGAATCCGATCGCTCCAACCATCATCATGTCGTCGGTGATTATGATTCCCTTGAATCCGAGTTCTCCGCGAAGCAAATCAGTGAGCATGTGCTTGGAGAGACTTGCAGGTGTTCCGTCCGCCTCAATCTGCGGGAATGAGAGGTGTCCGCTCATGATTGCGGGGATGTTTGCCTGTATGAGATGCTTGAAGGGAACGAGCTCCCTGTTTTTGAATGTCTCCTCTGAAATCTGGATCTGGGGGAGACGACCGTGGCTGTCTATGCTTGTGTCTCCGTGACCCGGAAAATGCTTTGCCGTTGGGATGACACCTGCGTCGGATGAGCCCCTTGCGAATTCCACTCCGAGTATGCCCGCGTTGTCAGGTTTTACGCCGAAGGACCGGGGCCCGATTACGGATGAGTCAAGGTTCGTGTAGAGATCCACCGTGGGAGCGAAGTTCATGTTGATTCCGAGCGCGCGAATCTCACGGTTGATGTAAAATCCGGAGTAGTAGGAGTCAATCGGATAGCCGGACGCACCTATGGCAAGGTTTCCCGGAGTTACCGATGTCTCTCCCTTCACGTGCCTGATGTATCCTCCCTCCTGGTCTGTGGCGACGAAAAGAGGGATTTTGAATCTCTTCTGTGCAGCCTCCTCCTGAAGAAGCTTTACGGAGCGCGCGACCTGCTGTATGTTCGCCGTATTCCATCCGAATACTTTTACGCTTCCTAATCCCCTGCTTGTGACCCATGAGTTGAGTAATTCGCTCGGTTCCGCTCCAGCCCATCCGAACATGAGAATCTGGGAGAAAAGCTCCTCGTCGGTCATTCGGTCGGCGATGGTTTTTGCAAGCTGTTCCTTGGGATAGTCGCTCCAAAAATCAACGTCCTCGGGAAGCTCTGTTGCGGAGGATGCCTGTGACCATAGCGGCATGAAGCAGACTGGGGTGAGTGCGAGCAAAAAGAGTGTAAGCCTCAGAAGCCTTTTCGCTTTCATTTATTTGTAGACCTCGTTGTTTTTCTCGCGGATGAATCGTGCGGCGGTATTTGCTGCGATGGCTCCGTCGGAACATGCTGTGACAATCTGCCTGAATGATTTTGATCTCACGTCTCCTGCGGCGAAGAGTCCCGGAATGGAGGTCTCCATGTCCTCGTTTGTCTTGATGTAGCCGGATTCGTCGAAATCAAGTCCCTCGAAAAGGTCCGTCTTTGGAATCATGCCCACGAAGATGAACACTGCCGATGTGTCCAGGGTGGATTTTTCTCCCGTGATTGTGTCCGTAAGCTCCACCGATGAGACTCTTTTTTCACCGATGATTTTCGTGACCTGAGAGTTGAAGATGACCTTGATTTTGGGGTTTGAGAGCACCCTTGCAGCAACCGATTTCTGTGCCCTGAACTGAGATTTCCTGTGGATGACCGTCACGTCCGAGCAGATTGTGGAAAGATATGTGGCCTCGTCGCATGCAGAGTCTCCCCCGCCCACCACAACTACGCTCTTGTTTCGGAAAAAAGGCCCGTCGCATGTGGCGCAGTAAGAGACACCCCGGCCTGAAAGCTCCGCCTCTCCGGGAACTGTGAGTTTTCTGTGTTCGGCACCGGTCGCGATGAGCAGCGTGTCTGATGAGTAGGCACCTGTTGATGTCTCCACCAAAAATCCGCCGTCGGTACGGGATGCCTTTGAGACTTGCGCCTGGATGATTTTTGCTCCGAAAGACTCTGCCTGATTTTTCATGCCCTCAATCCATGCGGGACCGCTTATGGCAGGGTAGAGCCCCGGGTAGTTCTCAAGGGACGCGATATTTGTAGCCTGTCCACCGGGTAGTCCCTGGTCGATGAGGAGTGTCCTGATGTTAGCACGGGACGCGTATTGTGCGGCAGAAAGACCCGCAGCCCCGGCTCCGATGATAATAAAGTCGAATTTGTTTCCGTTTTCTTCCATATAATCACATTATACAGCAAGATGGGTGCATTGTCTAGGTGGAAAATTTGATTGGGAAGGATTGCCAGTTTCAAAAAAATACGCTGATTAACCGTCCGATTAACCAGCGTTTACAAGAGTTTTTTACCTTTGTATTTTTCATGTCTCTCTTCCGATGTCCAAAAATCCTGTCACTCTCTCCTGCAAGACTTTTAACACCAACTCACTTTTTTCTATGCGGACATCCCGAAATCCTTCAGGAAGCCGGTCAGGAAAATCTCTCTCCGATTTCCTAACTGGGTACAATAATAAGGCAGAAAGGCCCTTTTCGCAAGATTGAATTTCTACCATAAATGTGGGGTATATCTACCATCTTTGTGGTATTTTTCGCTTGATTTTATGGTATGGAGTGATATAATGGTGGTATGAGGCAGTTCAAGGTTCTGAAAATCACGTTTTTGCTCTTTTTTTCGCTTGTTTCCTCCTGTTTGAGTGCCCAGGCAAGGTATATTTTCTCTCCTGTAAAGGAACTTGGCATAAAAGAGGTTCCGTCGCCGAAAAATCTCAGCATACCGCTCGAGGTCTCCTACTATAACGATGGTACGGCCACTATGAGGTGCGGCCAGATACCGTCGTCCTATTTTCATCCCATTTCGCGCGCCTTTTACACGGGATTTTACAAGGGGGTGCTTTGGGTGGAGCTTTCTTTTCCGGACACACAGGCTGATGACGGTAAGAATTTCTACCTTGATTTGGGAAACGAGCACATAGACATGGCGGAGCTGTTCATAAAAAAGGACGGTGACTGGCAGTTTTACGGCAGGACGGGAAGGAGCGTGCGCAGAAAATACATGTCCATGCCATCCTGGAGACTTGTGATTCCTCTTGATGAATGCGAGCTTCCGGAAGAGGATGTTCATACGGTGAGGGTCAGGATGGTTTCCTACATCGGTGCTCCCGTCGGATTTACCCTGCAGCCTTTCAGAAATTACGGATATACGAACAGGATTTTCTCCACTTTCAATCTGGGGCTCACCGTAATCAGCCTGGCTCTTTTGGTGTTCATTCTTGTGGTGGGGATTTTCTTCCATGACTCGTCCTATATCCTTTTGGGCATTACCGCGTCTCTTCAGTTTCTTCTCATGCTGCATGCCAAGGGGGTCGGACAGATTTATCTCTGGAATTTCATCGCCGTGATTCCTCATTCGCCTCGTTTTTTATATCTCCTGACATTTGCGGAGCTTTCCATGACAGCCGTTACCTTCCGTTCCCTTGTTGGTGAGGGAATGGAGACTAAATCCTTCAGGTGGGAGCTCGGAGGGATAATCGCGACCGGGGCAGTTGCGTCCCTGCTTGTTCTTGTGGCATATTCACCGGCACTGGCATTCGCAATCTACTCATCCGCCATAATCGCGATGTGCCTCGGACTTGTGTTTATGTGGATCTCAAGCCTGAAAAAAACACACGCCGACATTTTCTACGTCACATACTGGTGGATTCCCATGCTGATTCTCTTCATATACATAGGATTTTCCAATTTCTACCGGTTCAGCGTCACCATTCCGCGTAACACTCTGGTTTTGAACAGGGACCTTTTCCTTTACGATTTCACCCTCTTTTCAATGTGCACCCCCGCCGCAAGGGTGACTGTCACTCGCACAAGGTCCAGAATCGACGCTCTTCGCAGGGAGTTGGAATACAGAGGTGAGACTCTTGATTCAATCAGGAAGGAGAGAAACCTCTTTTTTGCCGTGACATCGCATCTTTTGGAATTGAGCAACACAATCACCAACGCGCTCAGGCTTCCACAGATGAGGTCCCCGGTGGATGAGGTGCAGAAAATCATGGGGCTTGTGGAACGGTTGTCGTGTCAGAGCAATGACTATCTTACCGCGATTATTGCGTTCGAGAAAAACAGCCGTCCTGAAATCAGCAGGATAATGCTCCGCTCCTTCTGTGCAAGCTGTGTTGATTCTGCGGGTCTCATCGCTTCAAGGAAAAAAATCAAGATGAAATACAAGTCCCGGGTCAGGGATAACGTGATTGTGCTCGCGAACCAAAGTCTCTTGGAGATAATCTTCACGAATTCACTCCATACGGCCATAAGATACAGCATGGACGGCTCAAGGATGGACGTGGAGCTTACGGAGTCGGACGGATTTGTGTGCATGAGGATAAGCTGCAAGACTGATTCCGGAGTTCACGGAAAAATTGCCGGGCTTTTGGATGATGATTTTCCAGATCCGGACGATGATGCGGATGATTCGAACGAGCTTTCATTCCGTCTTGTCAGAAAAATCCTTGGGCTTTATGACGGAAATCTCAGCGCGGAGGATACCGGGGACGGATTTGTCATTACAATCAGCTTCAGGACGGAGAGTCCCTTCGGAAGGGTGGTGCACAATCCGGCTGTGTCCACCAAATTTGAGACCGAGCCCAACAAGGAGATTACGAACTCAGACTGGGAGACGACGATTGCCGACGATGTTTTTTCCGTGGATGGAAAGCTTCCGGTAATCGTTCTTGCGGAGGAGAACATGAGCGTCGTAAAATTCATGGAGGGACTTCTTCACGGGCACTGTATGCTTTACTCAATGAGTTCCGGGGCCGACGTATGGAATTTCCTTCAGTCCGGGGCGAGAAAGCCTGACATAATCATCTGCAACTACACTCTTCCGGTAATCAGCGGGATGGAGCTTTTCAGAAAGTGCTCTGACGTGCAGGATTTGCAGGACATCCCCTTCATTTTTCTTTTGCCGGTTTCGGAGGGAGCTAGACAGAGCGAGTTTATCAGGCGTGGGGCGGCGGCATGTCTTGTGCCTCCATTTACGAAGGATGAGCTTTTCAAGGCCATATACACGATTTTTTCACTCTCACGGAAGATTCGGAGGACTCTGCTTGCGAGGGTGGACATGGCTCTTTACGGCGACGTGCCAATGATGCATGAGGAGAAGGTGAGCGTGAAGGAGGAGCCTGTGATGGTTCCCTCAAACACGAAGTTCATTTCGCTGACCGACGCGCAGAGACAGATTTTTACCGATGACGGACTTTCCTCAAGGGAGCAGCAGATTGCCATGATGATTTCCAGGGGACTTTCCGACAAGGAGATTGCCGATGACCTCAGCATTTCTCCCGGGACTGTGGTGACTCACAAAAAGAACATCTTCAAAAAACTTGACGTTCACAGCCGCGTGGAGCTTATGGCGAAGGTCCGCTAGAAAATGTGATTTTACCGGAAAAAAATTTAAAAATTGCGGAAAACTGTCAACCCTCTCTCCGCCTGCCGCTTTTTAGTAAG
>ODAI010719852.1_pt1 | contig 14265 bp, 9 predicted proteins | sample 1539321 | NCBI WGS metagenome assembly ODAI01 (sample SAMN02144231, study PRJEB22623) | gut metagenome | biome: sheep rumen | host: Ovis aries | place: New Zealand
CGCCGGCGGCGGGAGTGCCGTTCTCCTTCAGGGTCTTCTTCAGCTGATGGAAGACCTCGGCGCAGCGGCGCAGGCCCTCACGGAAGCTGGGGGCGGAGACGGGCATGATCATGAATTCCTGGATGTCCACGCTGTTGGAGGCATGGGCGCCGCCGTTGAGGATGTTCATCATGGGCACGGGCAGGGTCTTGGCGTTCACGCCGCCAATGTAGTTGTACAGGCTGTTGCCGGTGGCAAGAGCGGCGGCCTTGGCGCAGGCCAGGGACACGCCCAGGATGGCGTTGGCGCCCAGACGGGTCTTGTTGGGGGTGCCGTCCAGGTCGATCAGGGCCTGGTCGATGGCGGCCTGGTCCAGAACGTTCATCTCAATGATCTCATCGGCGATCTCGCCGTTCACATTCTCAACGGCCTTCAGGACGCCCTTGCCGCCGTAACGGGCCTTGTCGCCGTCACGGAGCTCGCAGGCCTCGTGGATACCAGTGGAAGCGCCGGAGGGAACGGCAGCCCGGCCGACGGTGCCGTCGTCCAGGGTGACTTCAACTTCAACGGTGGGATTGCCGCGGGAGTCCAGGATCTCGCGGGCCAGAACATCAACGATGGTGAAAACGTCTTTCATTGTTAACCTCCTAAAATTCAGGTTTGCTCGGTCGAAGGGTATTATACCCTATCCCCTGCAAAAAGGGAAGAGGCTCCCGCTAAAAACTTGACAAAAACCGGGGATTTTGTGGAAAATGACCAGTCTCTTTTTTGCTTTTTTCTGCCGGACAGAACGATCCCGGACCAGTGCGGTCCGGGATCCTGTTTTTCTGCTACGGGTTTACCACGATGATGGTGGGTCCGCCCTCCTCCGGCGGCTCCGGGTCCTGGCCGGGATCCGGTTCCGGACTCGGGTCTGCGGTCTCGCCGCCTCCGTCATCGGGGGTGGGAGAAGGCGCAGGCTCCTCCGTCGGCTCCGGGCTGGGGGAGGGGCTGGGCGAAGGGGACGGAGAGGGCGAGGGGCTGGGAGCGGGCTTGTAGTAATCCGGATCCTGGAGGCTTCCGGTGCAGCCCACGCCATCGCCTTTGAGATAGACGATGTCCACATTCCGCCAGCGGATGGGCGTGTCATAGGGGTTAAAATACTCATTGATCAGCTCCAGCCAGGGGTCCACCTGGAGGAGAACATAGCTGCGCCCGGCAAAGGTTGCCACGTCCACAGGCGCCGTGTGGAAGCGGATATCCTCTTCCTTGCAGGCCATATACTGCCGCAGGAGGAAAGCCATGTTGGCAGCGCTCAGGTCGGTGTCCATCTTCTCCGAAAGCAGCTTGATCAGCTCCCGGGCCTTGGGCACATTCCCCAGGGACAGGAACTGGGCGGAGCAGGCGCTCATAAACTGCTGCTGCATTTCGATCCGGCCCAGGTCGCCGGTGATATAGTCGCTGCGGAAGCGGCACAGGCCCATGGCCTGGAAGCCGTCCAGCAGCTGATAGCCGGGCTGCAGATGGATATTCTCATCGTCATAGTCCATTTGGATGGGCACGTCAAACCAGATGCCGCCGATCAGGTCCACCGCGTCCACAAAGTCCTGCAGATCGATCACCGCAACACTGTCCGGCTGGAAGCCGGTGAGGCGGCTGATCTGCCATTTGAGGGCCCCGATGCCGTCTCCCCCGCCGTTCTTGGTGCCCCAGTAGACGGTGTTGACCCGCCGGGTATCCCAGGGCGAATTGATCAGGGTATCCCGGGGAATGTTGACAAAGTCCATCTGATGCCGGATCGTATCCATCTTGCAGAGAATGATGGTATCGGTATTGCCGTTGCCGTTGTCATTGCCCACCAGCAAAATGGTATAGATCCCGTCCTGCCGGCTGGTTTCGATGGCTTCTCCCTCCGGCAGCGGCTCCATGGTGGGCGTGGGGGCCGGCGTCTGGCTGGGCTCTGCCGCGGCCCGCGGGCTCTCTGTGGGGGGAGCGGGGCTCTCTGCCGCTTCGTTCAGGTTCTGCAGCGCGGCGGCGCTCAGCTCCGGGGGCTTTTCCCAGATCCGATAGACCCCATAGGCCGCCAGCGACAGGGCAGCCGCTGTTGCCAGGACGATCACCGCAATGCGCAGGAGTTTCTTTTGCATTTCATTCATGTTAATGCCTTTCCGTTTTCTTCGGATTTTGTCGACAGTCAGATTATACCTTTGTTTCTCCGCTGTCGCAAGGCCCTTCCGGTGAGAATTTGATGTTGGGCGCTTTTTCCTGAAATCTGATAGAAATCCGGGAAGCTTTCTATCAGTTTTCAGCAGTAGTATCTGCCCGGATGGGAAAATTATGCAAAAAGGGAGCTGTGAAAAACGCTTTTTCACAGCTCCCTCTTTTCGCTTTTATTCCGCCTTGGCGGCCGCCTCAAGAGCGGCTTTCTTTTTCTTCCTGCGCCCCAGCAGCGCCACGGCAAAGATCAAGGCCCCTGCCGCAGCGGCGCCGATGCCGAGATACAGTCTGGTGTTGTTCTGACGGAGCTGGACCGCGGCGAAGCTCACCGAGCGCTCGCTGCAGGGCAGGCTCAGGTAGCTGCCGGCCTTCTCGGTCTCCACCGGGACCCACTGACCGTCCTGCAGGAGATAAAGCTGCACGCTGCTGCCCCGTTCCAGTTCCGGCGGCAGATAGCGCAGGCTGTAGGTCTGGCCCTCCTCCAGCTGGGTCAGGCCCATGGTCCAGGCCTCCAGCACGGTACCGTTCTCCACGGCTGGCAGCTCGCCCTCGTAGCGGGCCAGCATGACCTGGGTACGCCGGTCAAAGTCGCCCTCCACCAGGACCACGGCCATGGGGGAGCCTTCTCTGGTATAAGAGGCGGCCAGGGCGCCCTCCCGCGGCGTATACTCCGCCTCGATGGTGGCGCTGTAGTACAGTGCGCTGTAGTCATACTCGGGCCAGGTGCCGGTGTAGCCCTCCTTCTCGGGGACCGCCGGGATCTGGGAAGTGTTGATGCTGCCTCCGTACTCAAAGGAGACTTCGCCCACCAACACACCGTCGGCCACGAAGCGCAGGTGCAGGGTGCGGAACTGCTCCGGCAGTTCCTCCCGGGTCAGCAGGTCCTCGTAGCTGATGGGATAGGCCTTTTCGCTGTAGCTGATGCCGTCCACGCCGCCCAGGGTCTCATGGACGAAGAAGTTGCCCTGAAGGGCCTCCCCTTCCTTCTCCGCGAAGCCTGCGATGGCGCCGCTGCAGGCGGTCACGTCCGAAAGTCCCACCATGCTGACACAGTCCTGAATGGTGGTGCCGTAGCCGGCGATGCCGCCTACGTTCTCCCTGCCGCTGAGATTGCACATGGCATAGCTCTCGCGCACCACGCTGTAGGAACAGCCGACCACACCGCCCACGTTGGTGCCGTCGGCACTCTCCACAGAGCCGTAGTTCTCGCAGCGGAGGATGCTGCCCAGCTCCTCGCCGCCGGAGACGCCGCCGATGCCGTCCTTGCGGCCCTTGACCGTGCCGCGGTTGACGTTGTCAGAGGCAACGCATTTGGTTTCAAAGGTGTTGCTGACGATGCCCTCGATGCCGATGGCTTCCGCCAGGTTGCCTTCCATATCGAACTCATACTCGATGCCCATGTCGCCGATGAGGCCGCCCACGTTGTTGTCGCCCTCCACAAGAGCGGTATTGACGCAGCGGGACACGCGGCCCTCCACGTCCTCCTCTTCCAGTTCATCGGAGATGTCCTGGAAGATCTGACGGTTGGAGGCGCCGTTCAGGGCATTGGCCATGAGCATCAGCACCCGGGAAAGCTGGTTGTTGGCGTCGGTCATCTCGGTGGAGAGCTCGCTGCCGTTGGTGGCCATAATGCCAAAGATCTGGGAGAGCCCGCCTGCCAGGCCGCTGATGTCCTCGCCCAGGCCCTCGGGCACATTGTAGTCGTCGGTATCGATCCTGGTGTTGTCGTCCAGATAGTCCAGGCCGCCCTGCAGGTCCTGATCGCTGATCGTGCCCTCTCCCGGGCTGATGCTGCCCTCGCCAGCACCGCCCTCGTCCGCAGGAGCCGGGCCGATGCTGCCGCCGCCGCTGATCTTGCCGGCGGCGCTGGCGCTGGTGGCGTCCAGATCGCCCACAGCTCCCTGCATCTCCGCGGACATGATCCCCAGAGTACCGGAGGCCAGGTTCAGCTTTTCATTCAGCAGGGCCAGCTCATCCAGCAGATTCACGGATTCGATGAGAACCAGGTAGGGCTCCATCTGGCCCACGATGCCGCCCACGTCCTTGCGGCCCAGGATCTCGCCCCGGTTTTCGCAGTCGGTGAGAAAGCCCGCCTGCCGCCCGGCAATGCCGCCCACGTTGTAGCCGAAGTGGGGATAGCCCACCGTGCCGGTATTGACGCAGCTTTGCACCACGCCGTTGGTATAGCCCACGATGCCGCCGCTGTCGGAGACCACGTTCTCGTTATCCGCACTGGTCAGCTCCAGGGCGTTCATGGTGCTGACCGTCAGGTCCTCCAGCTGCAGCGCCGCCTCGCTGATGGTGATATTCACAGAGGCCTCGCTGCTGCAGTCCGCGATCAGGCCCTCGTTGCAGCCGGCGATGCCGCCGGTCATGCGCTTTCCGTCCACCGTGCCGCGGACGCTGCAGCCGCGGATCGTGCCGTAGTTATAGCCCACCAGGCCGCCGATGCGGTTTTTGCCGCTGACCGAGCCGGAAAAGCTGCAGCCGGTGATGCTGCCCCGGTTCACGCCCGCAAGACCGCCCAGCTGGGAGCTGCCGGTCTCCGGCGCGATGCTGCCGGAAACCTGCAGATCCTTCACCTGGCCGCTGGCCTGTATGTAGCGGAAGAGGCCCTGGTTGGAACCGTCGGTGGCAAGACGGAACCCGGTGATGCTGTGTCCGCGGCCGTCAAAGATGCCTCCAAAGGTGGGGATGGGGTGGATGGGCGCCTCGCCCAGGTCCAGATCTCCGTCCAGGATCACCCGAAGATTCTGAGAATAGCTGTCAAGCCGGCAGCTTGAGGCCAAAGCCTGCAGATCCTCCGCGCTTGCGATGTGCAGCTCGATCCACTGGATGGGCTCCGTCTCCTGGCCGTTTTCCCCGGCGGAAGCCGTCTCGCCCTCCACCGGAGCCACCTCCTCGGCCAGGGCCGCGGGAAGCGACGACGTGCCAAGCAGAAACAGGCTCAGCAGCAGTGCAAACAGTCTTTTTCCTCTCATTCCGCTTTTTCCTCCCCTGAGATATGTTCCTCCAGGCTCTGCTCCTCCATGGGCTGGACGCCGCCGATCTCGATGATGGCGTTGAGCGTGCCCCGGAACAGGCCGTGGACCTCCGCATCGATGAGGCCGTTTATGCTGCCCCGGACCCGTCCGTCGATGCGCATCAGGCCTACCTGATGACTGACCCGGCTGGACCGGTCGATGCTGAAGGAAGTCTTTTTGATGATGATATCACCCATCAGCAGGATCTGAGGCAGGACGCACATGACCAGGAAGATGGAGATGAGAGTGCCCACGCCCAGGTACACGCCGATGGCGGAAATGGTCTCGTTGGACGTCAGGAAGCCGATGACGATGCCCGCCGAGGCCAGCATGGTGCCGGAGGTGATGATGGTAGGAAAGGCCAGGTTCAAGGTCTCGATCATGGCGTCGCGCAGAGGCATCTTTTCCTTCAGTTCCATATAGCGGCTGGAGATGACGATGGCATAGTCGATATTGGCGCCCATCTGAATGGCGCTGATAATCAGGTAAGTCAGGAAAAACAGGTTGTTCCCCCGCAGATAGGGGATGGCGAAGTTGCAGAAGATACTGCCCTGAATGATCAGGATCAGCAGCAGGGGCAGTCCCACGGAGCGGAAGGTGAAGAGCAGCACGGCGATGACGAACAGCACCGTCAGTACGCTGATGAGCAGGTTGTCGTTCTGGAAGGAGGCCCGCAGGTCGCTGCAGCTGGTGGTATCGCCCACCAGGTAGTACTCGCTGTAGTACCGGGCCGTCAGGCCATGGATCACGTTCAGGTATTCGTAGCTGTCCTCCCCCTCGGTGGGCAGGTCCAGCTCCAGTACGATGCGGCTCCAGTTCGCGCTGCGAAGCTGCAGCTCGGCGTCGTGGATCTGCACTTCCAGATCGTCCAGCTTCTCCTCCGTATCCTCATCCAGGTTCAGGCTCACCTCGCTCCGCTTTTCGATGAGATAGTCGAAGAAATCGATGAGGGGGATGCGGTAGTTTTCCAGATTGGTGACGATCTGACCGTAATCGTCCCGGTTCGCGGCGTAGCTGGCATAGAGGGCCTCGGCCACCTCAAAGTCCAGATCCGTGAGCTCGGCAAACTGCCGGGGCGACAGAGAACTGGTGAGCACATAGCCGTCCATGGCCTCGATATTGGCAAGGCCGGTGACCTTCTCCACCCGGCTCAATTCCTCGATATCCGCGATGAGGGCGGCTTCCTTTTCATTCTCCCCGGCGGGGACGAGCAGAGCCATCTGGTTGGTCTTGCCGAAGATCTCATGGATCCGGGCCATGGCGATCTGCTCCTCGTTCTGTCGGATGGAGGAGACCGAATACTGGGAATAGACGTAGTTGACCTTATTGGAGAAGATCGCCGCCGCGACGAACACGCCCAGGAACAGCACCGGCATCACAAAGCGGGTGGCGTAAACGGCCTTGCCCAGGAAGTTGATCTTGGGCACAAAGTTTTTGTGGTGGGTCTTGTCGATCCAGCCGGAGAAAACCACCAGCAGGCCCGGCATCAGCAAAAACACCGAGCAGAGGGAGAGGAGGATGGCCTTGATGAGCACGGTGCCCATATCCCGGCCCAGCCGGTACTTCATGAAGCAGAGCGCCAGCAGGCCCGCAATGGTGGTGAGAGAGCTTGCGGAGATCTCCGGAATGGCCTTGGAGAGGGCGGCCACGGCGGCCTCCCGGGCAGGCTTTTCCTCATGCTCCTCCATGTAGCGGTGGCAGAGGATGATGGCATAGTCGATGGCCAGGGCCAGCTGCAGTACAATGGCAATGGAGTTGGTGACGAAGGAGATCTCCCCCATCATGTAGTTGGTGCCCATGTTCAGCAGCGCCGCCGCGCCGAAGGTGAGCAGCAGCACCAGGATCTCCGCATAGGTCCGGGAGGTGAGCAGCAGCACCAGAATGATGATGACCACGGCGATCAGGTCCACCACCAGCATCTCCTGGTTGATGATGGTCTTGAGGGGATTTCCCACGTTGCTGTCCACATAGAGGTCGTAGCCGGCCAGCTTCTGCCGGATCTCTCCCAGGGCGCGGATACTGACCTCGTCCCCTTCCAGTCCGTCAAAGGTCAGGTCGAAGAGGGCCGCGGCCGCGGCATAGTGCTTGTCGCTGTGGTCAAAGTCCACGCTCTTGACGCCTTCGATCTCCTCGATCATGGCGCATAGGTCCTCCGCCTGATCATAGGTCACGTTCTCCACCATGATCTGGGCCGTGCCGAAGGTGGTGAACTCCCGGTTCATCAGATCCAGTCCCTGGCGGGTCTCCGTGGTCTCCGGCAGATAGGCGGTCAGGTCGTCGTTGACCTGTACCCAGCCCCGGGAAACGGCGCAGAAGATGGCCGCTACGGCAAACAGCAGGAAAATCAAGCCTCTTCCGTCCACGATGAAGGCGGCGAGCTTTTCCATGAAACTCATCTTTCTTCCGGCTTCCATGTTTGTTCCTTGCTCCTACAAAACATTCTGATTCAGAGTAATTATACACGTTCTCCCCGAAAAATTCCATAGCTGTCATTTTTTTGACGCAATTTCCCTTAGATTGACAAGGCGCGGAAATGACCGTATACTATTATTATTCAAACTATACAAAACGGGTATCTCCCGGGAGGTAAACGGATATGAAAAAAGCGCTTCCTGCCGCCCTGCTGGGTGCCGCCGTCGGAGTCGGCTTCACCGAAGAACTGTACCGCTATGTCTGCTGTCGGTCCGGCTCTCCCCTGTTCTCGGCGCTGCTGCGGGGCAAGACTCACGACGAGGCCTACTACAGCCACCGGGATGGCGAAGCCGCAAAGCTCCGCGCCCTGCCCCAGGAGCGCTTTGAGATCCGCTCCGGCCGGGGCGCCCGTCTGGTGGGCCATTATTTTCACGGTGAGGGGGACGGAAAGCGCATCGCTTTTCTGGTCCACGGCTACCGCTCCGAGCACGCGGAGACTGCCGGGATGTACTGGGATTACTACCGCAGCCGGGGCTTTGACCTCTTCTGCTGCGACCATGAGGCCCACGGGGAGAGTGAGGGGAAGTACATCGGCTTCGGTACCTTCGAGGCGGAGGACTGCCTGAAATGGATCGACTTTCTGACCGGGCGATACGGAAAGGACATTCAGATCCTGCTCCACGGCTTTTCCATGGGAGCGGCCACGGTGATGCTCATGGCGCCCCGCTGCCCGGCCAATGTGAAGGCCATCGTGGAGGACAGCGGCTTTCAAAGTGCGATGATGCAGCTGAAGGGACAGGTCGGTCCCTTCCTGCCCGCCCTTACGCTGCTGCACCGGCTGATCGCCGGGGTGGACCTGCGCAAGGCCGATGCAAAAGCCGCCATCCGGGAGACCAGGATCCCCATGCTCTTTGTGCAGGGCAGGGAGGATCCCACGGTGCCCTTCCGCAACGCCCCCGCGCTATTTGAAAGCTATCAGGGTGAAAAGGACTGCCTTTATGTGGACGGCGCGCGGCATGTGGAGAGCATGCATGTGGCCCCCCAGGCCTACGCCGAAAAGCTGGACGCTCTGATCGGGAAGGCCTTTTCCTGAGCTTTCAGGCCAAGGCAAAAAAGCCTGTCTGCACATCCGATGCAGACAGGCTTTTTTCTGTGTCATTTCTTCCGACTCAGGCTTTTCAGGATACCGTTCATCTTTCGGGTATTTCGGGGACCGGACTCCCCGTAATACTTCTGATAGTAGCCCTTGCTGTAATAGCCCTTGCGGTAGTAGTACTTCTCGTTCTTCTGGTCCACCATGTTCAGTACCGCGCCCAGGACCGGGCAGCCGGTGGCCTGCAGTTGGTCCAGCGCGCCCTGGGCCAGACGATAGGGCACGTTGCCGGAGGAGACCACCATGACGATTCCGTCACACAGGGGGGCAACGATGGCTGCGTCCACCACCAGGTTGATGGGCGGACAGTCCACGATCACATAGTCATACTCCTCCCGGCAGATCTCGATTAGCTTCTGCATCCGGGCGCTGGAGAGCAGCTCCGCGGGGTTCGGGGGGACCCGACCGGCCAGGATCATATGGAAATTGTCCATATCGGTCTCCATGAGCACATCCTCCAGGCCGTTGCGGCCGGAAAGCAGGTGGCTCAGTCCGGGGAGATTCCGCTCCTTGGTAAAGCGGTCGGCCAGCACAGACTTGCGCATATCCGCATCCAGAAGGACCACCCGGGAGCCCAGCTGGGCCAGGGAGCGGCAGAGATTCATGGAGACGGTGCTCTTTCCCTCATCCGCCAGGGTGCTGGTGATCATGATGACCTTTTTATCTTTTCCGCAGAACTGCAGATTGGTGCGAAGAAGCTTCATGGCCTCGTTCACATCATAGGGCATCTCGCGTTTATTGATAACGAGTTTCGGCATGGACGTCATTCTCCTTTATTTCCTTCCAGGATCGCCTTGGGCGTGCTGCAGAGAAGGCGCCGGGCAAGGCCCTTCCCGTATTTATCTTCCAGATAGCCGGCGCAGCGGTCCAGCTCGGGGACACGGATCCTGATATCGTGGGCGTCACTCGCGACGACCGAGGGCAGGCCCTGCTGCAGCAGCTTTCTGCACAAAAGCTTCTGCCGCAGTCCCTCCCGGCCCAGAATGCTGCCCGCATTGATCTGCAGCAGCGCGCCGGATTCCCGCAGGGTATGGGCAAAGCTCCAGTCCTTTTGCAGGGGCTGGGTCCGCTCCGCATGGGCGATCAGGGGTGTATAGCCCATGCGGCGCACCAGCTTCACCGCATCCAGGATCTCCGCATCGCTGTGTCTCCCGCCGAATTCCAGCAGGATGGTGCTGCCCTCGCCCAGGGGGCGCAGGCTCCGCTCCACCAGGCGCTTGCGGAGGATGCGGTCAAAATGATACTCCCGGCTGTGATACAGCGTCAGCGGCAGCTCCGCCTCCTCGGCAAGGCGGCAGACCAGTTCAAAGTGGCGCAGGATCTCCTCATCTGTTGTCTCAAACATCTCCGCCCGGAGATGGGGGGTCAGGCAGATGGTGCGCACCCCCTGGGACACCTCCATCCGGAGCAGCTCCAGGGACTCCTCTTCGTCATATGCCCCGTCATCCACGAAGGGCATCAAATGACAGTGGAGGTCAACCAGGCCAGTCAGGGAGCTCATGATCTGCTCATATTCCGCTCCAGAGGAACGGAGCTGAGAGTGGTGAGGCCCAGATAACGGGTCACATCCTCCTCGGTGGTGATGGTATCGTTGTTGAAGTAGCGGATCAGCAGGAAGGCCACAACAGCCATGGCAAAAACCAGGCCGCCCAGGATCGCATCCCGCTTCAGAGCCGGGCTGGTTTTGACGCCGGTGGATGCCGGCTCCACAAACTGCGGCCGGTCGGACTTCATGATATCGGCGATCTGATCGCACATGACACTGGCAAGGGTGTTGCTCAGCTGCGCCGCCACCTCCGGATCCTCATTGGTGACGGAGATGCGCAGCATATGGGAATCGGTCGGATTGGTCAGGCGGATGGTGTTCTCCTTTTTCAGTTCTTCCACCGTAGTATCCAGGCCCAGCTCCTCGATCACCAGGTTGAGGGTCGTACTGGTGGTACCGATGATCTGGAAGTCCGTAGTCATCTTGTCCGCCACGTTGATCACCTGTGTGCTGGTCTCTCCCTCGGTGCTGAAGACATAGATCGTGGCATTGGCGGTATACCTGGCAGGGACAAAAAGCTTCACCGCCACGCCCACCAGCAAAGCGCCGATCAGCGCGGCCAGAACGATGATCCAGGCGTGATGCGCAAGGACGCGGATGATCTCCATGAGATCCACCTCGTCCTCCTCCCGCTGGGCCTGCTGAAGGCGAAAGCCCGGCGCAGGGGCTTCTCCGCCGTTGAAAGCATAATTGAAATTCGGTTTCTGATCCATTTCGTCGATCCTCACCTGTGCAATTTCTCCGGCAGGGCCGCCGGAACCCAAAACGCGAGCTTCCCGCGTTTAGGCCGTACAGCTTATTATAACATAGTGCTTTCCTTCACGCAAGAGAAAAAGTGACGCCAGACGAAGCCCCAAAAAGACGCCGGCGCGGGCCAGGGATCTCTGCGTAACGGAGCTGCGAAGGTCTCCGCAGTCGCCAGAGCGTCTCAGCCGCCACCGGCAAAAGCCGGAAACCCTTGTGATATGCGTCATCCATCTATTGACGCTCAGAACAAACTGTGTTATATTGACCTTTGATTTTACAAAAAGGAAGTGGTTATCCCATTATGGATGGCGACAGTCGATTGCCGTTTATCCTTGCGATTTTGCTGCTGTTTTGCGCAGCCTATTTTGCCGTGGCGGAAACAGCCTTTGCCTCCGCCTCCCGCAACAAGATCAAAACCGCCGCCGACCGGGGCGATTCCCGGGCCGAGTCGGCGCTTTACGTATTGGATCACTTTGACCGGGCCATCAGCACCCTGCTCATCGGCACCAATATCGTCCACATTGCGGCGGCCTCCCTGGTCACCGTGGCCGTGACCAGGCTATGGGGATTGAACGCGGTGAGCGTCAGCACCATCGTGACCACCATTGTGGTCTTCTTCGCCGGGGAGATGCTGCCCAAGAGCATCGCCAAGAAATACCCCGAGCGGCTGAGCAAGGCCACCGCGCCTTCCCTGCGCTTTTTCATGCTGCTGTTCTGGCCCGTTTCCTCCCTGCTGACCCTGATCGGCCGGGGCGCCGCGGCGCTGACCAAAGGCGATCCCGAGATCTCCGTGACGGAAGATGAGCTCTACGACATCATTGAGGACATGACCGAGGAGGGCAGCCTGGATGAGGAGCAGGGCGACCTGATCTCCTCCGCGCTGCAGTTCGGGGAGGTGACGGTGGAGAGCATTCTGACCCCCCGGGTGGACCTGGAGGCCATCGATATCGACGACAGTCTGGAGGCGATCCTCTCCCAGGTCAAGTCCCAGAACCACAGCCGCCTGCCCGTCTACGAGAAAAGTGTGGACAACATCATCGGCATCCTGCAGATCCGCCGCTTCATCAAGAGCTACCTGCGGGAGGGTCAGGCCCTGGACCTGCGTTCGCTGCTGGATGAGCCCTTCTTCATTCACCAGAGCACCAACATTGACGAGCTGCTGCCTCTTCTGTCCAAGAACCGGGCCAACATGGCCGTGGTCACCGACAACTACGGCGGCACCCTGGGCATCGTCACGGTGGAGGATATCCTGGAGGAGCTGGTGGGCGAGATCTGGGACGAGGACGACGTGGTGGAGGAGCCCATCGTCTCTCTGGGCGAGGGTGTGGTCCTGGCCGACGCGGACGAAAGCGTCAGCGACGTGATGGAGCAATTGGACTACGAGGACCCGGACGAGGATGAAGAACTGGTGAACACCCGCATGGGCGAATGGGCCTATGAGCAGTTCACCTCCATTCCTCGGGTGGGCGACTCCTTCCGCTACCACCAGCTGGAGATCACCGTCTCCGCCATGGAGCACAACCGCATCCGCAAGCTGAAGGTCAGCCTTCTGCCCAGGGAAGAGGAAGGAGGCGATCAAGCATGACATCGATCCTTCTCATTCTGCTGGGGATCCTGGCCTGCGTGATCCTCTCCGGCTTTTTCTCCGGTTCGGAGATGGCCTTTTCCTCCTGCTCGAGCCTCCGGCTGGAGCATCTGCGGGACGACGGCTCCAAGCGGGCCGGCGTCGCCGCGAAGATCGCCGAGCGCTTTGAGGACGCCCTGGGCGCCATCCTCATCGGCAATAACCTTGTGAACATCGCCGCCTCCTCTCTCATCACCGTGCTGGTGGTAAAGCTCACCGGCAGTACCGAAAAGGTGTGGCTGGGCACCGTCATCATCACCGTGGTGATCATCATCTTCGGGGAGACCATCCCCAAGATCACCTGCAAGAAGAGCGCCAACCGGGTGGCGGAGCGCTATGCCTACCTGGTGCAGGCCCTCATGATCCTCTTAAAACCGCTGGTGTGGCTGGGGGGCAAGACCATCGAGCTCATCACAAAGCCCCTCAAGGGCGAGGAGGACGAGGACGCCGAGGAGGCCGTGGAGGAGCTGCAGAACCTGATCGAGACCGCCGAGGACGAGGAAGTGCTGGACGAGGACCAGTCCGAGCTTGTCCAGGCCGCCATCGAGTTTGACCAGATCTCCGCCTCCGAGGTCATGACCGCCCGGGTGGACGTCTACGCCATCGACATTGAGGACGACTGGGACGAGATCCTCCGTCTGGTGGAGGAGTCCCCCTATTCCCGGCTGCCGGTCTACGAGGGCAGCATCGACAACATCATCGGCGTTCTGTACCTCAACCATTTCCTCAAGGCCATGACCGAGGACGGCCACACCGATATTCGCAGTCTTCTGATGCCCCCCTGCTTCGTGTACAAGACCATGAAGCTCCCAGCGGTGCTGAGCAGCCTGAAAAAGGCGCGGCAGCACCTGGCCATCGTGTCCGACGAATACGGCGGCACCCTGGGCGTGCTCTCCATGGAGGACGTGCTGGAGCAGATCGTGGGCGACATCTGGGACGACACGGACACCGTGGAGCAGGAGGTCGTGCAGCGCTCGGAGGACGAGTACGAGCTGGACGGCGACATGGTCCTTTCCGACTTCCTGGAGCTGCTGGGCCTCGACGAAAACAGCTTTGAGGCAGAAAGCGAAACGGTGGGCGGCTGGACGGTGGAGAGCTTCGGCGACTTCCCCCAGCCCGGCGACAGCTTCCGCTATCAGGACTGGGTCTTCACCGTGCTTAGCATGGACGGCCGCAGAGTGGAAAAGCTCCTGGCCAAGAAAGACCCCCAGACGGAAGAAGAATAAGAAGCAAAAACAGGCTCTGAAGCCCGCGGGTTTCAGAGCCTGTTTTCGTTTTGTGTAGCCTGATGGGAGCACGGGCAGCGAAGACAACCAAAGGTCGCCCCTGCGGCAGCTCTAAGCCTTCCCCGCGCACGGGGAAGGTGGCGCGAAGCGCCGGATGAGGTCCCCGTTGTCATGGCTTCGCGCAACATCCCGACGTGCGAGAAACGCGCGACGTTCCAAGCTTTGCTCGTCGACAAAGGATCCCGCCCCCGACTGCTCGCCCATAGCCTCCCTCCTTGAGGGAGGTGTCTGCCGTCGATCTCCCGCGAGACGGCTGACGGAAGGAGTCGTACTCCCTCAGTCACGGCGGCAGGCCGCCG
>ODAI012082208.1_pt1 | contig 14265 bp, 19 predicted proteins | sample 1539321 | NCBI WGS metagenome assembly ODAI01 (sample SAMN02144231, study PRJEB22623) | gut metagenome | biome: sheep rumen | host: Ovis aries | place: New Zealand
GAGGTTACGTAATATATTTACCAGTATTTTCCAATTCCCCTTCCAGTTTCTTCCAATTATTTGTTATATTTTACCAACCATTATCCAGTTATTTCCTGTATAAAATTGTAATTATGTTTCCAGAACTTTCCTGTTATTTTATGCCAATAAAAAATAAGCAGGGTTGCCCCTGCCTATTGTCAAAGTAAGTCAATTGGGAAAATCAGGATTGACGGTGAATGCGCTTGTTACAATCAGGTTGTTCATGGCCATGCTTACCGCATTGGCAAGTGCTGCATATCCGCAACTGTTCAAGTGCCCATTGCTAACAAAATTAGCAATCATATTATTATACGGTTCAATGTCAATCAGGAAAGCCTTGCTGACAGAAGCAACCACTTCTTTGATAGCTGCGTTATACGTTGCTCTGTTGCTGGGGCTTGTGGCTGCCGGTAGTGTCAGGCACAGCACATATCCATGATTGACTAACAGATTATTGATGATGCTGGTATAGTTGCTCTTGAATGTGTTCACATTCACCTGCTGGTTAGCATCATTGGTGCCCAGGAACAGGATAGCAAAATCAGAAACGTCATTCTGTGCGCTTGTCATCAATGCGGAATTGAGATACAGCCCTGTCGTGATGCCCCCCTGTGCGTACACGTTTGCGCTGCTGCCCATCATGTCAGCCAGATAGAGAGCCCATGATTTCACGTTCTTATACGTGGTGCTGTTCTTGTACGACATGGATACAGTCAGCGAATCTCCGCACGCAACAAAGGATCCCAGTCCACGGAAGCCACCGGTCTGATAGGTGGGGTTCGCAATCTCGATCCAACTGCTCCAATGCGTGTATCTGAACCGTACAAAGATCCTGCCATGCAGGCCGGCTGCTCCGGTAGCTTCGGAAATGGCCATCTGAAACCCGAACGACTGATTGCTTTTAGTGGTGTTCAGCGTGAGCAGTTCACCGCCAAACGGTGTCGTGGGGAAATTGTGCATTGTAGCTGCCTGCTCATCCGTCCATCCGAATTTGTAACCGATGACAGTATTAACGGGCAGCGCGTTCGCATCTCTGTAGGCTGTGGGCAGCAGGGCGTAGCTGGTATATGCGTCATATACATAGATGCTATTCTGCTCGATTGCGTTTCTCAATTCGGATATAGACGCAAGCTCCTTCCAATCATTCCAGGACGAATAGCGTGTCCGCATGTAGATCCTGTTGTTTAGTCCGGTCTGCGTCTGTGCTGCAGAGAAAGCAATCTGTGCGCCCCATGCGCTATTATTCTTCACACCGTTAATGGTGATGATCTCACCGGTGAACGGCTGCGTGGGATAGTGCAGCATGGTCTGCTGCTGTTCGGTGGTAACGCCAAACGTCAGCGTCTGCACCGTGTTGATGGGAAGATTATCACAATCCCGGTATGCTTCGGGCAGGGAGGCGTAAGTGGTATAGGCGTTTTTAACAAGCAGCGCTTCATTTTCCACAAGGTTAGAAAGCGTTGTATAGTCGGAAGGGATGCTTGCGATTGTCTCCTGCGCTTTCCGTGTGGCCTGCACGTTAAAATCCGCGAGGGCTGCCGCCAGCGCGTTAGCGATGTCCGCGCTATGCGTTTCATACCATGAATCGAGCAGAGCTTCGATTTCATCGGCTTTAGCTTCGAGGGCCTGAAGCTCTTCCTGTGATAGCTGTGTCAGTTCTTCCTTCCCGCTGTTTACCAGGTCCGTGATGGAGGTATACTGGTCGAGAAAATCTTTTGCGATTTTTACGATCCAGTCCATATTCAATTCGTGAAAATTGGTATACGGGAAGTTTTCACCAAATGCTCCGGGCATGTTCATTCCTCCTTTAATAAATTAGAATGCAAAATCTCATCTTAAAATCTTCGATGATCATATCATAGATATTGAATAATTCAATCTCTCGCTGCTCTTTGATCATCTGTTGAGTTGATGTCACGCCAATGTTACCATGTGCATGCAGCTCGTGTTCTCCGTCATTTTCCGTTGTGACTTTTTCGCCATGCGTCACGGATCCAGAGCGGTTGATGGTCTGGCCATGGGTGATTGTCTCGTTGACGTTTTCGGTTTTTCCATATGTCGTTTCATCCTTATTGGTTTCGGTTTTCCCAAACGTGGTGGTTTCGCTGGTATCCGTGTCAACAGTCTTTCCAAACGTGGTGGTTTCGCTGGTGTCTGTATCTACAGTTTTCCCAAATGTGGTAGTAGCACTTCCAGTCCCGCTTTCAGTCTTTCCGTACTGTGTAGTGGTTGTAGCATCATCCTGATCCCTGCTCTGTTTAACCAACCCATCATCAGGAGGTGTCGCGGTCGCGTCAAATCCAGCAATCCAATGTCCTTTTGTATCTGCTCCGGTGACAACATCGGATCCGCCATTGGTAACCTGGTTGGTGCTTGCCTGTGTTTCGGTGCCTCCGTCTTCGGTGGTACTGGAACCGGTCCGGCCTTCGGTGCCTCCGTCTTCGGTGGTGCTGGAACCGGTCCGGCCTTCGGTGCCTCCCTCTCTGCGTGTCATGTCAAGGGTGTCTTTTCCGCCGGTTGTGAGTGCTTCAGTTCTGCCGGTGGTGCCTCCGTGGGTTTCCGTGTCGGTACTGGTGTCGGAACCGCTGTGCGTAGTGCTGCCGGTACCGGTATTGCTGCCGGTTTCAATGCGGTTGTAGTTTTCGATGGGGTTATAATCGTACTGTGTTGTGGCATACAGTCTATTCCAGATGTCAATTTGTTTAGCGCTCCAGACGCCAACCAGATTTTTGAAAACGACAGGGTTAGGATATAGCACTTCAAGCTCTGCGGTTTCTGCAAGCAGATTCTGTACCAGCGTTTCTTTGTTGAGCGCCGAGGGAATCTGCATCAGGTCAAAAATGGTCGAGTCCCAGTTAAACAGCCCGAGCGGGGATATCGTTGCCGATCTGGCCATCCTGCAGCACCTCCTTTATATTATACCGCCAATCGACAGCAATTGACGTGCCGAACATGGAATTAGTGTCAGAAGCGCTTTTCTTCAATTGCTCCAACCACAATTCACAGCGTGAGACTGTTTCAATATTGTTGGCGTTTACCTCGTCCGTGATTAATCTTTCGCGCTTGTCGGTGTTCGCGTTGGGGATCCCGATATCAGTATCGAACATGGCTTCGATTTTCCGCATGTCCGCAAGCACTTTGTCCACGATGTAATTCTGGCCGATGTTCTGCGTGAATGGTGCCCATGTCTGGGTGCCGTCCTCTTTAAATAGAGATTTGTCAATCACCACGCAGGGCTCACCGCTCGCAACCTTATCAAAAAGTTTCTTGTAGGTTTCAGCGCCGGGACGGTCTTTCGCGGGGAACACAAACGACAGATGCGAATTTAGCAGATTGACGGATGACGTTTCGGCACAAAGCGCCATCATATCTGCGTAGTAGTTCACCAAGTCATTGATCCCGCCCCAGTCTGGCTGCAGCTTGAATACTGTGCATTCGGATCCAATGCGGGGCTGCAGAGATCCTTTCAGCAGGGGATTGGTGATAACCAGGTTCGTGGGCTGATAATAGATGTCATATCCATACGGCACACCGGCCTGACAGATAACGCCGAATCTATCCGTTTCAACAACTCCGATATATCCCCATGCGTAAAGCACATACAGGAAATAATCTCTATTCCATGTGTCGGGCAGGTCCCACTTGAAAACAGAAATGGCTTTCTGAAAGAGATAGCGCCGGAAAAACCGCTGCAAGGCGGTATTCTTAACGTGTACCGTTGACGGGCTGAAAGATGCATTGTACATGTTGATATAGTCGTAGCTTTCCGGCACGCCATATCCTATATCTTTCGCCATACTCTCCCCTCCTTCAATTTCTTTCGGGTGATATAGTAGAATAACCACGCCGGCAGATAGTCTTCTCCATCCGGGTCAACCGGCTGCGGGTGTTCCGGATCAAAAGGCGGTTCGCTGGTGTCTGCGGGCAGAGGATCCAGGAATTGCTCCGGCGGTATCAGTTCCGGGGCATCCGGTCCGGTGAAAAAGTCATACCATAGACGGGCATTAGCCGGTCTGTATCCGGGTCCGCCCTTGTTGCGCTCCACGCCATAGGTCCAGACAGAAGCGCAGCTTTCGGGGGTCATATTGCTGATGGGATAGTTGGCATAGGTCCATGTGGTGCCCTCCCAGTTTACAGGCTTGAAGAAGTCGTTTGACTGATGGCTTACATCCCATTGCCATTCTCCACGGATTCTGTATAGCTGCGTCCATCCATCATACCAGTTGATATTGTTGGACATCGCATAGTTGACTAGTTTTTGACCGGGCACACCGTTCCGGGTTGAGTAGCCGTCCCATTGGATTAGGCCAATAGCATACTCTTTTCTCGTATCCCCATAATATTGCATGTAGAAGTTAATCATCACGCTGTTGGGGACATCCGTAAGCTGATCCGCTCCGTTCGGCAGCTTGTAGCGGTTGGTTGCCTGGATGAACGCCGGATTGATGGTTGATTCTCCCTGCATGCATCCCAGCATCCCGCAAATGGCTTCAAGGGTCCAGCCTTCATTGATGAAAAACGATCGAATGATGTTCGCGTTGACTTGTTGCTGAATGCTGGTGCTTGCGCTCCAGTTTCCGGCAATGCGGGTGGTAGACATCCAGAAACCATTAACTAATGTTAGTTCCATGTCATCACTCCCAGAAGAAACCGCTCAACATGAAATTGAGGATCCTGTTTTTCTCTTCCGTGAATGCCCCTGCAAAATCCACGTGCGCGTCACCGCAGCGGATAAAACCGGGAAGGGTGTTAATGACTCGCACTTCACATAAGGGTCTTCCCATCTCTGTGTTATCCTCGTCTACTATTTTAGTAAATTTTGAAACGATGACAGGAAAGGATCCTATTAACCGGGCAAATGCCAGGAAGGATCCATTAACGCCATCTGATACCGCTTGAGGCATTGCCGTTTCCAGCGCATTGCCGATGCTGCCAATGGTCATCAGTCCGCCAGCAATCGCTCCGGGGATATTTCCAGATACAGCACTTGCCACCGTGGTTAATGCATGGGTTCCCACATTGACAAGGGCAGAAGTGCCTTTAATATAATCTGTCGTGATCTGCGAAAGTTGAATTGGTACTCCGAACATTGCGCTTGAAAGGTAAAAATAATCTGTTGCTCCATAAATTTGATCAATTTTGCCAGCGACTTGCAGTTCAGCCTTTCCGGTAATACCGTCAACTGAAACGGAAAATTCTATTTCTCTGCTTTGCTGCATGTACGCAGGATCCAGCAGGAAAGCGCCGAACGGCGGAAGCATGCAATAATATGTTGTGTATGGTGAATAATTGAGATACTCCCCACGGGTGAGCGCGTCCGGGTGGGTTGGCAGCGTGGTTCTAAAACTGTTTCTATAACCGACATCTCCGAGAATAGGCTTGCCGGTGCCTATCGTTGTCCATGGACCGACCTGTATAGTGGTATCATTGGCAGTGGTGAAAGATGAGACAGTTGTGGGGAACCACATGCAGCTGGTGATGTATTGAATCGGGTTTACAATGCATTTGGCCAGGTCCCTGCTAACCTGTGCGTTATTCTGGAATCCTGCATCATTGTAAAACTGATCATTAAGCATGTAAGTTAGAAGGTTGTTGATTTGTGTTTGCGTCAGGGCATAATATTGCACAGCTCCGCCAGTATTCCCGGCAACCGATTTTGATATAATTCCGAGCACATAGCAGCCCATGTCTACATCAAGCCCCGTCCAAGGGCACAGGGTTCCAATATTTGTCGTGCTGATTGTATAGTCATCTTTTGCCGGATATAGCTTATCAATGATTTTACCGTTTGACGCTGCTGCACTTCGTTCAATGTAAGCGCTTGTTGTTCCAATGTCGGATTTATATGACGCCAGAACATCACACACAAGAGATGCTGTCCATAAACCTGTATTCCATGTCCAATCATCCACAAAATAATAACGGCGGAAAGCAGGGATATATGCATAGGTTAATGATGTTGGCGCTCCGTTATAGGCCGGGGCGGTTGGCACCGTCTGGATACTAATAACCGGATTTAGAATACTGCAAGGCTCTTTCAGGGTGCCGGTCAAGGTGTGCGGTGAATAGGGTGGCTCCGTTGCCGATGGTGTCCTGGTGCTATTTATCCGCTTCTTAAAATTCTCGAAGAATGTAATATTCATGGCTCCTCCATAAAAAGGCGGGGCAGCACTAATACCGCCCCGCCAGAATGGTTAGTCAAGCAGGAATACAACGCCCTTTTCGGTGTTGTCGCTGAAGCAGCGCAGCCTCATATGGTACCACATGTTCCTGTATAGTCCGCGCGGATTGACCGGAGTAGGCAGCACCCGCTGGTGAACCATGCTCCAGCCCATTGCATCCTCATCAAACAGCAGAGCGAATACTCCCGTTTTAGTGATAGCACTCTGCGGAGTGGTGACAACGCCGGACGTGTTCGTGTAGGTGGGCTTTACAATGATCTTATCGGGCGTTTCGATTCCCTGCCAGAAGTTAATGGTTTCAACATCCGCATAGCGCAGATAGTTGTCGTGGAAAGTGTCCGCCAGAACTCGCGCGTCAATCTGGTATCTATCCTGCCCGAGCATGTACATCTTCTGCCGGTTGTACGGTGTGTGCCGAGGAACGGGCTTGCTGTTGATGGTAGTCTGATACCGGGTGGACATTTCTTTAAACAGAGAAGCGATACCAGCAATGCGGGCATACACCCACTTCATGAACGGGCCGAAATTGTCGGGCAGCATGATGGTCGTGGCGGTATAGGCGCCCTCAGTACCGGCCATCCCGGTGGCTGCATTATATTCAGTCAGCAGATGAACCACACGGGACGCATTGTTTTCAGCAAGCAGGCCACCGATAAAGTTACTGACAAGTCCTCTGGAAAGGTTCTCTTTAGCAAGCTCAATTTTGTTGCTCATGTCGGTGGTGATCATGCTAATGAACTGGCCGAACTCTTCAGAATTGCGGAAGGCGGTCTCCAGCTGATCTTCAAAAATAGTATAATGATCTTCAAAAACAGACTGGCCGAGGAAATTAGTCTGGATAAATTCCCGCTTGTTGATGATCCAGGGATCCACGGAGAGCCCATTGCCGAGCGGGTTAGTGGCCTGGGTAGCGTCATAGGTGACCGGATACTTATATCCATCGTCATCCTTCCAATCACTTGCCACGATGTTGAATTTGCGCATGTATGCGCCCCACTGGGGAAGAGACTTTTCAAGTCCGCCCATGCTGGCAGAATAGGGGCGAATGGAGAAGATGGTCCGCGCAAGCACATCAGAAAGGGTGTTCATGATAACGTCTTTCCCGAGGCTGAGAGCGGTCTGGGCAACGGAGATAAAGTCGGCTTCGGTGCTAATCACGCTGGAGCGACCGGTGGCCTGCTGCACCAGTGAATTAAGGACCGTGCTGCACTGTTCAAAGGTTAGGGTGTTCACACTCATTTGGATTTCCTCCTTGTCTCTACATTAGTAGTCGTTTTGGTGACGGTTTCCGGGCTATCTTCAAGGGGCTGGATGATATTCCTTGTCGCATCTGATCCGATGATATTCCGGTTCGCATCCGTTCCCTTTAAAGCGTTAATTAGTTTTACGGCCATGTCTCGCATATCTCCACCTCCATCAGGAAAGCGCTACCTGTTTACTAACCAATTCACCACTCAGCATGCTGTCGATTCTGATATAGGCCGGGGCCAGCACAAGCTGCTTGATATGGTCCTCCGCAAAATCTTCTGGATACTCAAACGTGAAAGTGATACGGTTTTGTGTGGTGGATACCAGCGCCAACCCTGTGAAATTAGCATTATCAAAGTTAATCCGGTCGGTCTTTTCCTCCTGCGCTTTTACCAGATTAATGATCTTGGCGAATACATCTCTGTCCATTAGCCTCTCTCCTTAAAAGTCGGTCGGATAATCTCCGCCAGCATATCCTCCGCTGTGGGCTGCTGTGCTCCTCCGGGAATAACGCTGTGCGCAATCGCGTTCGCCTGCACCGCGCTGGTTAATTTAGCGATACTCTGCATCAGATCCGCCATAGACGGCTGCTGCTCCTCTGCCGGTGCGGGTGTGGGTGCGGGTGCGGGTGTGGGTTCTGGTGTGGGTGCGGGTGCGGGTTCGGGTGTGGGTGTGGGTGTGGGTTCGGGTGCCGGTGCTGGTTCCTGATCCGGTGCAGCGGTGAGAAGTTTAGAAATGTCTTCCTTTGTAAAGCCAGCGTTGACCAGTGCCATGATTTCAGACAGTACCATTTATTTTGCCTCCTTTAAATAGTGGGAAAGTGTTACAAGTGCTTTCAGACAATCCGCATCGCTGCTATCATCCTCTCTGATTGTCCTGATTGCGCGGAGGGCTTCTGCATCCGGGCCGGTGCTGGTGCCGGTGTCGGTGCCGGTTTCGTATTCGATCATGTCCAACAATCCTACGTGTGTAAACTGGTTCAGCTTGCGAAGCTGCACTCCCCCGGTCGGCTGGGAATCCATTACCGGGTTTGGGCTGGTGCCGATGAATAATCCGACATGGGACGCATTGCCGAGGCCGTCATGGTATCCCCGCGCAACCTCCCCGCCGTCATGCTTGACGATGAAGACCAGGGCGCCAACAGGGATTTTACCAAACCGGTTTTTGCACTCCGTGATGGATCCTCGCCAGGATAGATGGTTCCGCCACATGGAATTGGAGCCCTTCCAATTATAAGCGCTGCCGTCTGACTTGTGGACCCCTGCATGCTTCAGCACAAGCTCAACGAATGATTGACAATCATGTTGATTATAGGGAATGCCGATGTAATTTCCCTTTAGGGCCTGCTGTGCAATGTCGTGGCCGGTGATCATTTCTCCTCCATCTTGTCGAGCAATTTCTGGATGACCAGCGTGTTATTGTTGATTGCCTCCGTGACTGTTCGTTCCTGATCCGTGATGGCAGTAGCAAACGAGATTTTCAGATCCGTGATTGTCTGGCTCAATTTCTCCGATTCTTCCCGGTGCGCTTTCTGTTCATTCTGCAGCATAACGAACATTGCAATGGCCACGGCTATTGGGAATCCGACCGACTGGATGATTGTCAAAAGGTCCTGCATGGGTCCGCCCTCCTCTATTTAAAATTGGTAGGTATCCCTTTTGACTGCACCGCGTCTTGTCCGCCCTTCCGGGGCTTGTGCCGGACTGGATACCTACCAAGTACATTATAAATAAATTAACAATTAATGTCAAGTTGTCATAGTTTCCAATATTTTAGAAACAGCTTTTCCGCTAAAACATCCTCAAAATCTATTTTCCCGGATATATACATATCCCATTGGGACCGGTATATCCGTTGATAGTGCAGTCGGTCGGCATCAGACAGACCATAGCGATTGTTAAAAACGCCAGACAAATGAGTAGTTGCGTACAATGTCCGGTTTGATTTATGACGATAGATGCACAACTCGCCAATGCTACACACCGGCTGATACTCTGTAAGCGGCCTGGGCTGGATCCTGTTCGTATCCTCGTTAAAATCATTGGCAAGGGCCATGGCTGCAAAGCTGGTGCCTTGTGTCAGATTGTAAAGCGCGGTTTCTGACTTTTTCCGGCTGATAGGGGACCGATTGAGCATAATTAACTGAATCCCTCGCCGGTCATCCGTCCACCGGTCTGTTCCTCCGCGCTGGAGCCGGTCCGCTATCCTGATTAGATTTAACGATTCAAAAACCGGATTCGTAATATCATTAGCGTTCGCAAGGCATATCAGCTGCAGGGGATCCGCTCCAGATAATTCCCTGTTTCGATTGATAGTCTCATAAGCATTGAAAAGCGCGTCACCTTCATTTTTCAATAATCGCTCGTGCTTTTCCGGGATAAACTCGTCATAAATTAAGAGCCGTATATCAGAAGCGTCAAATCCTCTCATGTTTGAAATAGTAGACAACGCGCAAGTGTAACCAATATCTATCCGGGTGCCGTCTATCTCTTCATAAAAGGCGCTGTTGTACTTGCTGATGCTGTCAACGCGAATATCCCATCCCTGATCATTATTCAGAGGCTTAAAAACTGAAAATTCCGGCTTGCTGATCAGATCCGCCTGCGATTGAGTTCTCCGCATCAGCATGAATTTGATACGGTCCTCCCGGGCAACCTTCAAAGTGGTATATGTCTTTCCGGTGCCTCGCCCACCAACCAGAAAATTAAAGGGATACCCCTGCTGGAGTATCCCCCGGATATTCACATATCCGTTATTGTCATAGATCTTCATGCGATATCACAGGTCAGATACTCGCGGCCGTTCTTGCTTCGTCCGCTGCCGACATGGTAACGGGTGGGCGGGTTCTCGTTACCGGCCTCGTAGATAGCCAAGATGTCGGAGAAGTTGCGGACAAAGGTCCGGCTGTTGGTCGCGTAACGGCCGCCGGTGGCAGTCTCTACCGCCAGCACCGTCATGATCTCCCCGTGGATGTCCGTATCAGAGTACAGAACGAATTTTACGATATCCAGATCTTCACCCTTGGCATCGGACATTTTCCGAACATCGTTTCCCTTGGTCAGCGCGTACAGGTCAGCAGGGGTCAGGCCGTCAGTCTTCTTGATGATTTCCATGGTGTTGTTCTCCTTTCGCTTGTCGAATGTGTTTAAGTGCTGCAGGCAGGTCATCGCCTGCAAAATAATTTTATCACACAACATATGGATTGTAAAGATAATTTTTGGCGTATTTGATAATCCGCTCATATTCACCGGTAATGCCAACACGATAGGTGGAAGGAAGGATACACACATTAGATGTAATTCTCAGTTCGTGGCCGTCTATCTCCAGATGATCAATTTCCGGCGTATCATTGTAAAGCGCCTGGGTGCCTCCTGCGTCCCGGAACAAAAAGCCGTCCTCGAATTTGGAGATACCACCGGCGCGGTCAAGCTCAGGACCCCCGCGCTGTTTATCTACTCCAGCAATCGTGCAATGTGTCGGGCCTCCCTCAGTTTTCTGGTAAACGTATTTCTTAGCTCCAAGCGTTTTGAAATAAGCATACGCAAATCCGGTTTCCGGGTTGTCCTCGCTTTCAAATACTCCCATGTAATGAACCTTCCCGGCCGGATCCGTGGCGAAACTGCCGGATTCCAGACATTCAGTTATCCTCGCTTGATTATACTCTGTCCAATCAACCTCCCCGATATATTTAACGCTATCGGTATCACAATAGACAAAATGCGCTCCGGGTGTTTCCTGCACTAATCGGATACCAGCCTCAAGGGCTGCGCGTGCGTGAGCGGTCACCCATACGCCCCATTGATAGGCGAGGAAGGCATGTTTATTGCTCTCCTCAAGAATTTCTTCCTGCTTGGCTTTTATCGCCTTTTCCAGCATTTCAGCACTCCATGCCTCCTTTACCGCCTTTTCTTTAAGCAATTTTTCGTCCGTGTCAAAGTCACCAACCTGCTTAAAAATCTGTTTGAATTTTACCGGGTCCTGGACCATCATACCATACCATGAATTAAGCAATGCTTTTATTTTGTCATATAAAAGCTCTTTTCCTTCAACACCTTTCAAGGCGGTTTTATCCTGATAATAACTAATAACCTCGCTAATCAGTGGATCCGGCAATTTCTTATATGATGCATACCAGCCTTGTAAAACAATTATCTCTCCCGAATACTCTGCCAATATGATTTTCAAATCCACATCCGTTATCGTTGTCTCCAGATATTCCGCCTCCAGGATCCTGCCATTGTCAAAAGTATAATCCGCCTTGTGTAAATTCCGGCACTTGTCACTACTTAAGTAGGGGCATCCCCAGAATGGATCCCGAAGCTTCAAGTTTTTAATACCTATACGCAATAGCAATGCCTTGTGACGGATAGTCATGCAGCGGATTATATAATCCTCATTTAAATCTGATTCCAGAATTGGCACAAACTTGCTCATCGGATATTCACAATTACACATGACTGCCGGATAGCTGCTGGAGCGGTCCGCACTGTGAACATTAGAAATAAGCTCGTCGGTAAAATACCTGTTCGCGTGGGTGTTTCCGCCCCGGAAAGCCTCGCGCAGAGCCCTATAAAGTTCAATGTCTGGCGTGATGGAATAAACAAAATTGTGATGGTATGAGCTTGAGCGCATCGCCCTTTTGGCATTTCTCCGAACATATCCAGTTGAGGTTAGCGGAATTGTTGACAGGGTGTCGCCGTCACGGGCCATGAGCGCATTAACGGCCTCAACCAGGCCCCAGACATCATTAACGCAATAAGACAATTCCTCATCGGTTAATTCTGTCCATGGATAGCGATTTCGTGAATAGTCAAAATCGTCACCGCTTAATTTCTGATGCTGCACATGCATATTTTCGGTAAACTGCTTTAAACTCATGTTAGATAGGCGATAGCTGCACCTAAATTCAAAGCAGTTCCACATATCACATTTCAGCAGCTTACGAGAATCAATAGCAAAAACATCATCTGGAGTGAATGCGTAAACGCCTTTCAGATACTGGAACTCGTCCTAATAAGACAGATTGTGCACGTAAACAACGAGCCATCTGTCCTTTGGTAACACCTCCTTTATTTTCTTTTGTAATTCAAGAAATTCTTCCCATGTCCGGCCAATTACCGTCACATCCTCGGAGAACTGCCATTGCCATATGTACATAATAGACTGGTTGCAATCAAGTAATGTCGTCTCAATATCAAAAGCGGTGGTGATCCCAATGTATTTTCGTGTCTTCCCGCCAGGATTCCCCCGGCGCTTTTTCAGCAATGGGGGATCCCGGAAATATTCTTCCGGTTTAAAATCGGTGCATTTCAGAATCATTGTTATGACTCCAATCGTTTTAATACCTCGTCAGCATCCATCCCGCGCAATTCTGGTATTTCCTGAATATCCGATGCCTTCGGCAATAGCTCCGCCAGATGATCAAGCCAGTTTCCGCGCTGCTGGTCATCAAGCTCCAACATGCTCTCCGCTAATTCTACAACCTTATCAGAACCATATACGATTTTTTGTTTCCGCATTTCCTCGAAAATCTCAATAGCCATGTTGTAATTCTTCGGAGTTAGACCGAGGCCCTGCCTCTGGAAAGTCTCAATAGTTTTCCGCTCTATAGCTCTCTGCCCAGATACGGTGGATCCTTTCGCGCGAAGGAAGCGCTCCAGATCGGCCATGGCCGTGGCCATGTCTGCTGGTTTAATGTCCTTCGTTTTCATGAATCCTCGCGGATGCTCACGAACGGCAGCCACATTCGGGTATGCTTTTTCCAGACGGGCAAGCCGTTTCTGTGCTACATCTCTCATGCGGGCATACTCTTTGCGCATGGCTGCGATAGAAGCAGCATTGCCGGAGGACATACGCGCCTCGCCGGCCTGGATGGAATACCAATCAGAATCGTATTTAAATTTGAAACCGGAAGACTTTTTAGCCATTGTTCTGATCCTCCTTTTCCATGACATTGAGATAAACACGAATGATATTGGCAACAAAGGCAGAGCGGTTTATGCACCGCTCTGTCGTTAGCTTCACCAGTTGGTTGTACACATCCTCTGGAAGGGAAATGGTTAAGATTTTACGATCAGACATATTTAAACCTCCTCATAGACGAACCGTCCGCCAGTAGAATAGTCCCAGTCAACAGTATTATCATTGTAGAGATGATAACCATGGATCAGCATATCCCATCCTCCCATGGTCCGCACTCGTGCATTGTTGGCGCTCCAGGCATCACCAGGAAGAAGAGCAATCACCGTCACATAATACTCAAATGAGCAATTACGAACCCGGTATTGCTGATCAACAACCAACTGCCGGGTGCCGTCCGCCATAAGTCCTGATCCATTACGCATTGTTCAATCCTCCTCGTCAGAATATCCGTTTAATATTTGTAAACACATGTAGAAAGCCGAATACATCGAACTGACACATGCCTTCTCAGCTGGGTCATACTTTATCGCGGATATACGATCCTTGGAAAACTTACAAAGATGCCGGATTCGCTGAATCCGTTTTTCCATGTCGTTGTAATACTCCCGCAATTCGGCCAGGTCCCTGCGTTCACGATCATTCATCATCAGATAACCCTCCTGTTATTTATTTGGGAACCAATTATATAATTCCACATGCAAGGCAATTTTCCTGCTAATATTCACAAAATTATTAACAATATTTTATTGTAAAGCATGGCAGAAAATTCCAGGAAACATAATTACAATTTTATACAGGAAATAACTGGATAATGGTTGGTAAAATATAACAAATAATTGGAAGAAACTGGAAGGGGAATTGGAAAATACTGGTAAATATATTACGTAACCTC
>ODAI013850553.1_pt1 | contig 14264 bp, 9 predicted proteins | sample 1539321 | NCBI WGS metagenome assembly ODAI01 (sample SAMN02144231, study PRJEB22623) | gut metagenome | biome: sheep rumen | host: Ovis aries | place: New Zealand
CTCCCCGTATCCGAAGCTGATCTCCGTGGGCGGCGCATAGGAAGCCGTATTTTCCAGCACTTCCCCGTTTACTTCAATCTCCGTCCAGGCGATCTGGTTCGCCGGATTCGTAGTCTCCGTGCAGTAAGGCTCAAAAGGAAGCTCCGTCTCAGCTGCCGTCTCCGGTTCCGCCGCAGCCGTATCTTCTTCCGTCTGTCCGATAACAGCAGCTTCCCCGCCGGTTCCGGCCGTGCCGCTTTCTTCTTCGGCAGAGACAGGAGCCTCCTCCTGCTTCCGGCTGATCCCGGTAAGTACAAAGATCCGGTCCCGCACCTCCCGCGCAAGGTCCGGGCGCAGAACCGCTCCGGCTGCCGCCACGGCGATGATCAGCAGAAGCAGAATCAGCAGCGTCAGGCGCAGGACATGCCGCTTCGGCTGGTACAGGGACAGCTTCTCTTCCCCCGCGTAGCGGCTGAATTCTTCAAATTTACTATTTTCCGGCTGCATCACACATATACCCGTTAATCGTCTTCCATGTACAGAACTGAACGCATCTGTGCTATATTATAATGGATATCAGCGAAATTGGACGAACAAAATTTCAGAACGGGTTCAATCCCCGCCTGAATCATTTTTCTGAACATAGAAACGGAGGATTCCCGAATGAAATTCATTTCCTGGAATATCGATTCCCTGAACGCCGCCCTGACCGGCAGCAGCGAGCGCGCCGGCCTCACCAGAAAGGTCCTTGAAGACCTTGCTTCGGAAAACGCGGACCTGATTGCCATCCAGGAGACAAAGCTTCCGGCGGGAGGCATGAATAAAAAGCAGAAAGAAGCCCTCGAGGAGCTGTTTCCGGACTATGAAGCCGTCAGCGTAAGTTCCGTCGAGCCGGCCCGGAAAGGGTACGCAGGCACCATGGCGCTCTGCCGCAGGGGCCTTCTCTTTAAAGCGGATTTCCCCGCCATAGGGGCGCCGGAGCCGATGGACTGTGAAGGCCGTCTGATCACCCTGGAGCTTCCCGATTTTTATTTCAATCTGGTCTATACGCCCAACGCCGGGGACGGTCTGAGGAGACTGAAGCAGCGGCAGGAATGGGACCGGCTCTATGCGGACTATCTGATGAAGCTGGATGAAAAGAAGCCGGTGATTGCCTGCGGGGACTACAATGTCGCCCACAAAGAGATCGACCTGGCCCACCCTGCCTCCAACCATATGTCCCCGGGTTTCACCGATGAAGAGCGCAGCGGTTTCAGCCATCTGCTTGACTGCGGCTTTACGGATACCTTCCGCCTTGTCCACGGCGATCTGAAAGGCGCCTACAGCTGGTGGTCCCAGCGGATCCGGACAAGCAAGACCAACAATTCGGGATGGAGAATCGACTATTTCCTGGTCAGCAGCAGAATCGCGGACAGGGTCGTCCGCTCGGAGATGCTGGACTCCGGCAGCCGCCAGGACCACACGCCGATTCTCCTGGAGATAAACTGATCAGCCCTTCTCCCTCAGCGGGGACGGCCTGTCCGGACGAAAAGGAGGCAGAAGATTATGAAAGTAATTCCCACGAAGGATGCCGTCGGCATGGTCCTGTGCCACGATATCACGCAGATCATCAGGGGCGTCACGAAAGACGCCGCCTTCCGCAAGGGACATATCGTTACAGAAGAGGACATTCCCGTCCTTCTCAGCCTGGGAAAAGACCGGCTCTATGTCTGGGAGAATGATGAAAATACGCTGCACGAAAATGAAGCCGCGGAGATTCTCTGCTCTCTGTGCCGGGGTGAAAATGTCGGCAGGGGCGAAGTCAAAGAGGGAAAGATCAGCCTTCATGCCGAATGCGGCGGCCTTCTGAAAGTAAACAGCCCCGGAATGCGGGCGGTCAACCGCTTCGGCGAGATGATGATCGCGTCCAGGCACGGGAATTTCGCGGTAAAGAAAGGGGATCCGCTGGCCGGTACCCGCATCATCCCCCTGGTGATCGCAAAAGAGAAGATGGAAAAAGCCCGCGCCGCATGCCTGGAGGCCTCGGGCGGAGAAAAAATCCTGAATGTGAAGCCGTTCCGGCACAAAAAAGTCGGAATCCTGACGACGGGAAACGAGGTCTTCTACGGCAGGATCCGTGATACTTTTACGCCGGTCATCCTTGAAAAATTCGCGGAATATGACGCCGAAATCATCGCCCATGAGATCTGCGGCGACGATGACCGCATGGAGACCGCCGCGATCCTCAGGATGGCCGCGGCCGGCGCGGACATCATCGTCTGCACCGGAGGCATGAGCGTTGATCCGGATGACCGCACGCCCCTGGCCATCCGGAATACGGGCGCGGAGATCATTTCCTACGGAGCCCCTGTCCTTCCCGGCGCCATGTTTCTCCTGTCCTATCTCAGGCAGGCGCCGCAGCCCGCACGCACAGACGCTGTCCCTGAGCCGTCCGCCGGTACAGGAGCAGGCCAGGAGCCGTCCGCCGGTACAGAAGCAGGCCAGGAACCGTCCGCCTGCCGGCAGGAGGAGCGGACCATCACCATTATGGGACTTCCCGGCTGCGTCATGTACGCGAAAAGGACCATCTTCGACCTGATCCTGCCCCGGGTCATGGCGGACGATCCCGTGACAGCCGAAGAACTTGCGGATCTCGGAGAGGGCGGCCTGTGCCTGAACTGTCCGGTCTGCACCTTCCCGAACTGCGCTTTCGGAAAATGAACTGGCCTGCAATATGGAGGGCCGTGAATAGCAGCTTCCCGGAAAAGAAAGAACCCCGTCTCATGAGGCCGTGATGATAAGCCTTCAGGAGACGGGGTATTTTTAAGCTTACGAATAAATCAATCTTCCGCGGCTTCTCGGAAATCCTTCAGCGCAGTTTTGCGGAGATCGCTCAGCGCAGCTTCGCGCGGATCTTCGGCGTCACGATCTGGATGGCGATCACGACCAGAAGGATGACACCCTTGATGGCGTTATTGATCAGGGAATCCATCTTCAGCGCGACGATAATCTTGTCGATTACCGTGTAGGACATGGCGCCGAACAGAACGCCGAGAATCCGGCCCCTGCCGCCGCTCATGCTGATGCCGCCCAGAACAACCGCCGAGATGGCGTACATCTCATAGCTGTTGCCGGTCGTCGCCGGGTCGGAGGAAGCGTTCATGCCGACCCAGACAAAGGAAGCAAGTCCCACCAGGAGCCCGGCGATGGTAAATACCATAACCTTGATATGGGCGACGCTGATTCCGGTCATGAGGGCAGCCTTGGCGTTGCTGCCGACCGCGTACACCTTCTTCCCGAATCTGGTCGAGGTGGAAAGATAGACGAATACGACCGTCACCGCGATCAGAATCAGGCCTACGTTCGGAATGGTAAACAGCTTTCCGTTTCCGAAATTATAAAAAGGCTTGTACTGTTCATTCGCGTTGATCATCTTGTAGACGGAGCTGCCGCCGCCGATGAGTTCCTTCCCGATATGCTGGCAGAAATACTGGGAAAGGGAGCGGAAAATCAGCATGGTTGCCAGAGTCGCGATAAAGGCGGGAATCTCAAGCCGCCCTACCAGAATCCCGTTCAGAAGGCCCAGGGCCGCACCGAACGCCAGGCTGAAAAGCAGAGTCAGGAGGACACTGTCCGTGATATTGAAGATTACGACGGAGAAACCGGAAACGATGGCGAGCATGGAGCCCACGGACAGATCGATATCGCCCGTCAGACAGATCATTCCCATACCGATGCCGATAATCCCGACCGCCGCGGAATGGCGCAGGATATTCATGGCCGCCGGCCAGGTGATGCCGTTGTTCGCGATCATATATCCGATGAATATGATGATAAAAACAAAAATGTAGCTGTATTCCCCCAGAAATTTCGTAAATCCCGATTTCTTGTTCATAACTCTCCTCCCCGTCCAGGCTCCTGAGCCCCGATCGAATTGGTTGAATAGCGCATGACCGAGGTCTCGTCGATCTGGTCATTGGACAATGTCCCGATTATGGATCCGTTGTAGAATACATGGCACAGGTCCGCCACTTTTCTGATCTCAGGCACCTCCATGGACGTAAAGAGGATCGTCTTCCCCTGTCCGGCCAGCTTTTCCATCAGACGGTAAATCTCTGTTTTCGCTCCGACGTCGATTCCCTGCGTCGGATTGTCAAAGAGCAGGATCTCAGCCCCGGTGTTCAGCCATCTGGCGATAAAGACCTTCTGCTGATTGCCGCCCGACAGGGAGGTAATCAGATCCTGGCTGCTGGCTGCGCGGATGTTCAGAATCTCTTTATAGGTTTCATACTTTGCCTCTTCCGTCTTCCGGCTCACGTGAAAGCTGCCGGATTTCAGGTTCTGGCTTGCCAGGGAGAGATTCTCCCAGATCGACATATCCGGAATGACGGAATTCTCCTTGCGGTTGGAGGGAAGAAGGGCCATGCCCGCCCTCATCGCCGCATGAATATCTCCCTTTTTCACCCGGGCACCGTTCACGGTAAGCGAACCGCCTGTGGACTCCGTGATCCCGAACATGCACTGCAGAAGCGCGCCTGCTCCGGAACCCTGAAGTCCCGTAAGCCCGATGACGGAGCCCCTGGGCACTTCCATATTGATATTATGAAAGCCCGGTCCGGAATAATGGTCCAGCTTCAGCACCGGCTCCCCGGTCTCCCTGGGCGTGTAGATCTCCGCAGAGGTATAGGTTTTTCCGACCATCATGCTGATGATTTCATCCGTACTGGTCTCTGACAGGCGCCCGCTGCCGATATACTGACCGTTTCGGAAAACCGTATAGCTGTCCGAGAGAGCGAAGATTTCCGGCATCTTGTGGGAAATGAAAATAAAGGAGGTTCCTTTTTCCTTCAGCCGCCTTATGATGCCGAACAGATGCTCAATCTCTGAATTGTTCAGTGCCGTGGTCGGCTCGTCGAGTATGAGGAGCTTTGCCTCAAAAAAGAGCGCCTTGGATATTTCGAGCAGCTGCTTCTGGCTGGTTGAAAGCTCCTGAACCTTCACGCGGGGATCCACGTTCACCCCGAGCTGGGCAAACAATTCCTCCGCCTCCCGGATCATGCGCTGCTTCTCTACTTTCCCAAGCCGGTTTACATACTCTTTCCCAAGGAAAATATTCTCATATACCGTAAGATCATTAAACAGGTTCAGTTCCTGGTGAACAAAAGCGATCCCGGCCTTTTCCGAATCCCGGACCGTTGTATCTTTCAGCTCCTGCCCGTCAAACACCACCGTGCCGCTGTCGCGCGTGTAGATTCCGGTCAGAATATTCATAAGGGTGGACTTGCCCGCGCCGTTCTCCCCCAGGAGCGCGTGAACCTCGCCCTTTTCCACCGTAAGCGATACATCTTTCAGGACCTGTACGCCGCTGAAGGATTTACTGATCCCACGCATTTCTAGTAAACTCATACCTTACCTCTGATATCCTTAAACAGGCCCGGCAGTGACGCCGGGCCCGGAACAAAAGTTGCGCATCCGAAAATCAGAAGGACGGATACTCCGCTACGTTCTCAGCGGTGACGTTCTCGCAGGCGATTACGTGATCCTGCTCAACTTCGCTGCCGTTCAGGGAGTCAACCATATCCTGGATGGCGGTCTGAATCATGGCAGGGCTGTAGGTTACGGATACAAGTCCGCCGAACTTCTCAGCGATATCAGTATAGGTCTCGCCGCGAAGAACCGCGTAGTACTCATCCAGTCCGCCGCATCCGGACAGAACCGGAGAGATTCCCAGGAACGCTTCCTTGGTGGCGTCATCAATTCCGCCGCCCTCAAGCGCTTCCAGAATACCCATCGCCAGCTCATCGTCCTCTGCGTAGAACCATCTGATCTCAGCATTTGCGGAATCGCCCATCAGAGACTCGAAGGAGGTCTTCGTATCGGAACGGCTCCAGTTCATGGCTCCCGAATAGGTGATGGATTCCAGCTGGTCCTCTGTCCATTTTGCTTCGTCCGCGATCTTCTCGCCTTCGAACTCCAGCTCGCCGGTGAGATACTTGGTAAAGCCTTCGTCGCGAAGGGTGGTTACGGAAGAGGTGTCGCCCTCATAGACGTAAACCCTGTCGCCCGGCTGCATGCCCAGGGATACGAAATAAGCCGCGCAGGCAGCTCCGATGCCTTCATTGTCGCCCTTGACGTTGGATACGGCAGTGTCCGCGACATCAGCGATAATGCGGTCAAATGCCACATAGGGAACACCGGCATCCACGATCTGCTGGATGGCGGACTGTACAGTATCATCGATCGGCTGGATAACGAAAGCGATATCCTTCTCGCCCTTGGCAAGAATATCTTCGATGTTGGCCGTCTGGGTAGCTGCGTCCTGGCAGGTGATCAGCTCTGCGGAGTAGGTGCCTTCCTCATTGACTTCCTCGATTTTCTCCTTCGCGAAGGTCGCAACCGAACCGGTCCAGCCGTGATCTTCCGGTGCCGTAAGAACATAGATGTGAGCCGCGTCATCAGCATAGGCGCCGATGGTAAGCATTCCGGCAGCCAGAGCGGCAGCCATGATTCCAGCAAGATGTTTCTTCATGTTTCATTTCCTCCCATACATCAAGAAGCTGTTGTTGTGGTCTGCAGTTGCAAGTTGATAAACGGTTACTGTCCACAGGCATTCCCTTAAACCAGAACCTGATTTCAGATCTGCTGTGAATCGTAACGGTAAAATCATGTTCTGCATGGCAGAACGGATTTTCAGTATAAAAGATCTCTCCCGGAAAATGTGCCCGGCGGAAAAGGCTTACAGGACTTTGACCGTCTGTCCCGTTCTGCTCGATTCCACGCTGGCGAACACGGCTTTCATGGCCATCATGACATCTTTTCCGCTGATGCAGGATTCCCTCTTCTCTGTGATGGCGGAGACGAATTCATCTATGACGCCCGAGCCTGACAGGACCTCCGGACGCAGTTTTTTCTCCATCTCAAAATAGATCCTTTCACCGTCCGGTTTCTGGATAAAGAGCGGATAATCCGGGTGATCATAGACATGCAGGACGCCCTCTGTCCCGTAGATGACGGTGTAATTCTCCTCCGCGGCTCCGTAATAGGTCCAGCTTGCCGTCATGGTCCCGACAGCGCCGCTCCTCATGCGGTAGACGCAGACCGCGTTGTCGTCAACCCCGATGGGCTGCCCCTCCGGATCCTTCTTATCCAGGGTCGTGATGACAGCCGTCACCTCTGAAATATAGTCATCCAGCAGAAACTGGATCAGATCCGTCTTGTGGACACCCAGATCCGCCACGGCGCCCATGGCCGCCTGGTTTTTGTCAAAGAACCAGGTTCTGTTCTTCATGACGCTCCAGTGCTCCGGCCCCTGATGTCCGAATGCCGTGCGGAAGGTAAGCACTTTTCCGATCATACCGTCGCGGATCAGCATCCTGGCCCTCTGGTGCTCCCGGGTCATGCGCTGGTTCTGCCCGATCATGAGAATCTTCCCGTTTTCCTCGGCAGCCCTGACCATGGCTTCACATTCCTCCATGGAAACCGCCATCGGCTTTTCGCACAGGACATGCTTGCCGGCGTTCAGCGCCCGGATCGTAATATCCGCATGCTGGGTGTTCGCCACGCAGACGCTCACCGCGTTGATCGTGGGATCAGACAGAAGCTCATCCACGGACTCGTAGACCCTGCCCCCGTACTTTGACGCCATTTCTTTTGCCCGTTCCCTGTTCCAGTCGCAGTAGCCTGCGATCTCGGCATCCGGATTCGCCGTATATTCCGGAATATGCCGGTTCTGAGCGATGCCGCCGCATCCGATGATTCCTGCCTTTACCATATCCTTTTCCTCCTGCCGCCGCTTTGCCGACAGAACAAGTATACTCCCGAAACGGTAAAGATCACAACTCTTTTATACAAATTTTCAAGGGGAACCTCCGAGTATCCGGAGGTCCCCCCCAATGAATCAATTCCGCCCTGGCGGAATTGCGCCCGGGCGTACGGCAGCTTCAGCCGGAAGCACAGAAATCTTTGATTTCGTCATGCTTCCCATCCGAAGGTGAAGTCACGGAAATCCGCGCGACGAAGTATCGAAAAGGATCTTTCAGAATCCCTTAAACGTTCAGCGTTCCCACTTCCATCCGGAAACTTCCGGAAGATCCGCGCCGTATTCATGAATATACTGCTTGTGCTGAACCAGCTTGTTGCGCATCTTCTGATAGAGATAGGCGCCTCTGTTGCCCAGCTGCGGCAGATGGCGCAGGGCCTCGATCACGAGATGGAAGCGGTCGATATCGTTCTGGACGCGGACGTCGAACGGTGTGGTGATCGTACCCTCTTCCTTGTAGCCGCGTACATGCATCAGACGGTTGTTATGCCTGCGGTAGGTCAGCTCATGCACCAGGCTCGGATAGCCGTGGAAGGCGAAGATGACCGGTTTGTCTGTCGTAAAGAGCAGGTCGTAATCCGCGTCGGACAGGCCGTGGGGATGCTCGTTGTGCGGCTGGAGCTTGAACAGGTCAACCACGTTGATAAAGCGGATCTTCACATCCGGAAGTTCCTCATGAAGGATCGACACGGCGGCCAGGGCCTCCAGGGTCGGTGTCTCGCCGGCGCAGGCAAATACCACGTCCGGTTCCTGGCCCTGATCATTGCTTGCCCAGTCCCAGATGCCGATGCCCTGGGTGCAGTGCTGCACGGCTTCCGCCATGGTGAGCCACTGCGGGCGCGGATGCTTGGAAGCCACGATCACATTGACATAGTTCCTGCTGCGGATGCAGTGGTCAAATGTAGACAGCAGGCAGTTTGCATCGGGCGGCAGATACAGGCGGACAACGTCTGCCTTCTTGTTGGCGATGTGATCCATGAAGCCCGGATCCTGGTGTGTGAATCCGTTGTGGTCCTGCTGCCAGACGGTGGAGGCCATGATCAGGTTGAGGGACGCGATCTCCTCCCTCCAGGGCAGCTGGTTGCAGACCTTGAGCCATTTGGCGTGCTGCGCCGCCATGGAATCGATGATTCTCGCAAATGCCTCGTAGGTGGCAAAGAAACCGTGGCGTCCGGTGAGCAGATAGCCCTCCAGCCATCCCTCGCACATATGCTCGGAAAGCATCGAATCCATTACGCGGCCGCCAGGCGCAAGATGATCATCGATCTCGAGAGTCTTCGCGTTCCAGTCGCGGTTTTCCACTTCAAAAACAGCTCCAAGACGGTTGGAGGTGGTCTCGTCCGGTCCGAAGATCCGGAAATTCTTCGCGTCCGCATTGAGAGCGAAGATGTCACGGATGAACTTGCCAAGTTCCGTCATATCCTGGCCGTCTTTTCCGCCGTGTTCGGTCACTTCCACCGCGTAATCACGGAAATCAGGCATTCTCAGGTCGCGCAGAAGCTTTCCGCCGTTGGCGTGGGGATTCGCTCCCAGCCTTCTGTCGCCGGCCGGGGCCAGCGCCTTTATTTCCGGAATCAGGCGGCCCTTCTCATCGAACAGTTCCTCCGCGTGATAGCTCCTGAGCCATTCCTCCAGAACCTTCAGATGCTCTTCGGGCTTATCCATCATGATCGGAACCTGATGGGCTCTCCAGTATCCTTCCACTCTCTCCCCGTCCACAAATTTCGGGCCGGTCCAGCCCTTGGGCGTGCGGAGGACGATCATGGGCCATACGGGACGCGCGGGATCATTGTTTGCGCGGGCGTTCTCCTGGATCTCCTTAATCCTTTCGATCACCTTGTCCATGGTTTCCGCCATGAGCCTGTGCATGGTCATCGGGTCTTCCCCTTCGACAAAATAAGGCTCCCAGCCGCAGCCGTGGAAGAAATCCGTGATCTCCTGATGAGACATGCGGGCAAAGATGGTCGGGTTCGCGATCTTATAGCCGTTCAGATGAAGGATCGGCAGAACCGCTCCGTCCGAAACCGGGTTGAGGAACTTGTTGGACTGCCAGGAGGTGGCAAGAGGGCCTGTCTCCGCCTCGCCGTCGCCCACGGTAACGGCCGCGATCAGGTCCGGATTGTCAAAAACGGCGCCGAAGGCATGAGCGATGGAATAGCCGAGCTCGCCGCCCTCATTGATGGAGCCGGGTGTCTCCGGAGCGCAGTGGCTCGGAACGCCGCCCGGGAAGGAGAACTGCTTGAAGAGCTTCTGCATGCCGGCCTCATCCTCGCTGATATTCGGATAAACCTCGCTGTAGGAACCCTCCATGTAGGTATTGGCAATAAAGAAATTTCCCCCGTGGCCCGGACCCGAGAGCAGGATCATGTCCAGATCATATCTCTTGATGACACGGTTCAGGTGGACGTATACAAAGTTCTGGCCCGGAACGGTGCCCCAGTGGCCGACGATCTTTTTCTTGACCATATCGATGGTCAGAGGCTTCTTCAGGAGGGGATTCTCCAGAAGATAAAGCTGCCCGGCGGACAGATAGTTGGCCGCCCTGAACCAGGCATTCATTTTTTCAAGAAGTTCCTCCGTAAGAGGTCCCTTCTCGATGCAGCAGTTCATTTCGTTTTCACTCATGCCGTAATCCTTTCCTTTCTTTTTTATCGTAAAGGGAAATCAGTAGTTTTCCGCATTTACCTGAAAATAACTCTGCGGATGATCGCAGACCGGACAGCGGTCCGGGGCCTTGGTCCCGATCACGATATGCCCGCAGTTGCGGCACTCCCACACTGTGACGCCGGCCTTTCTGAAGACCTCCATCGCTTCCACATTCTGCAGCAGCTTTCTGTAGCGCTCTTCATGATGTTTTTCAATGGCTGCCACGCCGCGGAACTGCTCCGCCAGATCATGGAAGCCTTCTTCATCCGCCTCGCGGGCGAAGCGGTCATACATGTCGGTCCATTCATAATTCTCGCCTTCCGCGGCATGCAGAAGGTTCTGCTTCGTATCGCCCAGCCCGCCCAACGCCTTGAACCAGAGTTTTGCGTGCTCATTCTCATTTTCCGCGGTCTTAAGGAAAAGCGCCGCGATCTGTTCGTAGCCGTTCTTTTTCGCGACAGAAGCGAAATAGGTATACTTGTTGCGGGCCTGGCTCTCCCCTGCGAACGCGGTACGGAGATTCTCTTCCGTGCGGGTGCCTGCGTAGGGATTCGCGGCTTCCTCTGCAGGTTCAGCAGAAGTTTCCGCAGGAATCTCAACCTTTTCAAAATCGGAGGCCGGATGCTTGCAGACCGGACAGATGAAATCTTCAGGAAGTTCCTCCCCGACATATTCATAGCCGCAGATCCTGCAGCGCCAGATCACCTGGCCGTCCTTTGTGGTGCCGGCATTTTCCGGTGCCGGTTTGATATTCTTCTGATAGTAGGTATAAGTGACCGAGGGATCGTCGGTCAGCTTGTCCAGATCCGTCACTTCCGCAATAAAAAGCATATGGGAGCCGAGATCCACAGACTGGCATACCCTGGCGGAAATCCAGGCATTGGTCCCTTCCGTGACAATCATCGTGCCATTCTCCGCGCGGCGGCAGGCCGTAAAGTCAGCGAATTTGTCCACATCGCGTCCCGACTGGAAACCGAAGCGCCGGAAGAGATCGAAGGACGCTTTCTCGGAGATAACGGAAACTGTAAAGCATCCCGAATCGGCGATCATGCCGCAGGTATAGTTGGACTTGTTGACGGCAACAGAAATGCGGTTGGGTTCGGAGGTTACCTGGCCCACTGTGTTGGTGATGCAGCCGTTGTCACGCCCGTCCCGGACGGAACAGATGACAAACAGGCCGTATGTCAGATCATACATTGCTTTTTTATTCATGAGTCCTCCTCTCTGCCGGTACATTCCGGCATGTCTTTTTCCGGTCTCTGCGGACTGCAGATACAGAACAGGCATCTATCTGCCGGTCAGCCGGAACAGATCTTATCCGCGGCATATTCATTATACCTGAAAAAGGCCGCCCCGCAAAGGGACGGATTTGCTTCTGTGCCGGGAACTTGCTATAATATTGCTTTCGCAACCTGTTATGTTTCACGGCCGCTGTCTTCTTTCTGCAGCAACGTGATACAATGTCACTGTCAATTTCTGCCCGGCCTTTCTGTACCCGGGCACCCGGCACAATTCAGCCGCTGCTGAATTGATCTGCCATGAAAGCTGAAGAGGATTGGAGCAGTAAAAATGAATAATGAAAAACCGGGCATAACCCCCGCGGACGGAAACGCAAAAAAAGCAAACGGCCTGGCCCTCATGCCGATCGTTGTCTTTCTCATTCTTTACCTGGGAAGCGGAATCTATTTCGAATATGTACATCCCGTAAAAGGTCAGATGGGGTTCTATATCATGTCGGTCGTGGTCGCCTTTTCCATCGCCCTGGCCGTCGCCTTCCTGCAGAACCGCTCCCTCAGCTTTGATGAAAAAATCCATGTGTGCGCCCGGGGCATCGGGGATGACAACATTACCATCATGCTCTTTATCTTCCTGGCGGCAGGCGCCTTCGGCGGAATCGCCCAGCAGGCGGGCGGAGCGTCCAGCACCGCGAATCTCCTGCTCAGCATCATCCCCGGACAGTTCGCGATTCCGGGCCTGTTCCTGATCGCCAGCCTGATCTCCATGGCGATGGGCACCAGTGTCGGAACCATCACGATCCTTGTACCGATCGCATCCCAGGCCGCGGCAAACGGAGGACTTTCCCTTCCGCTCTGCGTCGGCACCGTTGTCGGCGGAGCCATGTTCGGCGACAATCTGTCCTTCATCTCCGACACCACCATCGCCGCCACCAAAACCCAGGGCGTGCGCATGAAAGACAAATTCCGGACCAACTTCCGCATCGCCCTTCCTGCCGCGCTGATCACCCTGGTCATTCTTCTGGCACTGGCGCTGACCGGCGGCTCCGCCGCGATGGGCGAATACTCCTTTAATCTGCTTCAGGCAGTCCCGTATTTTATCGTCCTGATTCTGGCGCTCCTCGGAATCAATGTCTTCCTTGTGCTGGGCGCCGGCATTCTTCTGTTTGCCGCCGCCGGAGCCGCAACCGGCATGCTGGATTTCGTGTCCGCCTTTACCTCCATGGGCAGCGGCACCTCCGGGATGTTTGAAACCATGATCGTGACCATCCTGGTGGCGTCCATCGGCTCCCTCATAAAGGAAAACGGAGGTTTTGAAGCGATCCTGCAGTTTATCGAACACCATTTTTCCGGGAAACGCGGCGGTATGCTGGGAATCAGCCTTCTTACGGCGATGATGGATGTGGCCACCGCCAACAACACAGTGGCCATTGTCATGGCGGCGCCGATCGCGAAAGACATCAGCCGCCACTATAAGATTGATCCGAAGGTCACCGCCTCCCTGCTGGATACCTGCTCCTGCATCATGCAGGGACTGATCCCCTACGGCGCACAGCTTCTGATCGCGTCCAGCCTTGCGGGGATTTCCAGTCTGCAGATCATGCCGTTTCTTTTCTATCCGTATCTGCTGGCAGTATCCGTGCTGATCTCCATCCTGCGGGCGTAAACGAACCAGGAACCGTTCTGCAGAAAGAACTCTGCCGGAAATGCAGCCGGATTTCCCTGCAGGTCCGGCATCCGGAGTTCTCTCCGGAGGAATCATAAAAGCATGAATAAGGAGGTTATCCTATGACTCAGACAATCACCATGAAAAACAGCCTGAGGGAATTACTGGACCAGGCCGGCCCGGGCATGACCCTGTTTCTGCCCGATTCGCTCCTTGCCTTTATTCCGGAGGATAAACAGACAATTCCCATGGAGGAATGGGCGGACAGTTTCCTCATGCCCTGGGGTCTGCCGTTCCCGGCCGCGGATTTCGTGGAGGACGCCAACATGCTCCTCAATTCCGACCGGTACTGGGATATGATTCCGCTCTGGGATCAGGAGCATTTCTGCATCTGCAGCAACGATATTCATTCCGTCAGCCTGATGGTGCCGAAATGCGCTCTGGAGGGCGTGCGTCCCGCGGCCCTGATCTGCCCCGGCGGCGGATATGAGAATATCTCCTTCCACAGCGAAGGTCTGCTGACCGCAAAGCGCCTGGAAAAAGCAGGTTACCGCACCTTCATCCTGAATTACCGCTACAGCCCGAACCGCTGGCCGGCTCCCCAGCTGGACCTGGCCCTGGCCATCAGATACCTGCGCGCAAATGCGGCTGATCTTTTCATCAAGCCGGACGACCTGATGATTCTGGGTTATTCCGCGGGCGGACACCTCTGCGCTTCCACCGCTGCTCTCAGGGGCGAGCTGGAGGACATCCTGGAGAAAGAGCTGGAAGAGAAGCGCCCGGATCTTGCGGAAGGCCTTCGCGGCATTTCCATCCGGCCTGATAAAGTCTGCCTGTGCTACCCGGTCATCAGTTTTCTGGAAGAGGACCATGAGCCAAGTTTCCAGGCGCTTACCGGCGGCGATGAAAGTCTCAGGGAACATCTCTCCATCGAAAAACA
>ODAI011365390.1_pt1 | contig 14261 bp, 11 predicted proteins | sample 1539321 | NCBI WGS metagenome assembly ODAI01 (sample SAMN02144231, study PRJEB22623) | gut metagenome | biome: sheep rumen | host: Ovis aries | place: New Zealand
GAAGAAGAGGCCTGGTTTTTTGCCGACGAGCCCCAGGCGGACACTACGCCTAAAATCATGGCCCGGGACACCATGAAGGTCCCGGACAGCCTCCGCCTGACAGACCCGTTCCGCTACCAGTGGTATGTGGCCCTGAAAGACTCCCTCACCCACCGGATTGTCGTGGACTCGCTCATCGCAGAGGGAGACAGCCTGCTCTGGCCCCGGATAGACTCCATCTACCTGGCCGATTCAGCCGCTTTCCAGAAGGAGAAGTTCGACAAGTGGTACGCCGGCTTGTCCAAGCGGGAGCGCAAACGCTACGACTACGAGCACTACAAGCTGCCCGCCATCATGCATCGGCAAGACTCCATCCAGCATATCAAAGACAGCATCAAGAACATCCGGGACAGCATCCGGGAAAACACGCCCCGTATCCTGGAAACGGCCTTCCTGCCGGATTCGCTCTACTACAAACGCCTGGTCACCTGGCGGCATAACCGCCTGAATAACAAGGTGGAGCCTTTCTACTGGGACACCACGGCCAACTACCACTTCTACGACTACCCCTTCATGCGGGAAGACGTAGGCGCCAGCTGGCTGGGCATGCCCGGCTCGGCCGTGCAAACCTATAACTACTTCAAGCGGAACCAGGATGAATCCGTGAGTTTCTATGCCCCCTACGAGGGCTGGACCTACACGCCTTCCAACCTCCCCATGTTCAATACCAAGACGCCCTACACGGAGCTGGAGTATTACGGGAACCTGTTCGCCAACAGCTCGGTCAGCGCAGACTCCTACCGCATCTTCACCACCCAGAATATCCTGCCGGAACTGAATGTAGCCTTGGAAATGAAGCGTTACGGCGGTGCCGGTACCCTCAAAAACGAGCAGACGGCCAACCGCAGCTATGTGGTAGCCGGGAACTATCTGGGCAAGAAGTACCTGGCCCACGGCGGCATGATCATCAACCTGCTCACCCGCCAGGAAAGCGGCGGCGTCCAGGACAACTTCTGGGTCCGGGACACCACGGTGGACGCCCGCGAAATAGAGGTGAACCTGGCAGCCGCATCCAACCGCTATACCAAACGGAGTTTCTTCTTCGACCAGAGCTACCGCATCCCCTTTGAATTCATCGAAAGGCTCCGTCACCGGAAAGACACGAGCTGGGTCCCGTCAGACACCCTCAACACGAATGTCACCACGGGCTTTATCGGCACCTCGTCGGAGTACACGACGTATTCCAAGAAATATGTAGACCAGACCTCGTCGGCCTTGTCCTCCTTCTACAACGACGTGTTCAACATCAATCCGTCCAAGAGCACAGACTCCATGCGGGTGGCCCGGCTGGACAACCGCGTGTTCGTCCGCCTGCAACCCTGGAGCGAAGACGCCGTCGTGTCCAAAGTGGAAGGCGGTATCGGAGACCGCCTGCAGACCTTCTACCACTTCCAGCCGGGAGACTATCTGAAAAAACCGGCCAACGTCAACTGGAACACCCTGTATACGTATGTCGGGGCCGAGGGCAGGCTGAAAAAGTACCTGGAATGGGATGCGATGGGCATGTACAACTTTGCAGGATATGAGGCCAACGACTTTGCCGTGAAAGCCAATGCCCGGATCAACTTCTTCCCGTTCCGGCGGCATCCGGGAAGCCCGCTGTCCGTGGGCGCCCACTTCGAAACCACGCTGAAGGAACCCGGCTTCTATGAGCAGCAGCTGTACAGCAACCACTACAACTGGAACAACGAATTCGGAAAAATCTCCAGCACCCGCGTCACCGGCACGGTAAACATCCCCCGCTGGCGGCTGAATGCGTCGGTCGGATACGCCCTGGAGGCCGGAAACATCTATTACGACACCCTGGGCATCGTCCGGCAGAACACCACGCCCATGAGCGTCCTGTCGGCCGCCCTCAGGAAAGACTTCGTCCTGGGCCCTGTCCACCTGGAAAACAGCGCCCTCTTCCAACTATCCTCCAATCAGGAGGTTATTCCACTTCCCGCCCTGGCCCTGAACCTGCGCTGGTACCTGCAGCTGGTTGTCGTGGATCCAAAGACCATGATCATGCAGCTGGGCGCCAACGCCCGCTATACCACCCAGTGGTACGCCCCGTCGTTCAACCCCGTCGCCGGTGTATTCATGGCCCAGAACCAGGAGCTTTACGGCAACTGCCCCGTCTTCGACGTTTTCATCAACCTGCAGTGGAAGAAAGCCTGTATCTTCCTGAAGCTGGAAAACGCCGGAAACGGCTGGCCGAACGAGCGGAAAGACTATTTCACCGCCCACCACTACATCCAAACCCCCACAGCCATCAAATTCGGCATTTCCTGGCCCTTCTACCCGCGTCTGGGCAAGCAGAAGACCCTGTCTGAGCGGGCCGGCAGTTCCGGACTTGGCGGCGGAGGCGGATTAGGCGGACTCGGAGGCGGTTCTTCGTCCGGAGGACTTGGCGGCATGCTCGGAAACATGGGACGCTGATGAAGCCCTCCTACAAAGGATATCTGCTGATTGCGCTGGCGTCGCTGCTGCTCCTGCTCATTCCCAGGAAACAGCACCACAGCCCGATGCAACTTCGCCCGCAAGACACCCTCCGCTGCATCCTTCCCTGGGAAGGGGCGGCCATGGAGCAGGCGCTGGTACAGAAATTCACCGGAGACAACGACGTAGCCTGCACCATCACCGTGGCCGAAGAAGGCCCCGACTACCTGGATTCCCTCGTGAACGGGACCGTAGACCTGGTGGTCCTCCCCAAGGCCGATTCCCTTCCGGAAGCCTTGGCGGCCACCCGTCCTTTCCCGGACGGAACCGTCTGGATACTCCGGAAAGAAGACACCAAGGCCCTGATGCTGATGAACCGCTGGATCGGGGAACTGTCGGCCGAAGCCCGTTTCCACCAACTCCAGAAAGACTACCTGAAAGGGAAAACCGTCCACCTGACCACCATCAGCAGCTACGACGCCCTGGTCAAGCAATACGCGGCGGCCATCGGCTGGGACTGGCGCCTTCTGAGCGCCATCATCTACCGGGAATCCCGCTTCCACGCCGACGCCAACTCGCACAAAGGCGCCCTGGGCCTGATGCAGATCCGCAGCAGCCGATACAGCGCCGACACGCTGCTGATTCCATCCGTGAACCTCTCGGTGGGCACCACCTATCTGAAACGGCTGCAGAACATGTTTACAGGCACGGCAGCCGACACCACCGAGTGCATCAAATTCACCCTGGCGGCTTATAACGCAGGAGAAGGGAAAATTCTGAGGACCATCCAGACGGCCCGGGAGAAAGGCGTGGACGCCACCCGCTGGGACAGTGTCGCCTCCGTCATCCCGGACGTCCCGGGGTTCAAAGGCACCCAGACGCTGGTGTACGTAGAAGACGTCCTGGATATCTACGCCTTCTACACCCGGTTCTATCCGCAGTAATCAGTCGGCCTTGACCGTCTGGGCGGGGTCTATCCGGGAAACATAGCGGGCGGTAAGCCACAACATGGCCAGAATGACCAGGAAGGCCAGGATGTCGGCGGCCAGAATCCAGAGCAGATTCACATGCACCGGCACATACGAGACAAAATAATTGGCCGGGTCCAAGGGAATCAGGTGCGTAGTTCCCTGAACCAGGCAGAAAAGCAGGGCCAGGGCATTGCCGATAAGCATGCCCTTGAGCACCACGCCGGCACCCACCCGCACGAAAACGCCACCCACGGCCTTGTCGTCCATGCCCAGGGTTTTTAGCGTGCCGATCGTGGAGATGTTCCTGAGCAGCAGGATCAGCAGCCCCGAAACCATATTGAAGCCGGCGACCACCGTCATCAGCAGGAGAATCACCAGCACATTGAAATCCAGCAGCTCCAGCCAGTCGAACACCTGGGGATACTGCCGACGGGAGGAGCTTACGTACAAGTCTTCCTCTTCGGGGACTCCGCTGTCCAGCAGGATGGCACCCACCTGCGCGGAAATCCCGTCCAACGCTTCCTGGCCGCGATAGGTGTCGGCCACCTCCACTTCCAGGCACGACACCTGATCCGTGTCCCAGCCGTTCAGGCGCTGCATGTCTTCCAGGTTGGCATAGATCAGGAGGTTGTCGTCCATCTCTATCAGGTCGCGGTGGACGGCGCTGATCCGGAAGCGACGCACCCGCACCCGTTCCCCGATAAAATATGTGGTGAGCTGGTCCCCCACCCCCACGCCCAGGATGCGGGAAAGCCGCTCCGGGACAGAGACGAAGAGGGAGGAGTCGGCCCGTTCAACGCCTTTGACCAGCACCCCGTGGATGATGTCTCCATTTTTGACCACGCCGCTTCTGAGCACGACAGGACGGATGTCCCGGACGCCCGGGACCGATAAAATGGCCGCCCGGGAGGGGAGATCACGCGAAATGGACGCCATCTCCCCTTCTGAACGGTCTTGCGGTTGAATCCGGATGTCTCCGGTCATCTGGGCTACGCCGCTGCGCACGGCCCGGCGGAAGCCCGACGACACGGCCACGGCGACAATCATCACCAGGAAACTGACGGCGATGGCAATCACCGCCACATTTCCCTGGAAGGAAAGCTTCCGCGCTATGAAGCGGCCAGCCTCCATGCGGGACTACCAGATGTGGACGCGCTCCTGCTCCGGACGGAACATCTTGTCACCCTCGTGGATGTCGAAGGCGTCGAAGAAGCTCTGGAAGTTGCGCACGCTCACGTTGACGCGGTTTTCGGCCAGCGAGTGCACGTCCATGTTGGTCAGGCGGGCCTTCTCCTGGTCGGTGATGTTCTGGGCCCAGATGGCGCCGTAGCTCAGGTAGAAGCGCTGGGCGGCGGTAAAACCGTCGATCATCGGGTCTTCCTTACCGGCGATGGCATTCTCCATGGCCGTGAAAGCGATGGACAGGCCGCCGTGGTCGCCGATGTTCTCACCCAGGGTATAGGCGCCGTTGGCATGTACGCCGGGCAGGATCTCCACCTCGTCGAACTGGGAGGCGAGCTTTTTGCCCAGCTCCGTGAACTTGGCCTTGTCTTCCGGGGTCCACCAGTTGACCATATTGCCCGAAGCGTCGAACATGGAGCCCTGGTCGTCAAAGCCGTGGGACATTTCGTGGCCGATCACCACACCGATTCCGCCGTAGTTCACCGGGTCGTCGGCCTCGGGGTCGAAGAAGGGCTTCTGAAGGATGGCGGCCGGGAAGCAGATTTCGTTGGTGGTGGGATTGTAGTAGGCATTCACCGTCTGCGGGGTCATTCCCCACTCGGTGCGGTCGGTCTGTTTGCCCAACTTGTCCAGGTTGTCTTTCACGTACCAGGCGCTGGCATTGCGGAGATTCTCGTAATAGGTATTCTCCGGGTTGATGTCCAGGGTGCTGTAGTCTTTCCACTTGTCCGGATAGCCGATCTTCACCGTGAAGGCGGCCAGTTTCTCACGGGCGCGGACTTTGGTCTCGTCGCTCATCCATTCCAGGCCGTCGATGTGCTGGCCCAGGGCGGTGCGCAGATTCTCCACCAGGGCGACCATCTTCTGCTTGGAGCTTTCGGGGAAGTAGCGGCTGACATACATTTCGCCGACAGCTTCGCCAAGAATGCCGTTAGGCACGCTCATGGCGCGTTTCCAGCGGGGCTGCTGCTCCTGGGCGCCGGCCATCTGGTGGGAGAAGAACTCCCAGGATGCGGTGTAGAAGTCGTCGGAGAGGGAGCCGCAGCTGCCGCTCACGAACTGGCAGAGCAGGTAATTCTTAAGGTCTGAGAGGTCTGTCTTCTTGAACAGGTCGTTCAGGCCCTGGAAATAGGAAGGCTGCTGCACGATCACCTTCTCCTGGGCCGGCAGGCCGCAGGCGGCGAAGGTCTTGTCCAGCGCCAGGGCAGGATAGGCCTTGAAAATCTGGTCGGTGCTCATCGGATTGTAGATGGCGGCCATATCGCGGTTCTGCTCGCGGGTCCAGAAAATCTGGGCCATCGCGTCTTCCACGGCCAGGTCGCTGGTGGCTACGGACTCGGCGTCCGGGATGCCGGAGAGCTGCAGGGCCTTCACCAGGAAAGCCTTGTAACCGTCCTTGAGGGCCTGGTTGCTCTCCAGGAGGTAATAGTCGCGGTCTCCCATGCCCAGGCCGCCCTGGCCCATGTACAGGATCTGGATGTCGCTGTTGGCCAGGTCTGCCTCTACGCCGGCGCTGAAGAAGCCGCCTTCTCCGTAAAGGCTCATCTTGCCAAGCAGGGCAGAGAGCTCTTCCTTGGTCTTGACAGCCTGGATTTCAGCGATATAGGGCTCGATGGGTTTGGCACCCAGGCTGTTGCGGGTGGTGGAGTCCAGGGCCATTTTGTAGAGGTCGGAGATTTTCTGCTCTACGGAGCCGGGCTTGGCCTCCAGGGTAGTCATGCTCTCGAACAGAGCATTCAGGTTTTCCTGGGCCTTCTCGCGGAGGGCGTCAAAGCTGCCGTAGCGGGAGAATTCCGGTCTCAGGGGGTTGTTCTTCTGCCAGCCGCCGGTAGAGTACTGATAGAAATCCTCTTTGGGCGAAACGGACGTGTCCAGATAGGACATATCCAGGGCCGGCGTGCCGCTCTTCGGGGCACAGGCTGCAAAAGCCAGAAGCGTTGACATAAGCAAAACTGTCTTTTTCATGGTATAATGGTATTATTGGTATTTCCAACTGAATACAATTTGCAAAATTACACATTATTGTGGATATTTGCACCCATGAAAGCGAAAGAACTTGTTCAAAGATACGGAATATCCACCGTCGGCCTGGTTCTGGTTGCCCTGGGGGTCGGGCTTTCCATCAAAAGCAACCTGGGCATCGCGCCCCCCTCTTGTCCGCCGACCATCCTCAACCTGAAATGGACGGCAGTCTCCGTGGGCACATTCACCTGGATGATGCACCTGCTGTTTATCCTCATTCAGCTGGTCATCCTCCGGAAACGGTTCAAACTCAAATACCTGATGCAAATTCCCGCCGCATTTGTATTCGGATACATGTGCGACGGCGCCATCTGGCTGTTCAACTCCATCGACGCCCCCGCCACCAACTATGCGGTCCAGATCCTGCTCAGCCTGGCATCCGTCGTGGTAACCGCCATCGGCATTAAACTGGAAGTCCTGGGTCGCAGCTGGATTCTGGCCGGCGACATGACCACCGCCATCCTCGCCGACGAGACCAAGAAGCCCTTCGGCACGGTGAAAATTGTTTTCGACGTCACGCTGGTCGCTGTCACAGCCCTCCTCGCCTGGCTGTTTTTCGGCCTGCTCACCGGCAACGGCAGCACGGTTGTGATCCGGGAGGGTACGCTGATCCTGGCCCTTCTCACCGGAGCGTGCATGCGGGTGACAGACCCGCTGCTGGAAAAATGGCTGCGCCCCATCACCTCCACCTTCACCCCGCATAATGCTTAAATTCCTGAAAGACTGGATGCTGCCCATAGCCATCGTGCTGGGGATCAGCCTCTATACCATCTATCACCTGACACCCGCCTTCCACGGATGGGGGCACTGGCTGCATCCGGTGGTGCAGGAAGGCCAGCGCCTGGTCATCGCCGTCCTGCTGTTTTTCCAATTTGTCAAGATTTCCCCGCACGACATCAAACTGAGCCGGTGGCATATAGGTGCCATGCTGGTGCAGGTGGGCGGGTTCCTTGTTTTCGCCGCCCTGGCCCTGATCACTTCGGGCACCCTGAAAATGCTGCTGGAGTGCGCCATGCTGTGCATGATCTGCCCTACGGCGTCGGCCGCCGGCGTTATCACGGACCGTCTGGGCGGAAACCTGGCAGCGACAGTGAGTTATGTGGTGATGATCAATGTGGCGGCCACATTCCTGATTCCCCTGGTCATTCCCGTGGTGAATCCTTCCGAGAGCATGGATTTCTGGCTGTATGTATGGCATATCGCCCTGAAAGTGTTCCCGGTCCTCATCCTTCCCGGTTTGGTGGCCTGGCTCATCCGCTACACTACGCACAAGCTGCAGCGACGTCTCATGCGCTGGAGCGCCAACTCCTTCTATGTCTGGGGAATCGGCCTCACCCTGGCCATGGTCTTGGCTACGCGGGCCCTTCTGCTCAGCGGCCTGGGATCCGGAGCCGTAGCCGGGATCGTGGGTGTCTCCCTGCTCTGCTGCGCCTTGCAGTTTTTCGCCGGCCGAAGGATGGGCCGCGAAACGGCGGAGCGCATCACGGCGGGACAGTCCCTGGGCCAGAAAAACACCGGTTTCCTGATCTGGCTGGGCTACAATTACATGACTCCGGTCACCTCGGTGGCCGGCGGGCTGTATGCGATTTGGCAGAACCTCTTTAACAGCTGGGAGCTCTATCAGAAAGAGCACCCCAAAAAAGCTTAGATCCTAGCCTCGCGGAACACTTCCACGATGGAAGGGTACGTGTTTTTCAGGAAAGGCGGCAATGAAGACTTGGCCACCCAGGCCGCCTTGGTGATGTCCTCTTCCCGCTGGGGAGTAAGGTCTGTGGGGTTGGTGTAGAGCATGTCGTACCACCAGGTGTGTTTCAGGTGCCAAATGTCGTCCCGGTAGTACACATGGTCCGTGATGCAGATCAGGCGCCTCAGTTCCAGCTCTTCCACGCCCGTTTCTTCCTGCACTTCCCGCATGGCGCATACCTCTATATCTTCTCCGGGCTCCTGATGCCCCTTGGGAAGGTCCCAGTAGCCGTTCCGGGAAATCAGCAGGTAGTCTCCCCGGCGGTTGCTCACCAGCCCCCCGGCGGCATTCACCTCTTTGAACTCCGAGCAAATCCTCCGGTAGGCGCGTTCGATGTCCTCGGAGGGGACGTAGATGCGGGACAAGGTATCCTGGACCTCGAACATGCGCACCAGCGCATGGGCATCTACCACCTCTCCCACATGGAATTCCACGGAGTTGGCATCTTGCAGGGCTTCCTCCTGCGGAGAGCAAATGATGATGGAACGTTTGCCAAAATAGATTTTGTGCATGGAATTTGCTATATTTGCGTCTTGCAAAGATATAAACTTATGACCGAAATAGAAAGCAAACACGGAATTGTTTCCCGCCAGCCCTATGAGCTGTATATGTCCTTCGTAGACCTGCAGAATTTCCAGCGCATGCTCCCGCAGGACAAGCAGGACATGATCCAAGCCACCTACGACACCTTGTCGGCCACCATCCAGGGATTCAATATCGGCGTAAAAGTGCACCAGCGGGTTCCCTACTCGCGGATAGAGCTGGTAGATTACGGCGCGCCGTTCGCCTTCCACATAGAGCTGCACTTCGAACCGGCCAAAGACCCTTACCAGACAGAATTCTGGATCAAGGCGGAGGCAGAGCTGAACCTGATGATGAAAATGATGCTCTCCGGCAAGATCAAGGAAGCCCTGGACAAAGTGGTGGACGGCCTTGTAGATGCCTCCAACGGCAAAATGCCGGAAGGCATGGACCCGAACCTGTGGCCGGGCGGGAATGTTTGACCCCCGTTTCATACACTTGCTGGAAGAGTCTGTGGGGCCCTCCGAAGCCGCCCGGGTGCTGGACGCCCTGGGGGAAGAACCCTCCGTGGGCGTACGGCTGAACCCCGCCAAACTGCGGGAATGCCCTTTCCAGGGCGCCACGCCTGTTCCCTGGAGTCCCTACGGCTACCTGCTTGCGGAAAGGCCCGTATTCACCCTGGACCCTTTGTTCCACGCCGGCGCCTATTACGTGCAGGATCCGTCGGCCATGTTCCCCGGCCACCTTTTCAGGCTGCTTCTGGAGCGTCTGCCTCAGGGGCTTTCGGTGCTGGACCTGTGCGCCGCCCCGGGGGGCAAAACCACCGACCTGGCCGCTTCCCTGCGGGCGCACGACGGCGGAAAATCGTACCTGCTGGCCAATGAGGTGATGCGCGCACGCTACAGTGTCCTCAGGGCCAACGCGGCCACCTGGGGAGACTCTCAGGTGGGAACCGTGTCCCGGGATCCGTCGGCCTTCGGCAGCGCGGAGCTGTTCGACGTCATCCTTGCCGATGTCCCCTGCTCCGGCGAGGGCATGTTCCGCAAAGAGTCCAAGGCCGTGGAAGACTGGAGCCCGGAGACGGTGGAATTCTGCGCCGCACGCGCCCGGAGGATCCTCTCCGACATCTGGCCCACCCTCAAGGAGGGGGGGTATCTGCTCTTTTCCACCTGCACCTTCAACCGGGCCGAAAACGACGGCACCGTCGCCTGGGCCCGGGAACAGCTGGGCGCCATCCCCGAAGACATGGGGGAATGGGATCCCGCCCTCCGCACCGGATACGGCTACCTGATGCTGCCGGGGCGCGTGAAAGGAGAAGGCCAGTACGCCGCCGTCCTCCGGAAAAAGGGCAGCCTGGACAGCCTTCGCCGCGCCAATCCCCTCGCCCTTTTCCGGGCCGAGCTCCCCGCCGGGCCGGAAAGCGCCCTCCCCCGCTGGGAAACGGACAGGGCCACGGCGCTGCAGTATCTGCACGGCGACGCCCTCCGCCTGCCGCCGGAAGCTCCCCTGGGTCCCCTGTGCATCTGCTACCGGGGGCTGCCCCTGGGAGAGGCCAAAAACCTGGGATCCCGCTGCAACAACCTGTATCCCAAAGCAAAACGTATTAAAATGGATATCCGATGAAAAGATTCTTCACTGCCGTTATCCTGGCGGCCGCCTGCGCGCTGAGCGTCTCGGGGCAGACCACCAAGGAAGAGTATCTGCGCCGCTACACCAACCTGGTGGACCGGGTGGGTGCCGCCGGCGTGGGCGTGGAAACCCTGCTGGACAAGTGGGAGGCGGACTTCCCCGAAGACGACCAGCAGCTGCTGGCCCGCTTTGCCTTTTGTTTCGCCCGCTGCCAGAGCTCCCGGGTGATTCAGCTGCCCAAAGACCGCTACCTGGGCAAAGCGCCCATCCTGCCCATGACCGACTCCCTGGGCAACAAATGCAATTACTTTGAAGATACCCTCTACGACGACGAGCTGTATGCCCTGGCCAACAGCGCCATCGACAAGGCCATCGCCCTGAAAAACTGGAAACTGGACTACCGTTTCCTGAAGCTGAACGCCATGCTCGCCTATGAGAAAGAGAGCCCGGACATGACCCTGCAGCAGCTCAAAGCCCTGGTGGACGAACACTACACGAAGCATCCGGCCTGGACTTACGAAGGGGTGGAGAAAGTGGGGGACGAGGAATTCAACGCTTTCATGCAGGACTACTGCGCCGCCATTTTCCGCATCGGCTCAGACGCTTCGGCCGAAGCCTTCAAAGCCCTGTCGGAACATCTGCTGCGCTACAGCAAGAACAACCCGCTTTTCCTGAACAATATCGGCTCTTATTACCTGGTAAAAAAGGAATACAAGAAAGCCGCCAAGCAATACGACGCCGTGCTCAAGAAGCACCCGGAAGACCTCACGGCCATCCGCAACGGAATGCTCCTGGCCCGCTCCACGAAAGATACCAAGCTGGAAAAGAAGTACTTGACTTTAATGGCCAAATACGGGGAGACGGAGCAGGACCGCCAGAGTGCCCAGATAAAACTGGACGCCATGAACCGCAGATAAGATGAAACTTTTTTTTCATAACTTCCGTATTATAAGAGTATCACAATACGAACGTGTATGAAACTATCCCAATTCAACTTTGATCTGGACAAGAGCCGGATCGCCCAGGAACCTGTCCGCTGGAGAGACGAAGCCCGCCTGATGGTCCTTCACAAAGACAGCGGAGAACTGGAACACCGGCTGTTCAAGGATATCATCGACTACTTCGGAAAAGGAGACACTTTCGTGCTCAACGACACCAAAGTATTCCCCGCCCGCCTGTACGGCAAAAAGGAAAAGACCGGCGCCGACATCATGGTGCTCCTGCTGCGGGAGCTTAACCGCGAACAGCGCCTTTGGGACGTGATTGTGGATCCCGCCCGGAAAATCCGGATCGGCAACAAACTCTATTTCGGGGAAGACGAATCCCTTGTGGCGGAAGTGATTGACAACACCACCAGCCGCGGACGCACCCTGCGTTTCCTGTTCGACGGCTCCTACGAGGATTTCAAGGAGGCGCTTTTCTCCCTGGGAGAGCCCTACGTGCCCGAATGGGTGAAAGAGAAGGTGACCCCGGAAGACTTCGAGAACTACCAGACCATCTTCGCCGCCCATGAGGGTGCCGTGAGCGCCCCCGCAGCCGGCCTCCACTTCAGCCGCGAGCTGTTCAACCGCATGATCCTGAAGGACATAGAGAAAACCTTCATCACCGTGCACATGGGAATCGGCCAGTTCCGCACCGTGGATGTGGAAGACCTTTCCAAGCACCGGATGGATTCCGAGCGCCTGATTATCACAGAGGAAGCCGCCGCCACCATCAACAAAGCCAAGCGCAGCGGGAAAAAGGTGGTCGCCGTGGGCACCACCGTGATGCGCGGACTGGAGACTTATGTCACCACCACCCACGAGGTGAACGCGTACGACGGCTGGACCAACAAGTTCATCTTCCCGCCGTACCAGTATGCCGTGCCGGATGCCATCGTTTCCAATTTCCACCTGCCCCAGTCCACCATGCTCATGTGCGTGGCGGCCTTCGGAGGCTATAAAGGGGTGATGCACGCTTATGAAACCGCCCTCGCGGAAGGGTACCGTTTCGGCCCCTACGGAGACGCCCTCCTGATTGTATAGGGGAAAAATCGGTTGAAACATATAAAACAGCGCAATCTTTTTTACGATTGTGCTGTTTTTCGTTTTTGTCCGCTATCTTGGCGGCATGGACAAGAACAAGGAAATAGTGGCGCTGTGCGCTTTGAACAAGATTTTCGGCTATCATCCCGCCCTGGCGCTGGAGCTGATGGAAAACGCCGGCGGGGCGCTGGCCCTGTTCGGCTCTGAACCGCCTCCGGTGAAAGGGCACCCGGAGCTGCAGGCGCAGCTGGGGCCCCGGATGTTGGAGTGGGCGGTCGGGGAACTGGAGCGGGTGCAGGCGTCGGGGTTCCGTTTTATCGGCCTGCACGACGAGGATTACCCGCCCCTGCTCCGGGAGTGCCCGGACCCGCCGCTGGGCCTTTACGTGAACGGCAGCTGCTCCCCCACGGAGATTTTCTCCCTCCGGCCGATGGTGGCTTTCGTAGGCACGCGGGACATGAGCCCTTACGGAAAAACCTGGTGCCGACGCCTGGTGGAGGCCCTTTCCCGGACGCGGAATCCGCCCTGTATCGTGAGCGGCCTGGCTTTCGGGGTGGACGGAATCGCCCACCGCACGGCACTGGAATGCGGTTTGCCCACGGTCGGGGTGATGGCGACGGGGATAGAAAAGGTGTATCCCCGGCAGCATGAGCGGCTGGCCATGGACATGGTGCGTGCGCCGGGGAGCGGAGTGCTCACGGATTACCCGCTGGGTACGGCTCCGGTGGCGCTGAACTTCCTGCGCAGGAACCGGATTATCGCCGGTCTGGCGGACGCGGTGGTGGTCGTGGAGTCCAAGAGCAAGGGCGGATCGCTGATGACGGCCAAGTACGCCATGGGCTACAACAGGGACGTTTTTGCCGTGCCCGGGAGGCTGGACGACGTGCGCTCGGAGGGGTGCAATTCCCTCATCCATGAGCACATGGCCGACATCGTCACCTCTCCCGAAGACCTGGCGGCCTGCCTGGGGCTGGGCGCGCCTGTCCGTGGGGCCGGTGGCTCCTGGGCCTGTTCTGGGGGCGGGACAGACCGCCTGGGGCTGGACGCACCTGTCCGTGGGGCCGGTGGCTCCTGGGCCTGTTCTGGGGGTGGGTTTCAGGATGCCCTCTCCAAAAAATATGGCGATGCATCGGATGAACTGCGGTTGGGAATGGCCGTAAAAATACAGCCGGGGACCGGACCGGAAGCACTCCAAAAACTGGTCGGCCTCCCCTATCCCCGCATCCTCGAAGTTGCCGGCCTACTGGAAGCCGACGGCTTCCTGATCTCGGACTTTCTCCGTCGCTTCTCCCCCGCTCCCCCCTGGGACTGACCCACCCACGGTTTGGATCGGCCAGGGCCTCTGCGAAACCGACGCCCTCGTCGAGTCGCCTAATGCCTCTGCGAAATTGTCACCCACGGCTTGGATCGGCCACGGCCTCTGCGAAACCGACGCCCTCGTCGAGTCGCCTAATGCCTCTGCGAAATTGTCACCCACGGCTTGGATCGGCCAGTTTTTTTTGAGAAGAGCCACAGCCAAGAGGCATGGAGGACCTAAGACGGTTTAGGAAAGGTTCTACGGCCAAACGGGGAAGGGCAGGACGGCAAACGGGGAAGGTCTGGCAGATGTTTGGGGAAGGTCGAATTTTAGGCCGAGGCCACTGAAAAAGGAGACGTTTACCGAAGCACCCTAGAATCTCGTTTTCATAAACGACCTCCTGAGTTTCC
>ODAI011561218.1_pt1 | contig 14259 bp, 12 predicted proteins | sample 1539321 | NCBI WGS metagenome assembly ODAI01 (sample SAMN02144231, study PRJEB22623) | gut metagenome | biome: sheep rumen | host: Ovis aries | place: New Zealand
CGGCATTTGCAGAGAAAAAACTGTACCGGGAGCAGCCCTTCACACTCGGCGTGCGTGCTTCGGAGATCAATTCGGATTACCCGGAGGATGAGCCGATCCTGGTTCAGGGTATTATCGACGCTTTCTTCTACGAGGGGGATTCCATCGTACTGGTCGATTATAAGACGGATCGGGTGCGGAACCTTGATGAGCTCCGTAAGAGATATCAGATCCAACTTGATTCCTATGAGGAGGCTTTGTCGCGTGTGACGGGGTATCCGGTAAGCCGGAAGATTATCTGGTCGTTTGCAAAAGGGAGAGAGCTGGTTCTGTAAGACAGCAGGAACACGAGAACCATATAACATTATGGCGGATGAGTTCCTATATTGGATTTGTGATCGGAGAAGCTGCGCAATTCTTTGATTTAACGTGCTGAAATGAAAAAACTTGTCAATTTATGTAAAAACGGTATATACTGATTGGTACGTAATTAGTATCTAAAACTTCCCACTTGCAGTTCTTTAGCAGTCTCATCATAAAAAAGTGGGAAGTTTGAGTTAGTATTATTTTCCATAGATTTAAAGTGTAGTTTTAGGGAGCTTGCAGAATGGATAATAAACCAAAGAAACGAAAAGGCGGATTCCTGATAACGTTAGGATTGCTTACGATTATCGCCGCACTCGGACTGGTCGGTTACAATGTCTGGGATGCGAAGCGTGCGGAAGATGCCAGCAAAGAAATAGTGGATCAACTGGATGCGATTCTCCCGGCTGAGAGAACGCTTCCCGAAGAGCCCATGATCGAGGAGGCCCCGACCCGCGAGGAAGAGGCGCAGGAGGAGGAAAAAAAGTATCCGCCGATGCCGGTCGTGGAGATCGATGGGTACTATTATATCGGTGAGCTTGATATTCCCGATCTCGGACTTCATCTTCCGGTCATGGCAGAATGGGATATGGACAGACTCAAGATTTCTCCATGCCATTACAGCGGTTCCTATTATTCGAACGATCTGGTCATCCTGGCGCATAATTATGCGCGGCATTTCAGCCTGATCAAGTGGATCGATATCGGGGCGGAGATTTATTTTACAAATGTTGAAGGCGTCGTATATCAATATCAGGTCTCGAACCGTGTCACGCTCGAGCCGGCACAGGTGTCCGAGATGATAAAGAATCAGAACAATACGAAGGGTGAGGAGCAAGAAGATGTCGAGGATTGGGATCTCACGCTGTTCACCTGCAATACAGGCGGTTCTACGAGATGCGCGGTGAGATGCGTGCGTGTAGACGAGTAAAACGTATAGGCAGAGTCCGAATCTAACTCGCGAGATCCTGCATGACATATATGTCGGAATAACGGGACCGACTACGAAAGACGGTTCTGCACTTGCAACATCGTTCAAATTTTAGTATAGTACAGTGGATATATATAAATCACGCTTCCGCCTTACGTCGGGGCGGCAGTGTACACCTCCTCCATAGAGGAGCGGTCTTAACGAAAGAGGGTGAGACTAAATGGTAGAGTTAGATCCGATCAGATACGAACTGAATTCCTACGACGAACCTTTAGTTGAAATGAGGGATTCACTTTAACCTCGCTATCAAAGAAAGGCGAATTCAGGAATTAAACAGAGAAATGGAAGATCCTCATCTCTGGGATAATCCGGATGAGGCACAGAAGAAAACCAAACTGCTTGCCAGTCTGAAAGCTGATGTGAACGGTTACGATGAACTGGTCGCTGCGCGCGATGATATTCGTGACATGATCGAGATGGCTGACGAGGAACCGGATCCGGCGCTTGTTCCGGAAGTACAGGAAATGTTCGATGCGTTCAAGGCAAAGTTCGAGAAGATCCGCATGAAGACACTCCTTTCCGGCGAATATGATAACTGCAACGCTATTATCACGCTGCATGCCGGTACCGGCGGAACAGAAGCGATGGACTGGACAAATATGCTTTACCGCATGTACACGAGATGGTGCGAAGCTCATGGGTATTCCTATGAAGTGCTGGATATACTCGAGGGCGATGAAGCGGGTCTCAAATCCGTCACATTCCAGGTCAACGGAGAGAACGCTTACGGTATGTTGAAATCCGAGCACGGTGTTCACAGGCTTGTGCGTATTTCCCCGTTCAATGCCAACGGCAAGCGACAGACGTCCTTCTCCGCATGCGAAGTCATGCCTGACATCGAGGAGGATCTCGATATTGAAATCGATCCGAAGGATATCCGCATCGATACCTATCGTTCATCCGGTGCGGGCGGTCAGCATATCAATAAGACAAGTTCTGCTATAAGAATTACGCATTTCCCGACAGGAATCGTCGTGACATGCCAGAATGAGCGGTCCCAGTTCCAGAATAAGGACAAGGCTTTCCAGGAACTGAAGATCAAGCTCTTCATGCTCAAGAAGCAGCAGAATGCGGACAAGCTTGACGATATCCGCGGAAAGGTGACTGAGATTGCATGGGGCAATCAGATCCGTTCTTATTTCCTTCAGCCGTATCAGCTGATCAAGGATCTGAGGACAAATGAAGAGCAGACCAACGCTCAGAAAGTCCTCGACGGAGATATTGACCCGTTCATCAATGCTTTCCTCAAATGGGAAGCGCTTGGCGGCAGAGCCAGAGAAGCAGCCGCAGATGCCACGGCAATTCGGTGATTAAGAATAAATAAGGCAGGGTAACAAAATGATTAATGTTGCGATTTTAGGGTATGGTACAGTAGGAGCAGGTGTTTACCGCGTTCTCAATATGAACAGGGAAACCATTGCCAGACGGACAGGCGAGGAGATTTATGTTAAGTATGTTCTCGATCTGCGCGAGTTCCCGGGCGACCCGGCTCAGGAAGTCCTGACACATGACTACAATGACATCCTGAGCGATCCGGAGGTCAAGATCGTCGTGGAGACAATGGGAGGTCTTCGCCCTGCATACATGTTTACCAAGCAGGCTCTCGAAGCCGGTAAGAGCGTATGCACATCCAACAAGGAGCTGGTTGCGGAACATGGGCTGGAGCTGCGTGATGTAGCGAAAGCCAACAACGTCAACTATCTCTTTGAGGCAAGCTGCGGCGGCGGAATTCCGATCATCCATTCACTTGACAATGCCCTTACAGCGGACGAGATCGATGCCATGACCGGTATCCTGAACGGAACGACGAACTACATTTTGACACAGATGGCTGTCGAAAATGAAGATTTCGCCGAGGCTCTCAAGGGTGCGCAGAAGAACGGATATGCCGAGCTGCATCCGGAAGCTGACATCGAAGGATGGGATGCATGCCGTAAAATCGCGATTCTTTCATCCCTCGCATACGGAAAATACATCTCTTATAAAAATGTATATACCGAGGGAATTACCAATATTGATAGCTTGGACATTGCCTATGCAAAAGCTCTTGGGTTGAAAATCAAACTTCTCGCTGCCAGCAAGCGGACAGAGAGCGGAACATGGGCGATGGTCGCTCCGAGACTCGTGGACAAGAGTAACATGCTCTATCACGTGGAGGGCGTTCTGAACGCAGTATATGTACACGGCAATGCACTCGGTGATTGTATCCTTTACGGCAGCGGTGCGGGAAGCCTTCCGACGGCGAGCGCTGTGGCGGGAGATGTCATCTCCGCAGCACGCAATCATGGCAGGCCGCTTCCGTCCGACTGGTCTGACGAGGTACTGGAGCTTCTTCCGATCGACGAAGTCCGCAATACATTCTTTGTGCGCTTCTCCGGGAGTGAGGAGGAAGCCGAGGCTGCATTTGGTGCGATTGACGCGGTTCGTATTCCCGAAGCTGAAGGCGAGTTCGGATTCTTCACGGCTGAGCTCAGCGAAAAGGAGTTCCGTGAGATGGCGGAAAAGAGCGGTAAGGTCATCAAGGCGATCCGCAGAGCGTGATACGATCGTACGAAAGCCGCGGCTTTGCGCATGAATTGCAAAGTGTTCGTTATTTTTAAAGAATCAGGAGCATGCCGCAAGAGTGTGCTCGATCTGTAAATCAGAATAGTGACAGCCGAAGATGGCGATGCATTGACACATCCGCTTGCCTTCGGCTGTTTTTCATTGTTCAGGAAATACCGTTTTCCTCGGTTATACCCGGTTTTGCATTATCAGGGAAATACCGTTTCCCTCGGAAATACTCAGTTTTTTACATAGTTGTCACAAATATTTGCAAATCTGCAATCCTTGTATTATAATCGCATTGTTTACAGACTCTTGGTACCGGATCGTGATTCGGAAGGAGCATTTGCTCGTAGAGAGAGACAACCGGAGGACAAAAAATGCTTATTGTTAAGAAGTTCGGCGGCACATCAGTGGGATCGCCCGAACGAATTATGAATGTTGCAATCCGTTGTGTAGAGGATTTTAAGAAAGGTCACGATGTGGTCGTTGTCCTTTCCGCAATGGGAAAGACTACAGATGAATTGATCGAGCTGGCTCACAAGGTCAACCCAAAGCCACCCAAGAGAGAGCTCGATATGCTGATGACAACCGGTGAGCAGGTTTCGGTCGCGATGATGGCCATGGCGATGGATTCACTTGGAGTCCGTGCCGTATCCCTCAATGCATATCAGGTTGCAATGCATACGACAAGCCGTTACGGCAATGCTCGTTTAAAGAGAATAGACAGCGACAGAATCAGGCATGAACTGGAAGATCACAAGATCGTCATAGTGACAGGCTTCCAGGGCATTAACAAGTATGATGATTATACAACACTCGGCCGCGGAGGATCGGATACGACAGCGGTTGCCCTTGCAGCGGCGCTGCATGCTGATGCCTGTGAAATTTACACGGATGTTGACGGTGTTTATACATGCGATCCGAGAATAGTGAAAAGCGCAAGAAAGCTCAAGGAAATCACATATGACGAGATGCTTGAGCTCGCGACGCTCGGTGCCGGTGTGCTTCACAACCGTTCTGTGGAGATGGCCAAGAAATATGGTGTTACGCTTGTAGTAAGATCCAGCCTGAATTATTCGGAAGGCACACTTGTTAAGGAGGATACAAAAGTGGAGAGAATGTTGATCAGCGGTGTTGCTGTAGATAAAAATGCAGATCGTATTTCCGTAATCGGTCTCAAGGATCAGCCGGGTGTTGCATTCAGACTCTTTGATGTTCTCGCGAAAGCCAACGTCAATGTCGATATGATCCTTCAGTCTATCGGCCGTGACGGTACAAAGGATATTTCTTTTACGTGCGATGACGGAGCAATCGATGACGCGATCAAGGCACTTGAGGCAAATAAAGAGCGTCTCGGCTATAAAAGTCTCGATACACTTGAAGATGTTGCCAAAGTTTCCATCGTCGGTGCCGGCATGATGTCTCATCCGGGCGTAGCTGCGAAAATGTTCGAGGCTCTCTATAATGCAGGCATCAATATCAACATGATTTCTACATCTGAAATTCGTGTCACGGTCCTGATAAGAGAGAAGGAAGCCGAGAGAGCAGCTGAGGCTATTCACGACCTGTTCGACCTCGGAGATTGATGGTGTACATAATTTGTTAATAATTTAGGGGGATTGGCGGGGTTTAAGTGTTACAAATCGTTCATTTTTTATTGGGAATATGGACATACAGAGTTCATAAAGAGAATTTAATATATACCGTGTAAAGCAAGAGATGACTTGCATAAAGAGCCAATTACCTTTTTCTTTTTCATTATCCGTCGGGAGACGGAACTCCTTCCCTTTATAAATTAAGAGGCCGCACTGCCATGCGGCTTCTTATTTTTTGTGTCATAGACTCACGCCACGAGTATTGCGCGATGAAGAATAAAAAAGGAGACGGATGAAACATCCGTCTCCTTTAAGAAGTTCTGATTGTGTTTATCAGCCTTCAGAAATAGCTTCTGCCGGACATACGCCAGCGCATGTTCCGCAGTCAAGGCATGCATCTGCATCGATTACATAATGATCTTCGCCCATAGAAATAGCGCCTACCGGGCACTCACCTTCACATGTTCCGCAGCTTAAGCAGTCATCAGAAATTACATATGCCATAGTATATACCTCCATTAATAAAATGCATAAGTATTCTTGTTGTGTTTATTGTAAGACCCAGTCACAAGGTTATTCAAGACAAACCGTAAACAATATTTGTGCAATTTGCAATACAGTTAGTTAGAGTCGAGTAACAACTGAAATTTCAGGCAACAATCTGCATTTGCAATAAATATACAGAAATTTTACTTCTAATCGAAGATATGTAGCTGATCATTCACGGCAAATATCACATTTACATTGTATGGGAGAATAGGTTATACTTTATGTACGGAGAACATTAACTGTCATCAGGCTGTATATCGAAAACGTATGAATGATCGGATATCCGCCGGGAAAGTGTGGCGTTATGAAGATAGAGAAAATCAGTGACAACCAGATTCGCTGCACTCTTACTGCAGCTGATCTTGAAGAAAGAAAGATAAAACTCTCTGAGCTGGTCTACGGTGGCGAGAAAGCCCGTAGCTTATTCAGAGATATGATGGTAGAGGCATACCGGAAATTCGGCTTTCTGGCCGATAATATTCCGCTCATGATAGAAGCCGTGCCGATGAGTTCGGAGGGCCTGGTCCTGCTTATCACCAAAGTGGAAGATCCGGAAGAGCTTGATACACGCTTTTCCCGGTTCACTATGCCCAGAGAATCCGGAAAAGGCGACAGGGAGCTGACCGGGGCGGATGATATCCTTGACACCATCCACAGAATTTATGAGTCGAAGGTCAGGGAATCTAAGCGAAATAAGAATAAGGAACAGGACAGCGAGAAGATGTCAGGTGCCGATATTGTGCGTGACGAAGGCGAAGGAGATAAGAACGTCGATGTAGTCAGCTGCTATCAGTTCCCGAATATGGACACCGTCATCTCGACGGCGGGTGCACTCGGGGGATTCTATACGGGACCGAATACTCTCTACAAAATCAGAAAGAGCGGCAAGTTCCTGTTAGTCGTACATCAGGGAGAGCATTCCGCTGAGGATTTCAACCGCTTGTGCAACATTCTTTACGAATACGGAGAAAAACGCCCGTACTCTGCAGCGCAGGAAGCGTATCTGGCAGAGCATGAGGAGCTTATTATCCGTGATGAGGCGCTCCAGAAGCTGGCAATGCTCCTGTAAGATATATTGAAAGAAAGGGCTGCTCCGTCAACAGTTCCCGCAAGCACCGCTTGGTGCACCGCTGTGGAAATGTTGACGGAACAGCCCTTTTTGTCAGCCGTTCCATTTAAATCAAAGGTAAACGTTCTCGTTCGTCTCTTCCGGATGTGCCTCGATATACTCGTTCAGCTCTTTCAGAACGATTTCCGGATCAATTCCGTGAACCCATGCAGCTTCCTCGACTGTCTCACCCTGAGAAGCGGGGCATCCGAGACAATGCATTCCCATTCCGAAGAATACCGGTGCAACATTCATGTTGATCGCGAGAACTTCGCCGATCGTCATATCCTTGGTGATCTTTGCCATTTTCATTATCCTCCATACCTAAACTACTCAGCTGCTGTTTCGCAGCGTGTCGAGCAATATCATATAGCGTAAAATGTCATCTCTATACGGTGTTGATATTTTAACTTGAAATATTGTGAAATGCAAGAGGGACATTTTCGAAACGGGTAAATAGGCATATCAGGCGGGTAAACGGAAAGAGTTTATACTGGACAGAGGTAAAGAGCTCATGGAGAGCAGACGAAAAAAGCTCATGCCGGGCAGACGAAAAAAGCTCATACCGGACAGACGAAATGAGCTCATGCCGGGCAGAGGTAAAGAGCTCACGGAGAGCAGACGAAAAGAGCATCTGCCGGACATCCTAAAGAGCCGCCCGGTTGTGCAGGTCAGAGACTATTATAAGGCCGGGCGGCATTTCGTATGGATGATATTATGTTTTAAAAAGGAGATGACATTCGGAGATCAGTTATCCGAGTCACCAAGTGCTATTCTTGTAAAACTGATTCGCATCACCTTCCCTTCCTGATCATATATGGGGTCCCGCATGTAAGTCGCGTTCGTGTCGTAAGCTATTTTCTCAGCCAGAAACTTTGGGCTGACCTCTACGCCGTCGGGATAATAAAAACGGCAGCCTTCCTCTTTAAGATGTCTGAACTCTTTGAAATAAGCTTTATAACGCTTGCGGACTGACTCTTTGGACATAGTTTTCGTGCTCCGGTTTCGTGAGAAAAGTGTTGAAAAAACATGAATTGACTGGTTGCGGTGGGCAAAGGAATATTGCCCGGGAGGATCCTCTGTAGTCTCATTATGTATTTTTAGATTTGAAAGTCAACAGTTTGCCTGAAAGTCCGTAATCCGGGATAACGAATTCTTAAAAGTCCCGAAATTTGTATCATTTGAATGTTTTCGGGCGGGTCTTCTTTATTTATCTTTTAATATCGACGATTTACGAAACAGAAGATTGGTGATAAAATGTTCAAGACTATAGGCAAGAAATGATAAAAGAGAGTTAATATGGAGAAAAATAAAACACCGGTAGTTTTTGTTTTAATTTTGGCCGGCGTTGTAGCTGTATTCGGTATCGTTGCATTTGCCATCGGGCGTGTGACGCCGACCAAAGAACGCATGGATCTGAAAAGCTATTATAATATCACTTCCGACGATGAAGTCGCGATCATAACGGATGACGGAGTCGAGGAAATGAACGGCAGGATCATTGACGGGGAGATATTCCTTCCGTACGATGAAGTCTCAAATGACATCTCAGGAAGCATTTTTTACGACGATGTTGCCGGCACGATGATCGTAACGACACCGACAGAGAAGATGCGTTTTGATGCTGCCAATGAAATACGGGTAGTAGATGATGTCAGGTATGTGGCTCTCGGACTTGTGAATGATTATGCAAATGCAGAAATTACGCAGCTCGAAGACCCCGCCAGAGTCGTTATAAAGACCCGCTTTAAGTGCAACGCCGAGACCGCAGTCAGTGACGCATATGTGCGATACCGCGCGGGCATCAAGAGCAAAGTCCTGACGGAAGTTAAGAAAGACACGCAGGTAAAAGTAATTGATGTTAAAGCGGACGGCAGCGCCGACAGCCGCAAGGTCGATGGTTGGACAATGATTCAGACAGACGACGGCTTTCTGGGATACGTCGAGGATAAGTACCTTGACGGCAAGGTGTCTGTCAGGGAAGATGAGCCTGTCGTCAAGACGGGTGAATATACACATATTCTTCGGGATGACAAAATAAATCTTGTTTATCATCAGGTTACTTCACAGGCGTCAAATGATGCCCTTATGAAGAGTCTTACAAATGTGACAGGTATAAACGTCATAGCACCGACCTGGTTCTTCCTTGACTCTACAGCAGGAGACCAGACCGCCATTGCCGCCGCGAGTTATGTGCAGACCGCTCACAGCCTCGGGCTGCAGGTCTGGGCGGTGATGAACGATTTCGACGGAAAGGTCAATTCGCCGTCTGATACCATGGCGGCACTTTCGTCTGATGCAGTGAGAGAAAAGCTCGTTGCCGATACGATCGCCATGACGCTCGCGTCCGGTGCGGACGGCATTAATATTGACTATGAAAATGTATCCGAAGAGTGCGCTCCGTATTTCCTCCAGTTCGTGAGGGAAATGTCCATAGGATGCCGGAATTCCGGACTCATCCTTTCTATATGCGATTATGTACCGGCTTATACAAAATACCTGAATCGCAGGGAGCAGGCCCGCGTCGCGGATTATGTCATCTGTATGTGCTATGATGAGCACCGTCCGGGCTCTCCTGAAGCAGGTTCGGTCTCTTCAATTTCGTTCGTAAAAGACGGAATAAAAGATACGCTTGATGAAGTTCCTCCGGAACAGACCATAGTTGCTATTCCTTTCTTTACCAGACTCTGGATGACGACCAGTGAGGAAGCCCCGGCCAGCAACGTATTCGGCATGGGCGATGCGTGGAACTGGGTTACGGAAACCGGTCTGGAAGTCAACTGGGATAACGAAGCGGCCCAGAATTATGTGGAGATGCAGGACGACGTCACGTATTACCAGATGTGGCTCGAAGATGCAGCCTCCGTCGAGGAGAAGGTAAAGCTTATCAGGGAAAATGGCTGTGCAGGCGTCGCGGAGTGGAAACTCGGACTTGAGACATCGGATGTCTGGGCTGTTATTGCCGACAATCTGGCCGGATAAAGAGGAGTCAGATAGTATATGGAGACAGAATATATAAAACTTGATCCGGCTTCGCCTGATCCGGAGGTGATCGGGCGGGCGGGAGATATCCTGAAACGAGGGGGGCTTGTCGCATTTCCCACAGAAACCGTCTACGGACTGGGCGGTGATGCGCTGAATACCGAAGCGGCAAGAAAGATTTATGAAGCCAAGGGGCGGCCCTCCAACAATCCGCTGATAGTGCATATCGCCGATATGGAGCATCTTGAGGCGATAGCGGCTGAAATTCCGGAGAAAGCCAGAAAGCTTGCTGCGGTCTGGTGGCCGGGTCCGCTGACAATGATATTCAATAAAAAGGATATTGTGCCGGATGCCACGAGCGGTGGTCTGCCCACCGTTGCCGTCCGCATGCCTAACCATCCCATAGCGCTGGAACTGATCCGCGCTGCAGGGGGATACATTGCGGCGCCGTCGGCCAATACGTCCGGCAGACCGTCTCCTACGATCGCGGAACATGTCCGCGAAGATCTCGACGGAAAAATTGATATGATACTTGACGGCGGAGAGGTGAGAATAGGTCTGGAATCGACGATCGTTGATTTTACGGATGAGATTCCGATGCTGCTTCGGCCCGGGTATATTAATATGGAAAAGCTGGAGGAGATACTCGGCGAGGTCCTGATCGATCCGGCGATTCTTGATGAGAATGCAAGCAGGAATATCAGGCCGAAAGCACCGGGTATGATGTACCGCCACTATGCACCCAAAGCACAGCTTACAATCGTGGAGGGCGGTGAAAAAGAGGTAGTCGACAGGATCCTTGAGCTTGCCGCACAATCCCGCCGGGAAGGAAAGTCTGTCGGGATCATTGCCGCTGACGAGACGGCGGAGTTCTATAAAGACTACGATGTGAAGAACATCGGCAGCAGGGAGACCGACAAGGAGATTGCAAGACGGCTCTTCCGGGTACTGAGAGAGTTCGATGATGAGGGGACGGACGTCATTCTCTCCGAATCTTTCGAGACGCCGAGGATGGGGCAGGCTATTATGAACCGGCTTCTGAAAGCGGCGGGACACCGGGTCATTTGCGTGTGACTTCGCACGTTCCGGGAACATCATTTTTGTATGGAAAGAAGAAGCGGTGCAATGTATGGCTGTATGTGCGCATACATATGCATAAGAGATAAGAGCTTTCTTCTGGAAATAAATATTCGAACTTCCGCCTTGCGCGAGAAGTTTCGGTAAATCATTGCAACTTGAATTAGGCGTAAGAAAAGCACAAAAGAAACGCCAGGGACTGAAAGCATAAGCTTTCTGAGAGGAGGAAACATGGGCAAGGTATTTATTATGGATCATCCGCTGATTCAGCATAAGATCGGAATTATTCGCAACATTGAGACGGGCACAAAACAGTTTCGAGAGCTGATTTCGGAGATCGCTACGCTCGAGTGCTTTGAGGCGACAAGAGACCTCGAACTGGAAGATTATCCGGTCACCACTCCGATGGGAGATACGGTCTGCAAGAAGATCGCGGGAAAGAAGCTCGCAATCATCCCAATCCTCCGCGCCGGTCTTGGCATGGTCTCAGGTATGGAAACACTTCTTCCGGCGGCAAAAATCGGTCACATCGGTCTCTATCGTGATCATGAGACCCTGGAGCCGGTAGAATATTACTGCAAGCTCCCGGCTGATATCGAGGACAGAGATGTATTCGTGGTCGACCCGATGCTCGCAACGGGCGGATCCGCCAACGATGCTATCGCACAGCTGAAGAAGCATGGCTGTACACGTATCCGCTTCCTGTGCATCATAGCTGCACCTGAAGGCGTGAAGGCTCTGACAGAGGCACATCCGGATGTTGATGTTTACATCGGAGCGCTGGATGATCACCTCAATGAGATCGGCTATATCGTTCCGGGCCTCGGCGATGCCGGCGATCGCATTTTCGGTACAAAGTAAAACACATTGCAAGAGCAAGGGGGATTGTATGAGCGAAAAGAGACAGGATTATCTGACGTGGGATGAGTATTTTATGGGCGTTGCATTCCTGAGCGGCATGCGCTCAAAAGATCCGAACACGCAGGTCGGCGCATGTATCGTCAGTGGCGACAACAAGATCCTCTCCATGGGTTACAACGGGTTCCCGAAAGGGTGCTCGGACGATGATTTTCCGTGGAACCGGGACGGTGACGATCCGCTCAAGAACAAATATTTTTACTCGACACACAGTGAGCTGAATGCTATTCTGAATTATCGGGGAGGCAGTCTCGAAGGAGCGAAACTCTATGTTTCTCTGTTCCCCTGCAATGAGTGCGCGAAAGCGATTATACAGGCAGGCATTCGAACAGTCATTTATGATTGTGACAAATACGCGGATACACCGTCTGTCATCGCCTCCAAGAGGATGTTCGATGCGGCAGGCGTTCGCTATTATAAGTACAACCGCTCCAATCGCGAGATGAAAATCAATCTGTAAAGAAAACTTAGTAGGAAGAGGAAAGAACAAATGGCACAGGATAAGAAACTTGTTGAATCAATTACATCCCGGGAAGTAGATTTTGCCCAGTGGTATACGGATGTCGTCAAGAAGGCGGAACTCACCGGATATACATCTGTAAAAGGCTGCATGGTATTTAAGCCGGCAGGCTATGCAATCTGGGAAAACATCCGAGCAGAACTTGACCGCAGATTTAAGGAAACAGGCGTTGAAAATGTCTACCTGCCGATGTTCATTCCGGAAGGCCTTCTTGAGAAGGAAAAGGATCACGTTGAAGGGTTCGCACCGGAAGTCGCATGGGTCACACACGGAGGTCTGAACGAACTGCAGGAGCGCATGTGTGTACGTCCGACATCCGAGACTCTTTTCTGTGATCTCTATAATAAGGATATCCAGTCTTACCGTGATCTTCCGAAGCTCTACAATCAGTGGTGTTCTGTAGTTCGCTGGGAGAAGACGACCCGTCCGTTCCTCCGTTCCCGCGAGTTCCTGTGGCAGGAAGGCCATACTGCCCATGCGACCGCTGAGGAAGCGCAGGAGAGGACAGAGCAGATGCTGAATCTTTACGCGGATTTCCTTGAGGATTTCCTCGCTATCCCTGTCGTCCGCGGACGGAAGACGGATAAGGAAAAATTCGCCGGTGCTGAAGCCACCTATACGGTCGAGGCTCTTATGCACGACGGCAAAGCTCTTCAGTCCGGCACGAGCCACAATTTCGGCGACGGATTTGCAAAGGCTTTCGACATTCAGTTCACAGATAAAGATAATAAGCTGAAGTATGTCCATCAGACATCATGGGGTATGACAACCCGTCTGATTGGCGCTGTCATCATGGTTCACGGCGACGATTCAGGTCTCGTCCTTCCTCCGAAGGTTGCTCCGACACAGTGCGTCGTTATTCCTATCCGCCAGAAGGCCGATGGAGTTATGGATAAGGCTGCCGAGATCCGCGATATGCTGAAAGCGGCAGGTATCCGTACGAAGATCGATGACACGGATCGTTCACCGGGCTATAAGTTCGCAGAGCAGGAGATGCGCGGATTCCCGATGCGTGTTGAGATCGGACCCAAGGATATCGAGCGCGGCGAGTGTGTTCTCGTACGCCGCGATACCCGCGAAAAGGTCCAGGTCAAAATTGAGGATGTGGCAGAAGAATCCGCAAAATTGCTTGAGACGATCCAGAAGGATATGTTCGAGCGGGCGCTTGCATTCCGTAAGGAGCATACATACGAAGCATTTACTTATGATGAGTTCAAGAAGACCGCGGATGAGAAGCCGGGATTCATCAAGGCTTACTGGTGCGGTGATGTAGCGTGCGAAGAGCAGATCAAAGCGGATACGACATGCACATCAAGGTGCATGCCGCTTAGCGACGAGGCGGAGGCTCCGGAGGATGCTACCTGTATCTGCTGCGGCAAGAAGGCCCGCAAGCTTGTATACTGGGGCAAGGCTTATTAATTACTAATTTGAGTTATTAATATTTATAATCTGGCAGAAACGGGCTGTTCGGGTTTACGGCAGCCCGTTTCACTTTTTAAAGGAAACTATGTGAACTTCTGAAAATACCGGAAACGATGGGGGGCAGATGTGAAACTCAGATTGCCGGTAGATGTAAAGGCTATAATTGAAAAACTGTAAGAAAACGGGTATAAGGCATGCGCTGTCGCAG
>ODAI014777680.1_pt1 | contig 14258 bp, 11 predicted proteins | sample 1539321 | NCBI WGS metagenome assembly ODAI01 (sample SAMN02144231, study PRJEB22623) | gut metagenome | biome: sheep rumen | host: Ovis aries | place: New Zealand
AGAAGATTACGGGTTTCTTCCAGGATGTCAAGACAGTACAGGTTGTTATATACAAGTCGACCGACAAGATACTCCATAGACAGATAGGATGCCTTTCGCTTGAGAAGCAGTTCCTCCTCTTTTCTTTTCCAAAGGGGTGAAAGCAGTTCCATGGCTGCACCGGAAAGTGCATTATGCAATTCGGTTGCTGAAGCATCTTTCAGGCTTTTGTGGGTTTCGGCAAGCAGAAGCTGTTCAGTGTTTTTGATTAACTGTTTGGCATTCATTCTTGAAGTTACCTCCTGTTTGTTTCAGCGTTGAGTTTGCTGTATTTCATTGAAAGCTCAAGCGTCATGGAATCGGGCTTCATACGCCAGAGCCAGTTTCCGCCTATGGTACCGGGAAGGTTCATACGTGCTTCTGTACCCAGCTTCAGCAGGTCCTGCATGGGAATTACAGCAGTATCACAGGGACTTTCAAAAACAGCACGTATGAATGCATCGGCCGCCTGGTTTTTCGAGTCGAAGTGAAGGACCTTCATTGCCAGAGAGAGAGCATGTTCCGACGCGGTATTGATCCATCCGACCAATGTATCATTATCATGAGTGCCGGTATAAACAACCGTGTTGGAGGAATAGCATCCGGGAAAATGCGGATTACTCTCGTCACCGTCAAAACCAAAGGTAAGGACTTTCATTCCGGGGAACCCGCAACGGTCAAGAAGCCTGCGGACACGCTTGTTCACGCAGCCAAGATCCTCTGCAACGATCCTTATATCAGGAACCTTCTTTTTCAATACTTTAAAAAGGGCAGTTCCTTCTCCGATAACCCATTTTCCTTTTCTCGCATCAGGCATACCATGCTTAATGGAATAATAGTTGGCGAAGCCGATAAAATGATCAATGCGAACGATATCAAAAAGATCCGCAGTGGCTTTCATGCGTGAAACCCACCAATCAAATCCGCGAAAACGCAGGTAGTGCCAGCGATAAAGAGGATTTCCCCAAAGCTGGCCGGTTTCTGAAAAGTAATCCGGGGGAACACCTGCGACTCTTTTGGGGATCCTGTTACGATCCAGCTGAAAAACTTCCGGATGGGTCCATGTATCAGCTGAGTCTTCAGCTACATAAATCGGCATATCTCCGAAAAGCAGGATACCTAATTCATTACAGTACTTTTTCAGTGCAAACCATTGCTCATAAAACAGGAACTGGCAGAAAATATGAAAAGATATATCCTTTTGAAGGAGGTCGGTATATTTGCGAACAGAATCCTGTTTGCGGAGGATAATGTCCCTGTCCGGCCAGGCAGAATACATTACACCCCCGAAATGCTCCTTGAGCGCGGTGAATAATGCATAGTCCTTCACCCAGGGATGTTCATCCGCAAATTGGTCAGTCTGACGCTTCAGCTTTTCTGCAGATTCAGAAAAACAACGGCGGAGTAGCTTGAATTTGTTTTCCCGAACGGCATCATAATTAACTGTTTCCGGATCTGAAGGAAGATATTCTTCATCGTCGTTATAATGAAGAAGATTATCATCCCGCAGGGTGCGGCAGGAAATGAAAAGAGGGTTTCCTGCGTAAACTGAGCTGGATTGATAAGGACTTTCTCCATATCCGGTGGGACCTACGGGAAGAACCTGCCAGATACTGAATCCGGACGCATGCAAAAAATCCGCGAAATCATAAGCTTCACGTCCAAGACTTCCGATTCCGCCCGGAGAGGGAAGGGAAGATATGTGCAGAAGTATGCCGCTGGAGCGCATAAGAACAATTCCTCCTTATTCAAAAACAGATTTATACTTTTTTCGGCGGGGCAACTGAATCACGATCCCGGTAAACGGCATTGACAAGAACGTGGCGGGGAGTGATCTTTTTTTCCACCATATCAAGGAGAAGGTTGACGCTTCGGTCCGCAATTTCATTCACCGGCTGTTCTACCGTGGTCAGGCGGGGAATGGTAAAACGGCTGAGATCTATTCCATCAAAGCCCACAACGCTGATATCGTCCGGCACCTTTTTTCCGAGATCCTGAAGAGCGCGGACAGCCCCGATGGCTACTGCATCGCTCATGGCAAAAAGTGCAGTGGTATCCGGATGATTCCTGAAATAATCAATTGCAGTATTATATCCGGCATCCAGAGAAAAACGGCATTCGCGATAGTCCTCATGCCGGAAAGAAAGCGCGTATTCCGTATATGCATCGCAAAAGCCCTGAAAACGCATTGCAAGGGAATCTTCCGCAATTGGATTGGAACCAAACACGGCAATTCTGCGATGTCCTGCAGAGAGCAGTTTTTCACCTACAAGCCGTCCCATACTCCGGTCGTCCACTGCAACGGATGAAGCGTTTGGCATCGAGGCGGCCCGGGCATTTACCGTTGTAAATACAACTGGTATATCAAGATTGCGAAGAACATCGACCCGACTGTCAATAAGACTTCCGACAAATATGAGCCCTTTGACCTTGTTCTGCAGCGTCATTTTCAAAGCGGTCTGAAACTCATCGGCTTTTTCGTCGATATATTCGGTAACAACGTTATCCGGCAGAGAAGAAGTATGGGCCAGAATGGATTCTGCCAATGCATTAAGAAACGGATTGGAACGACCGCGAATAATCAAACCGAATACTTTTCCGGTTTGTTTCAAACCACGGGCGTTTTTATTTCCGATAAAATGATTCTCCTGAATGATTTGTTCCACTTTTTCCCTGGTGGCCGGATTCACGTCCGGACGATGATTCAGGACACGGCTGACAGTTGTGACGGATACATCTGCCATCCGGGCAATGTCTTTTATTGTCAGCACTTTCATACTACATATTCCTTTCTGTTCCGGAAATACCGGAAACGATATCGGTAACGTTTCCAATATAGAATATCATACTGTAAACTGAACGTCAATCCGGAACCTGCGACGAAACTGCTTTTATACAGGACGGGAAACCGGAATGCGGTTGATTTTTCGAAATGATTCTTCTATAATTATTTCAAATATAAGGTGGGAGGTAATGACAGGATGAAACGTTTTCTGGCGTTGCTTTGTGTTTCACTGTTTTTGCCTTTCGCACCGGTTTCTGCCCCAGTACAGACGCTGGCGGAAGATAACGACTTTGAAATTATAGACGATGAGTGGGATACAACGGAAGAAGACGAAGAAAAACGAAAATCCATGACGGAGTCCATGGATGCAGCTGCAGGATATGATATCACTTATCCGGAAGACGGGGATTTTATCTATGAACCCCTCGGGGATGACGAAAGCTGTCAGGTTCTCCGCTACAAAGGATTGGAGGAGGAAGTCATTCTTCCTGAAAAACTTGGGGAGCTGAAAGTTACCAGGCTGTATCAAACTTTTTCAGACTGTAATTCCGTTGAAAAAGTGACGCTTCCTGAAACGGTGGAGAGTATCGATAATATGACTTTCTGGAAATGCACCGGGCTGACCAGTGTGCTCATTCCGGAAGGAGTGACATTCCTGGGCCGTTGTTCTTTCGGTGGATGCACTGCGCTGAAAGAAATTGAGTTCCCTGATACGCTTGAAACAATTGATGAGATGGTTTTTATCGGATGTGTCGAACTGAAGGAAATACAGTTCGGGAAAAACCTGAAATCCATCGGATCCCAGGCGTTTACTGCGTGTGCAGGACTCGAAAAAGTCAGGATTCCCCGCGGCGCCGATGTGGCGGATGATGCTTTTCTGCAGTGTCCGCTTCTGAAGGAGATTGAATATTACGAGCCTGAAGGATAAGAAGGAATCAATACAAAGGGCATTGCTCATCGGAGCAATGCCCTTTATCATGTGAACAATTGATTATTGTATGATCATTCGACCGCAGGTTTCACATTCCACGAGAGCTCCGCCCTTGATTCTCGAGAGAACGGCAGACGGAAGGGAAGTATTGCAACCTGAGCACTGACCGTATGCAAGACGTGCAATCGGCGGAGAAATATGCTTTTTAATCGTATTGTATTCTTCAAGCAAAGCCGGATCGACTGCTTCGGAAAGGGATCTGGCCTTTGCACGCTGAGCATCCAGTTCAGCTTTTTTGCTCTGGGATTCAGATTCATATTCGGCTTTCAGCTGGTCGAATGCTTTTTTTGCATTGGCAGCCTCCACGCGGACTACATGCCGGAGCTTATCATTGGCAGAAGCTTCCTTGACGATTCGGGCAATTTCCGCTTCATACTGGCGAATCGTATCACGGCAGTGACCGACCTCGGCCATGAGGGACTTAACATCCTCAGCGGTTTTCGGGGGAGTGCTGTCGAAACGATCTTTCAGCGCCTGAAGCTGTGCTTCAGAATGAGCAACAGCCTGCTCGATGATCTCCTTGCGATCTGCCATTGCGGTAATTTCAACCTCTATCTGCTTATACTGTTTCTGGCGGTCCAGAATCAGATCGCGGGTTTTTTCGAGCTTCTGACGAACAGGGGAACGCCGGATCGCGTTGGCAATGGCGTCTGCCTTGATATCTTCGGTCTGATAAGCCCACAAAGCCTCAAAATTATCCATACGGAGCCTCCTTCTGACAGGAAATCCGCCTGTCACGGTCTGCGGGGAAATGAATACGCAGAAACTGCGGATACAAAAACCCGCACATTACATTCTACATGACGAAGAGAGTTTTGTAAAGATTCGGCCAGGGCGGCAAGGCCGGGCTCTTCTGTAGCGAAATGGCCGCACTCAAAAGCTGATATTCCTGCATCCGCCATGGCTAAAGCATAATGATGCTTGATTTCGCCGGAAACAAAAGCGTCACAGCCAGATTCAGCAGCAAGGGTCCATTCACTTCCGCCGCTTCCGGAACAAACGCCTACTCTTCGGATCATATGATTTTCCGGGGACATAACCCTCACTGTGGTTTCAAGATTCTCCTCAAGAAAATCTGCAAATGCACGTGCAGTCATGGGCTCAGGAAGAAAGCCGCTGCGGAAAAAACCGTCTCCGCTGACTTCCACCAAACCGCAGAGAACAGCAAGGATATCATTGATTCCTCCGTGCGCCTGATCCAGATTCGTATGCGCAGCGATCAGGCTGATGTTTTCGCGTACAAGGCGGCAAATCAGGCGGCCTTCATATGTATCATCCGTAAGAGACTGTATTGCTGTAAACATAAGCGGATGATGCGTGACAATCAGTTCAGCGCCCAAAGCGACTGCTTCGTCAATTACGGCCTGCGTAACGTCCAGCGCAAAAAGAATTCCTGTTACTTCCTGTGCAGCTGAACCGACAAGAATGCCGGAATTGTCGTATTCCGCCTGTGTATCGAAAGGCGCTGCAGCATTAATCAAATCATAAATCGTCTGAACGGTCATGTATTATCCCTCCCTGTGTATACATGCAGAACCCTGCTTATCCATTTTTCAGGCGGTAATCATAGATATCAAGATCTTCGCGAAGCTGAGCAAGAAGTTCTCTGTTCGGAACTGAAGCGGAAGAAATGCCTTTTATCTGTTCATAGAGGACATCCCTGCGTCGCTTGAGAAAGGGGAGCAGATGGGGCGAATCGGAATTCCAAAGTGGGCCGCCCAAACGTATTTCGCGATCGGACATAGGACGTTTTCCCGGCCGCGCCCGGAGGACAAGATAGTAACGATCTGCAGCATAGCATGGTTCTTCCCGTTCCAGATAATAACCGATCTGCTGGACAACTGAACGAATCAGCGGAAGATCCGTATGTGCTGAAAGCAGCAGGGATGCTCCCTGCAAATGGTTTTTCCCGCGAAGAAGAATATCCCGGATCGTTCTTCCGCCCATTCCCATAATCGATATCATATCGCATTTTTCATGAATGGGATCCAGTCCAAACCCGAGCCGCAGGGAAACATGATCAGTAAGGTGAAAACGCGTCGTTTCGTTTTCAGCATTTTGCAGTGCTTTTTCACTGATGTCTGTGAGGATCATATGCTGACACCGGCCGCGCTGCAGAAGCGCGGCCGGAAGATGGGCATGATCCGTACCGATATCGGCTGCAAGTTCGCAGGAGTCATACAGATCAAAAGCGAGGGACAATCGTGGATCCAGCATGGGTGATTTCTGATTCATATGGTTCAGTCCAGGTAATCTCTGAGCTTTTTGCTGCGGGATGGATGCCTGAGCTTGCGAAGTGCTTTTGCTTCTATCTGGCGTATCCTTTCCCGGGTAACATTGAATTCTTTGCCGACCTCCTCCAGTGTGCGCTGGTGGCCGTCATCAAGACCGAAGCGAAGCCGCAGTACTTTTTCCTCACGGGGAGTAAGCGTGTCCAGAACATCCATCAGCTGCTCCTTCATAAGCGTGAAAGAAGCGGCTTCAGCAGGTGCGGGAGCATCATCATCCGGTATAAAATCCCCAAGGTGTGAATCTTCTTCTTCACCGATCGGCGTCTCAAGGGAAACCGGTTCCTGAGCAATTTTTATGATTTCGCGTACTTTGGCTTCAGAAATACCCATTTCTGCGGCAATTTCTTCAGGGGTGGGTTCACGGCCGTACTGCTGAAGAAGCTGACGTGAGACACGTATCAGTTTGTTGATGGTTTCAACCATGTGCACGGGAATACGGATTGTTCTTGCCTGATCGGCGATGGCTCGCGTGATAGCCTGGCGAATCCACCAGGTTGCATAGGTTGAGAATTTGAATCCTTTTCTGTAATCGAATTTTTCAACTGCTTTGATCAGTCCGAGATTTCCTTCCTGAATAAGGTCAAGGAACAGCATACCGCGGCCAACATAACGCTTTGCAATGGATACGACAAGACGGAGGTTGGCTTCGGCAAGCTTTTGTTTGGCTGTTTCATCACCTGCTTCAAGCTGCTTTGCAATTTCAATTTCTTCTTCTGCGGTGAGAAGGGGAACCTTTCCTATTTCTTTCAGATACATCCGAACCGGATCATCAATGCTGATACCTTCCGGAACGGACAGGTCGATCGGCTCATTGGCAGCGGATGAATCAAGGGACGCGGTCGCAGCGGCTACATCGGCGGCCTGATCATCGGAAATATGAACGGTGTCAGAGGTATCATTCACGACAGAAACACCGTAGGCGTCAAGCGTCTCAAGAACATGATCCAGCTGATCGGAATCCATTTCAAGTTCCATCAGCCGATCCATTATTTCTTTGTATGTAAGCATTCCCTTGGCTTTTCCGTATTCATACAGATCGTCAAGACGCTTTTGTTTGGTTTCAGGTGAAAGGGTAGACAAGGGAATCCTCTCCTTTTCAGTCGGTGGCGCGGACGCCGTCAGTGCTCCGGGGGAGCTGTCACTTCATTCTGATCAGTTTCTTCTGTATCTCCTGAGCCTCCAGAAGGAGGGAGGGAATGGACGGATCATTCGGATCCAAAGCCTTTAATTGCTGCTGCAATGATTCATACTGGCGTTGGCAGGCGGAAATCCTGATTCTTTCAAGGCACTGAGCAGCCATGGAAATCATCTGATCTTTATTGTCTGCAGCAGGAGCCATCAGAATACGGGTATACCTGGAACGGGTTTCCTCATCCGGAGCAAGATCCAGCAGGGAAGATGCAGACGAGCCGGATATCAGAGCCGTATATAATGAGTTCAACTCCTCATCCTCAAAATCCTTTTCTTCCACCATATCTTTCGGAATTTGTCCGGTGGCGAGAAGACCGAGAAGGGTTTCCTGAGCAGTGAGTTCGGGGGAAACGGAGGATACACGGGGATAGGAAGCACCCGGCTTTCGCGGGGTAAGAGGAGCGGAAGGAACGGCTTTTTTATCCGCGTCGCCGCGGGCAGTGTCAATTTGCTGCATAAGGACCTCATGGGAGAAGCCTGTTTCGATCATCAGGGTTTTCAGATGAGTCTCAACTCCGACCGGATCCAGAGGGGCGATGATAAAAGCGGCTTTCCGCACATAATTCATCCGCCCTTCATCACTGGAAAGATCGAAGGATTCCTTCAGACGGCGGAGACGGTATTCAGCGGCGGAAAGGGCAGGCAGAGCCGCAAAACCTTCCGGACCGTCCCTCCTGATATATTCATCAGGATCCAGACCATCCGGAAAGTCAAGAACCTTCGAAGGCACGCCTTCTTCAGAAAGAATGTCAAGGCCGCGCAGGATTGCATGCTGGCCGGCGGAATCGCCGTCATATCCCAGCCAGACTTCCGGAGCAAACCGTTTCAGCAGGCGAGCCTGCTCGTTTGTAAGTGCCGTTCCCAACGTCGCACAGACTCCCTCAACTCCGAATTGAGTGAGGCTTACAACGTCCATGTACCCTTCAACAAGGATAACACGATCAAGATGCCGGTTCTGACGAAGCAGATTTGCAGCAAAGACACCTTTTCGCTTGTTGAATATGAGCGTGTCCGAAGTATTCAGGTACTTTGGCATTTCCTTTCCGAGGGCTCTCCCGCCAAAGGCGAGGACATTTTTGTACATATCTATGATTGGGAAAATCGCTCTGTTGCGGAACATGTCAAAATAGCGCTGTTTATTACTGCCTTCTTTCGGAGGCTTCACAAGCGTCAATCCCGCTGAAGAGAGCTCATCAATCGAATACCCCCGGGAAAGGAGGTGATCCGTCAGGGCAGTCCAATGATCAGGAGCTGCCCCCAGACCGAATTTACGGATTACCGAATCGGAGAGGCCGCGTTTTCTGAGGTATGAAAGCGAAGCAGCCCCTTCCGGCTTAAACAGCATTTCATGGTAGAAAGCCGCAGCCTCCCTGTTGGCGGAAAGCAGCCGCTTCCGTTTTGTGTTCCTCAGTTCCCAGTCTGCGTCATTGACCATCTCAGGCATAGGGATGTGGGCCCTTTCTGCAAGCAGCTCAACGGCCTCATGAAAACTGCAGCGTTCGATATCCATGATAAAATGAAACACATTCCCGCCGGCTTTGCATCCAAAGCAATAATAAAGCTGCTGCTCAGCATCCACGGAAAAAGAAGCGGTTTTCTCCCCGTGAAAAGGGCAGAGACCCCAGTATTTTTTTCCTGACTTTTTCAGTCCGACATAACCGGATATAATCTGTACAATGTCGGAACGGGAACGAAGTTCATCAAGCCAGGACGCAGGAAAGCGGGATGCCATAATCGCATTACACCTCAGCTGATACAGAATGATTCATCAGAAAGCCGGGAAAGAAGAAGGAGCAAATAATGCGGTGAATCTACGTGTAGCATACCTGTCGGTCATACAGGAAAGATAATCGCATACACTTCGTTCAATTCCGTCCTGGTATCCGATCATAACAAATTCTTCAGGCATTTCTCCGGGATGCTCGCAATAATACTCAAAAAGATGACGAAGGACATAATCGCAGCGCGCTTCTTCCGGGTCACGCCATTCGTTACGGTACACCCGTTCAAACATGAATTCCCGCAGGCCGTTCATTGCGCTTTCAATCTGCGGACTCATGGAAAGATGAGGGCAGCCTTCGCTTTGAGTTACGATATCCACGATCATGGTATTAATCCGTTCCCGGTGTGTATATCCAAGGACTTTCAGGCAGTCCGGCGGAATTGCATCGGGACGGAGAATTCCGCTTCTCACCGCATCATCAAGATCATGATTCAGATAGGCGATTCTGTCCGCTCGGCGAACGCATTCGGATTCGGGAGTTGCAGGCGGAACACTTCCGGAATGTGTAAGAATTCCATGACGGACTTCCCGGGTCAGATTCAGCCCCGCCCCGTTATTTTCCAGCTTTTCAACAACGCGAAGGCTTTGCTCATTGTGACGGAACCCCTCTGGAAGGAGGGCGTCAAGCGTACGTTCACCGATGTGACCATAAGGGGTGTGTCCAAGATCGTGCCCGAGAGCAATGGCTTCTGTCAGGTCTTCATTCAGCCGAAGGGCCCGGGCAATCGTCCTGGCTACCTGGGACACTTCGAGTGTGTGGGTCAGCCGTGTTCTGTAATGGTCTCCTTCCGGAGAAAGAAAAACCTGTGTCTTGAACTTCAGACGGCGAAAGGCTTTACAGTGAATGATTCTGTCACGATCGCGCTGGAAGGAAGTTCTCAGATTACAGGGGGATTCATCTTTGTCACGGCCAGCCGATTCGGAAGAATGGGACGCATAAGGAGCCAGGAGAAGATACTCCTGCTGCTCAAGACGCTCGCGTACTGTCATGCGTTATTCCCCCCTCGAAAGATGAAAACTCAATTGTTAATATACAACAGGAAGGATAAAAATCCTGCTTTGTGAATCCTTGACAAGAAGGATGAAACCGATACAATGATGTGGACAGAAAGAAAAACGGGTGGCTGTGTATGAAATATCATCAAAATTCTACAGTGCATGGATTTCATGTGCTTCGGGCGGATCATTGCCATGAAGTGGATGGTGATATATATGAGCTGGAACATGAAGGTACCGGCGCGAAAGTGTTCTGGCTGGATAACAATGTTGAAAACATGGTGTTTTCCATCACTTTCCGTACGCTTCCGCAGGATTCAACCGGGGTGTTCCATATCCTTGAACACAGCGTTCTGTGCGGAAGCAGGAAATATCCTGTGAAGGAGCCTTTTGTTGAACTGCTGAAAAGCAGTATGAATACTTTTCTCAATGCGATGACTTTTCCGGACATGACCATGTATCCCGTTTCCAGCAGAAACCCGCGTGATCTGATGAATCTTGCGGAAGTATATCTGGATGCTGTTTTCTCTCCTCTGGCGGTGACAGATCCGAAACGGTTTTATCAGGAAGGATGGCATATTGACCGCAATGAAGAGGGGAATCCGGAATTCAAAGGCGTTGTGTACAATGAAATGAAGGGCTCGCTGAGCGAAACGGAAGCGTTGATTGACCAGGAACTCGCTTCCATGCTGTTTCCGGATACTTCCTATGGATATAACAGCGGAGGCGATCCGGAGGAGATTACAGACCTGACATGGGAAAGGTTCAGGGATCAATATAAAAAACACTACCATCCATCCAATGCATTGGTTTATCTGGATGGCGCTCTTCCCATAGATGAAATCCTGGATTTGCTTGATCAATACTTTAGCGCTTATGAAAAAATAACAGATATCCCGGAGTTTTCTTATCAGATTCCGAGGGGGAATGAAAGAACAATCCGATATGAGCTTGGAAAGGGAGAAAGCCCGGAGGACAAAGGATATTTCACAATTGCACGCATTACAGGAACCTGGGAGGATCGATGCGATAATCTGGCGCGGGCGATCCTTTGCGATGTATTGACCGGAAACAATGAGTCTCCGCTGAAGCATGCAGTTCTGGAAAACAAAATCGCCAAAGATTTCAGCATTTCTGTTGATGATACGGGAATTCAGAGTTGGATTGCCCTTCATGCGGAGCATATAACAGACGGAAAAGAACAGGACCTGCTGGATCTGATTGATGAAATGGGAAAGAAAATCCTCAGGGACGGGCTGGATCACAGCGCTGTTGAAGCATCGATGAACAGAGCCATTTTCAACCTCCGTGAGGAGGAGGAACCCCAGGGAATCGGCAGGTGCATCCGCTGCCTTGGCACATGGCTGTACGGCGGGAACCCGGAGGATGCACTGAAAACCGAATCGCTTATTCAAAAGCTTCGGGAATACCTGAAGAACGGCATATTTGAAAAACTGGCTGCAGACATGTTGCTGAACCGTGAAAATTCCGTTATTCTTCACACAATTCCTTCCATGACTGAGGGGGAGGAAAAACGTCACAGGGAGGCCGAAAAGGTCAAGCGTATGCTTTCCGATATGACTGAAAACGAAAAGAAGAAGGAAAAAGAGAACCTTAAGGCAGTCAGAAAATGGCAGGAAGGCCCTGACAGACCGGAAGATCTTGAAAAACTTCCGTTACTCCGGCTGGAGGATGCTGATGTTGCACCGGAATGGGTTGAAACAGAGATAAGTCAGATCAATGGAATAAAGATTCTCAGGCACTGCATACCGTGTAACGGGGTTGTACATCTCCGTGCTTACTTTTCGTTGACTGATTTGTCATTGGATGAATTGACCATAGCATCATTGTTTGCAGGAATGCTTGGAAAACTACCCACAGAAAAGCATGACGCTCTCCAGCTTCAGCAGGAGATAAAATGCTGGACAGGAAGTTTCGGGTTTGCTGTGATCACGCGAACCCACAGCAAAAACTGGAAAGAATGTACGCCTATGCTGGTTGCATACGCCAGCGCACTGGATGAAAACGTTGAAAAAGCACAGGAACTGATGGCTGAAGTTCTTTTGAGCACCCGACTGACGGGACAAAAAGAACGGGTTCTCGAAATCATGAGGCAGAATGAAATCGGTGCCCGGCAGCGGATTGTAAGCGCAGGCCACCTGATTGCAGTAAAAAGGTGCCTGAGCTGTTTCAGTGCGGAAGGTGCCGTTAAAAATGCGCTGGACGGAGACCGGGCAGTCCGGTATATCCATGAATTTTCCATCAATCCGGAAGAATCTTATGATGCTTTTGCGGCTGTTGCTGAGCGGATTCTTTCTGTTAATGTTTGTGCCTCCAGAATGATCCTGAGCGTTACCTGCGGTAACGACAGGATGCCGGATCTCCTTGCCGGTTCTTTTCCGGCAGGAACACCGGCACCTGAGGCAGCAACATTTGATCCGGAGGAAATGGATTATACAGGATACCGCATTCCTGCGCAGGTTGGGTTTGCAGCCAGGGGATATCGCCTGAACCAGTGCGGAAAAGAATTCACCGGCAGCATGTGGCTTGCGGCCAGTATCCTTTCCCTTGATTACCTTTGGAACAAAGTGCGTGTGCAGGGAGGAGCTTATGGAGCAGGATTCCAGATAGACCGTTCCGGTAATCTTTTTTCCTATTCTTTCAGAGACCCGTCGCCGGAAAAAACGATCCAGGCCGATCTTGGAGCCTCCGCATTTCTGAAAAAATTCGCCAGAGAAGAAAGACATCTGAAGAAATACATCATATCGGCGCTGAATGAACTGAATCCGTTGATGTCACCGCGTGACAAAGGGGCACTGGCTGATATCAGAATCCTGACAGGCTATTCCCGCGCAGAAAGCGAGAGAATCAGGAAAGAGGTACTTCTTACAACTCCCGAACAACTTGTGGAATGCGGGGAATGGCTGGACAGGTTCGCAACGGAAGGAAATGTCTGTATAGTAGCAAATGACAGTGTTCTGAAGAAATGCAAAGGCCTTAGGATCTCTGATCTGTAATCATCATTCCGGCTGTTTCATGGAGGTGAAGCTTCTGTGAGAAAGAAGATCAATTTGATTGTTGCCATCATTCTGTTTTGCGCTGCATTAACATCCTGCAGTCATGTGCCGGATAACAGCGGAGAAACCGCATCAGTTGTGGTTGGCTTCTCTCAGCTTGGCGCAGAAAGCTCCTGGAGGATCGCGAATACCGAAAGCATGGAAAAGGCTGCGAAGGAAGCCGGGTTCGGGCTGATGATGGAAAATGCAAATCAGAAACAGGACAAACAGATTGATGCTATACGGTCCTTTATCGCTTATCAGGTGGATGTGATCGTTTTTTCACCGATTGTGGAAAATGGTTGGGACAATGTGCTCAGCGAGGCTAAAAAAGCAGGTATTCCTGTTATTCTGATGGACAGGATGATTGAAACAACGGACGAAAGCCTTTATACATCCTATGTTGGCGCTGACTTTTATGCAGAAGGAAGAAGAGCAGGAGAATACCTTGTCCGCAAAGCGGATTCCATGAACGCTGAACACATGAATATTGTTGAAATCAGCGGAACTCTTGATTCAACGCCTATGCGTGACAGGCAAAAAGGATTTATGGATGTTATAGGTAAGGATCCGCGCTTTACCATTCTGGAAAGTATATGCGGCGATTTTTTACGTTCCAAGGGAGAGGAATGTATGCTGCAGCTTCTGGAACGATATGGAAAGGACGGAATTGATGTGGTTTATTCTCATAATGACTCCATGATGCTCGGCGCGCTTGATATTCTTCAACAAAAAGGCATGAATCCGGGAAAAGATATTCTGCTGATTACGGTGGATGGAGAAAAAGAGGCGGTTGATGCCCTGAAAGCCGGAAAAATTAACTGTGTTGTTCAATGTACGCCTAAGCTCGGGGCAGCTGTCATGGCATTGGTGGAAGACCTTAACAAACACAAGGATATTCCGAAGATTACGCATCCGGATGAGAGTGTGTTTTCAGATTTCGATGACCTGAATGATCCTGCCGTGGAGGGCTTTTGATCATGGCAGGCAGAAGAAAAAACGGTATTTCCGCGGAAGTGCGGCATTCAGTAAATACCATTGCTGTTTTGCTTGCTGTTCCTGTTGTAATCGGTTTGATTATGATGATACTGTATTCTTCGCGTTATCAGGGGATGATCGAGCGAATGGATAAGGTCGCTGAACTGAA
>ODAI013968273.1_pt1 | contig 14257 bp, 10 predicted proteins | sample 1539321 | NCBI WGS metagenome assembly ODAI01 (sample SAMN02144231, study PRJEB22623) | gut metagenome | biome: sheep rumen | host: Ovis aries | place: New Zealand
CCGGCTGAAGACATTCTTGCTCTGAAACCGTGAACCTTGGCATGAGACTTTTTCTTAGGCTGAAATGTCATCTTCATAAGGAAACACCTCCTTTTATAAATCTCTTCGCATCTTTACTTAAAGTAATAACCGTTCAGAAACGACACAAAACTGATTTTAGATAATAAATATGGGTGTGTCAAGCAAAAAATAACTGATCATATCATATTTATAAACAAAAAATTTTCTTATCCACTTAGTTATCCACAAAAAATATCATGTAAAATTTTATCCCCATAAAGTGAGTAATTTGTGGATATATATGTAAATTTATAAACCATAAATGTGTAACGATCATGAAAAACCCAGATAAATAAAGGAATAAATTATAAAAAATACTTAATAAATATATCCACTATAAAACACATAATCATTTGAAATCATACCTATTTTTTCCCGGATCCGAACTTATCCACAAATGTGAAAAACCTTCAAACGCATATTTGGGAATAACTCGATTTGAATTAAATTTTATATCATATTAAAATGTACTGCAGTCGCCTTTTTATGCCTTTTTTTTAAAAAAAATGCCTTATAAAAGCGGCCGTATCAACATAAAGGAGCCATATAAATGAACGAAGAAATATTTACCAACGAAGAATACTGGGAAGAAATAAAGAAAAAGATCCAGAGAGAGGCCAATGTTTCCGACATAACATATCACCTCTGGTTTGAAAACCTTGAATTTCGTGAAATTCAGGGCGATACAGTATATATTGCTTCGGAAAAAGAAGACGAAAGGGCTCTGGGGTATCTTGATAAAAAATTCAAGCTCTATTTTGAAACCATAATAGGAGAAGAGCTTGGTAAGATAATCAATGTTAAATTCATTTTGAAGAATAATTCGGTACCTGCATTTGATAATCAGGATGTCAGGGTAGATAACGATACCCTTAATCCCGAATACACTTTTGAATCATTCGTTGTCGGAAATAACAATAAAATGGCCCACCAGGTTTCGGTTGCGGTAGCGGAAGATCCGGGTAAAACATGGAACCCTCTTTATATTTACGGAGGATCCGGACTGGGCAAGACACATCTTATGCAATCTATAGGACACTTTATATTAAAGAAAGATCCGACAAAAAAAGTTATTTATGTAACAAGTGAACAGTTTACAAACGATGTTATTGAATCCTTAAGAAGCGGAAAAGCAGCGGATTCAATGAGTAAACTTCGTGAAAAATACAGAACCGTGGATGTACTTATGATAGATGACATCCAGTTTATCATAGGAAAAGAAGCAACACAGGAAGAATTTTTCCATACATTCAATACACTTCACGATGCCGGAAAGCAGATAATCCTTTCATCCGAGAAAAATTTCAAAGAATTTAAAAACCTCGATGAGAGATATATATCAAGATTTGCCTGGGGAATGACAGTTGATATCACTCCTCCCGATTATGAGACAAGATCTGCAATCCTCAGAAATGATGCTGAAAAGCACAATATAAAAATAAGTGAAGAAATCATCGATTATATCGCTTCAAATATCAAATCTAACATAAGAGAACTTGAAGGAGCTCTCAATAAGATAATAGCTTTTTCAAAACTCTACAATAATATAGAGCCTGATATGGATTTTGCCAAAGAAGCTCTTAAAGATTACATTTCCACCGAAGAATCCGGAAAGATCAATTTTGACCGTATCGTAGATGTTGTTTGCCAGGAATGCGGAGCAAGCAAAGAAGCGATCATGTCAAATAAAAGAAATGCCGACATTGTTTATCCAAGACATATAATAATGTATCTTTCCTACGATATGCTTGGAATCACATACCAGCAGATAGCTGATAACTTAAAAAGAAGCGATCATACAACAGTTATAAGCGGATGTAAAAAAATAGAAGCTGATATTAAATCAAATAAAAGTGGAAAAAACACAAAAGAAAAAGTGGATAGAATAAAAAGTATCCTTTTGGGTAATTAAAACATCGTTTACATAATTGGATCAAATGTGATTTATGTTTAAAAATTATTAAATAACCAATACTATTTCACATACTTATTCATTTCATTTTTTCCCGAAAAATAGTATAATGGAATAGGTTATGCACTAAGGTCACATGCCCTATTAACTACTTATACTTACAATATTTTTATATATAACATTAAAAGCGCTCAAAAAAGCAAAAGGAGTTTTTCACAATGAAGATTTTCTCATCAAAATCCTCTCTTCTGAACGGTATTCAGATCGTATTAAAAGCTCTTCCTTCGAAAAGTACCATGTCTATAATGGAATGCATACTTATCAACACTAACGGAGGAAAAATAACCCTTACGGTTAATAACCTGGATCTTGGTATAGAAACTGTTATTGACGGTACAATAGAAAGTCCGGGTGTTATAGCTCTTGATGCAAAGCATTTTTCAGAGATCATAAGAAAAATGCCGGATTCTGCATCTGATATTGAGATAGAAACCGATGAAAATTACGTTGCCCAGATCAAATGCGAACAGGTAGTCCATTCCGTTTCAGGAAGACCTGATGATGAATTTCCTTATATTCCCGAACTTGAGAATAACGAAAGCATTGTTATAAGCCAGCTCTCACTCAGAGATCTTATCAGAAAGACAAGTTTTTCAATAGCAGATGCAAGTGAGGATACTCCCGGACAGCAGACTATGAGGGGAGAACTCATGGAGATAAAAGATGATACCGTTAAAATGTGCAGTCTTGACGGACATCGTATTTCAATGTGTACCATGGGTCTTAAAGAAAGCTACCCCTATAAAAAAGTCATAATTCCCGGAAAAACATTAAAAGAACTTGCAAAGATCATAAACGGCGGAGCTGAAGATGATGTAAATATCATCTTTAATCCCAATCATATAAGCTTTGAATATTCCCAGACACGTGTTGTTTCAAGGATAATCGAAGGAAACTTCTTTGATGTTAACAAAATGCTTGTTGGTGATTATGAGACAAAAGTTAAGATCAACAAAAAGAGACTTAACGAATGTCTTGACAGATCAACAATATATGTCAGGGAAGGTGACAAAAAGCCCATCATACTTGATATCAAGGATGACAGCATTTCAATCAGGATCAATTCCGCAAACGGAAACATGAATGAAAATGTTCCCGCTTCAAAATCCGGAAAAGATATGGTAATAGGTTTTAATCCCAGATTTGTCATAGACGTTCTCAATGTTATCGACGATGAAGAGATAGAACTTGATTTTGTTAATTCAAAAGCACCATGTTTTATAAAAAATGAAGACATGTCATATGTATATGTGATTCTGCCCGTAACGATAAATGCGGTGTAATGTATGAACGAATTTTTTATAAAAGACGAATTTATAAAACTCGGCCAGCTTCTTAAAGCTGCCGGACTGTGTTCAAACGGAGCAGATGCAAAATACGATATCGTAAACGGCCTGGTTAAGGTTAATGATTCTGTTGAACTTCAGAGAGGACGCAAGATCAAAGAAGGCGATATCATAGAATATGACGGTAAAAAACTGACTGTCAGAAAAAAGGATATGTAAAGGTGATAATAAAATCATTAGAAATTACCGATTATCGAAATTATGATCACCTGAGCCTTGAATTTGATAAGGGTACAAATATCTTTTACGGGGATAATGCCCAGGGTAAAACAAACATCCTTGAATCGATCTATTTATCGGCAACAACAAAATCCCATAAAGGGAACAGGGATAATGAGATCATAAAGTTCGGAAGACAGGAGGCACATATAAGAACCGTTCTTTCAAGTGATGACATTCCCATAAGGATAGACATGCATCTTCGCAATTCGAAGACAAAAGGAATTGCGATTGACGGAAACAGGATAAAAAAGGCTGCGGATCTTATCGGTATTTGCAAGGTAGTATTTTTTTCGCCGGAAGATCTTAATATCATAAAAAACGGACCCACCTACAGAAGAAGATTTATAGATATGGAACTCTGTCAGCTTGACAGTTTTTATCTCTATAATCTCAGCAATTACAATAAAGTCCTTAACAGAAGAAATCAGGTCCTTAAGGATATATATTTTGACAGGGGTCTTGAAGAATCCCTGGGTATATGGGATGACCAGCTGGTTTCATACGGCATTAAGGTTATCGAGAGAAGAAGAAAATTCAGGGAAGAACTGGAAGAACAGATAAAAGAAGTCCATTCAAAACTTTCGGGCGGACGTGAAGATATAAGCATCATTTATGAACCCAGCGTTTCTGAAAGTGAATTTGAAGAATGCATTAAAAGTTCACGTTCAAGGGATATGAAGACCAAAATGACGAACTTTGGTCCTCACAGAGATGATTTTTCATTTGTAACCGGAGATATCGATATAAGAAAATTCGGTTCTCAGGGTCAGCAGCGTACAGCGGCATTATCACTGAAATTATCAGAGATAAACATGATGAAAAAAATATCCGGAGATAATCCGGTTTTATTGCTGGATGATGTTCTCTCGGAACTGGACAGAAAAAGACAGCAGTATCTGCTTGACTGCATAGGTGATATACAGACATTCATAACATGTACCGGAATCGACGACTTTGTTAATGACAGATTTGTCATGAACAGAGTGTTTTATGTTGAGAACGGATCGGTAAAGCAGATGTCTTAATAAAAGAAACGAGAAAGAGGCAACATGGAAGGAAGTTTGGAAAATACCAAAGTAACACAGGAATACGGAGGAGACCAGATTCAGATCCTTGAAGGACTTGAGGCAGTAAGAAAGCGTCCGGGAATGTATATCGGAACTACAGCCAGCAGAGGACTTCATCATCTCGTGTATGAGATAGTCGATAATTCCGTTGATGAGGCTCTTGCAGGTTATTGTACAAAAATAGAGGTAACGATCAACGAAGATAATTCCGTAACAGTTAAGGATAACGGAAGAGGTATTCCCGTAGGTCTTAATCATAAATCCGGACTTCCCGCTGCGGAGGTTGTATTTACTATTCTCCATGCCGGAGGAAAATTCGGTGGCGGAGGATATAAAGTATCAGGCGGACTTCACGGTGTAGGTGCATCCGTTGTTAATGCACTTTCAGAATGGCTTGTTGCGGATATCAGACAGGAAGGACATGTTTACAGACAGAAGTTTTCAAGAGGAAAAGTAATTGAGAAGCTTCACATAATCGCTGACTGTCCCGAAGATGAGACAGGTACCACAGTTACTTTCCTTCCCGATAAAGAGATATTTACCGAAACAACCATCTTTGATTTTAACATTCTGAAGTTAAGACTTCGTGAGATGGCATTTCTTACAAAAGGACTCAGGATCATTCTTAAGGATGACAGGTCCGCAGAAGCTGCGGCTGCCATCATTACCGACAGCCAGATAGAAGAAGCAAAGGAAGCTGCTGAGGGTAAGGAAGACGAAGAAGCCCAGATAAATGAACTTCTTGGGAGAGCAAAAAAAGACGCTGAGGAAAGAGGAGAAAATTCTAATTTTGACACCACTGTCAAAAAAGAGTCTTCCGAAAAAGATTCCCAGAAAAAGAGTACTGCCGGAAAGGTGCTTGAATTCTACTATGAGGGCGGTATCAAAGAATACGTCCAGCACCTTAACAAAAGCAAGACTCCCATATATGAAGATATCCTGTATTTTGAGGGAGAAAAGAACGGTGTCTATGTTGAGGTAGCATTCCAGCATAACGATTCATACAACGAATCGGTATTTGCATTCGTAAATAATATCAATACACCTGAAGGAGGAACACATCTTCAGGGATTCAGAAATGCCATAACCAAGACATTTAATGATTATGCAAGAAGCAAAAAGATGCTCAAGGATTCCGAGCCCAATCTTTCGGGTGAAGATATCAGAGAGGGTCTTACCGCAATTGTAAGTGTCAAGATCGCAGATCCCCAGTTCGAAGGACAGACAAAGCAAAAGCTGGGAAATTCCGAGGCAAGAGGTGCAGTAGATAATATCGTAAGTGAAAAACTCACGATATACCTTGAGCAGAATCCCGATGTCGGCAAGGCTATCTGCGATAAATCCATCCTTGCACAAAGAGCAAGGGAAGCAGCAAGAAAAGCAAGAGATCTTACAAGAAGAAAAACCGCACTTGAAGGAATGGCTCTTCCCGGAAAACTTGCGGACTGCTCGGACAAAGATCCTTCACATTGCGAGATCTATATCGTTGAGGGAGATTCCGCGGGAGGAAGTGCAAAGGAAGCACGTAACAGAGCTACCCAGGCTATCCTGCCCTTAAGAGGAAAGATCCTTAACGTTGAAAAAGCAAGACTTGATAAGATCTATGCAAATGCAGAGATAAAAGCGATGATAACCGCATTCGGAACCGGTATCCATGATGATTTTGACATTTCAAAACTTCGTTATGACAAGATCATCATCATGACCGATGCGGATGTTGACGGTGCTCATATTGCAACTCTCATGCTTACGTTTATTTACAGATTCATGCCTGAACTTATTAAAACAGGACATGTTTATCTTGCAAAACCGCCTTTGTATAAACTCGAAAAAAACAAAAAGGAATGGTATGCATATTCTGATGATGAATTAAATGCGATACTTGATGAAGTCGGAAGAGACCAGACCAATAAGATACAGAGATACAAGGGTCTCGGAGAAATGGATGCCGAGCAGCTCTGGGAGACGACAATGGATCCCGAAAGAAGGATTCTTCTGAGAGTTGGATATGATGAAGAGATGACCAGTGAGATCGATCTGACCTTCACTACTTTGATGGGAGATAAAGTAGAACCCAGAAGAGAGTTCATTGAAGAAAATGCAAAATTCGTCCAGAATCTTGATATCTGATTACTTCATGGAAAGTAAGCGGAATAAGACTTGAAAGGGAATTATGGAAGATACAATTTTTGACAAAGTACAGGAAGTAGATCTCAAAGAAAAAATGGAGACCTTCTACATTGATTATGCCATGAGCGTTATTGCTGCCCGTGCGCTGCCCGATGTAAGGGACGGACTAAAGCCCGTTCAGAGAAGAGTTCTCTTTTCAATGGTAGAGCTCAATAACGGACCGGATAAACCCCACAGAAAAAGTGCCCGTATCGTGGGAGATACCATGGGTAAATACCACCCCCACGGTGACAGCTCCATTTACGGATCCCTGGTATACATGGCTCAGCCCTGGTCAATGAGATATCCTCTTGTTGACGGTCACGGTAACTTCGGTTCCATGGACGGAGACGGAGCTGCGGCAATGAGATATACAGAGGCAAGACTTTCCAGGATATCAATGGAACTTCTTGCCGATATCAATAAAAACACTGTTGACTTCATTCCTAACTTTGACGGAACGGAAAATGAACCCACGGTACTTCCCAGCCGTTATCCCAATCTGCTGGTTAACGGTGCGACAGGTATTGCGGTTGGAATGGCAACCAATATTCCTCCGCATAATCTCAGGGAATCCATAGACGGTGTTGTAAAGATCATAGATGACCGCATCGAGGGAAAAGAGACAACGATCGAAGAGATCATGGAGATCATCCAGGGTCCGGATTTTCCCACAGGAGGTCTTATACTCGGACACCGCGGTGTTGAGGAAGCATACAGAACGGGACGCGGAAAAATAAGAGTAAGAGCCGTTACCGAGATTGAGCAGTTATCAAACGGTAAATCACAGATAATCGTTACAGAGCTTCCCTACATGGTCAACAAGGCAAATCTTCAGATCAAGATTGCCGAGCTTGTCAAACTGAAAAAAATAGACGGCATCACAGACATCAGAGATGAAAGTAACAGAGAAGGTGTCAGGGTCGTCATTGAACTCAGAAGAGATGCAAACGCCAATGTCATCTTAAATCAGCTCTATAAGCATACACAGCTTCAGGATACATTCGGAGTCATCATGCTTGCGCTTGTTAATAACGAGCCTAAGGTGCTGAATCTTCTTGAAGTCCTTAACGAATATCTGAAACATCAGGAAGATGTTGTAACAAGACGTACCAAATATGATCTCGGAAAAGCAGAAGAAAGAGATCATATTCTTCAGGGTCTTTTAAAAGCTCTAGATTTTATAGATGAAGTCATAAGCATAATAAGAGGCAGTGCAACACCTGCTGAAGCAAAGGAAAAACTCATAGCAAGATTTGAACTTGATGATGTTCAGGCTCAGGCTATCGTTGATATGAGACTCAGAGCTCTTACCGGACTCGAGAGAGATAAACTACTTGCAGAGCATAACGAACTTCTTGCAAAGATAGAAGAGCTTCGTGCAATCCTTGCGGATGAAAAACTTCTTCTGGGTGTCATTAAAAAAGAGATCACCGAAACAAGAGACAAATACGGTGATGAGAGACATACACATTTCAGTAATGACGTATTCGATATTTCCGATGAGGAGATGATACCTCATGAAAATACGGTCATTGCCATGACAAGGCTCGGATACATCAAGAGAATGAGCGTTGACAACTTCAAGTCCCAGAACCGTGGCGGTAAGGGAATAAAGGGTATGGCAACCATAGAAGACGATTACGTGGAAGATCTTCTTATGACTACGACCCATCATTCTCTTAATTTCTTCACAACAGCCGGACGTGTTTACAGAATGAAGGCTTATGAGATACCGGAATGCTCAAGAACATCAAGGGGAGTTGCGATAGTAAATCTGCTTCAGCTTGAGCCCGGAGAAAAAGTAAGTGCCATAATACCCATCTGGGGATTTGAGGAAGGAAAGAACCTTTTCATCGCCACCAAGAACGGTACGGTGAAGAAACTCAAGATGGATGATCTGATGAACGTCAGAAAGAGCGGACTCAGAGCAATCACCCTTGTTGAGGGAAATGAACTTATAGATGTAAAGATAACGGATGCGGATTCCGAGATCCTCCTTGCAACAAGACAGGGTATGTGCATAAGATTCAGGGAAGATGAAGTACGTACCACAGGAAGAGGAAGCATCGGTGTCATCGGAATGAATCTTTCAGACGGTGATGAAGTTGTTGCAATGCAGCTTGCATCCCAGGGTAAGTATCTTACATTCATTTCCGAAAAAGGAATGGGTAAGAGAACGGATATCGACGAATTTAACGGTCAGCACAGAGCCGGCAAGGGTGTTAAGTGCTACAAGATCACCGACAAGACAGGAGATCTTCTTGCGGCTAAGGCGGTCAAGGGTGATGAAGAGCTTATCATGATAACCGACGGCGGTCAGATGATAAGGATCCGCATTGACGATATCAGTATCCTGAGCCGTATCACATCCGGCGTTAAACTTATGAATCTTTCCGGTAACGAAAAGATAGCCAATGTAGCAAAAGTAAGAGACAGACTTTCCAACGGCGAGAAGGAATTCTCATCACTTGAGGAAGGTGAAAAAGCCATGGACGAAGAAAGCGAGAACATGGCAGAGAATATTGATATTTCCGAAGACGACGAAGAGGTAACGCTTCCCGTTGAAGAAAATGACGAGGAAGAGTAAAAATTAAAATGGATTACACAATACTTAGAGATCTTGCCATCATAATCATTTTTGCAAAGTTTTTCGGTTTACTTGCAAGAAAGGTAAAGGCACCGCAGGTTGTCGGTGAGATCGTAGCGGGTCTTTTGATCGGACCCAGCATACTTAATTTTGTCAATCAGACAGAGTTCATAAGTCAGATGGCAGAGATCGGTGTCATTCTTCTTATGTTCTCAGCAGGACTGGAAACAAATTTAAATGACCTTTTAAAAACCGGATTCAAGGCATTTCTTATTGCAGTTTCAGGCGTGACCGTTCCTCTTATCGGGGGTACGATCCTTTACATGTGCTTCCACGGCTTCAGTGCAGTGGGAACGGAAGAATTTTACTCTGCACTTTTCATCGGTGTCATTCTTACCGCAACCAGTGTCAGCATAACCGTTCAGACCCTCAGGGAAATGGGTAAGCTGAAGGGTGAGGTCGGAACCACCATAATGAGTGCCGCGATAATAGACGATGTCATAGGCATCATAGTTCTTACCTTTGTCATCGGATTCAAAAATCCCGATTCAAATCCCGGAAAAGTAATACTCAGTACATTGCTTTTCTTTGCCTGCGCAGTGATCATAGGATGGATCATATATAAGATCTTTAAGATGGCGGATATGAAATATCCCCATACCAGACGTATTCCCATCATGGGTCTTGCGCTTTGCTTTTTCCTTGCGTATGTTGCGGAGACATATTTCGGGATAGCAGATATCACAGGAGCATATGTTGCAGGCGTAGTTCTCTGTTCGATCAATGATTCCGGCTATATTGCCGAGAAGATGGACACCAACTCATACATGCTCTTTGGTCCCGTCTTTTTTGCATCCATCGGCCTTAAGACTAATATCACTCAGATAGATACAAATCTCATCCTTTTCTGCGTAGGTTTTGTGCTGGTGGGCCTGATCTGTAAGATCATAGGATGTGGACTTGTCGGAAGACTTTGCAGATTTTCATGGGCTGACAGTCTTAAGATAGGTGTCGGTATGATGACGAGAGGTGAGGTAGCACTTATCGTATCGCAAAAAGGATTAAGTGTTGGAATGATCGATTCGAAATATTTTACCGCTGTCATTCTTCTTATAATCGTTTCCAGCATCACCACTCCCATAGTCCTTAAAGCACTCTATGCATCAGATGACAGAAGGCTTGCAAAGGCTAATGCATAAAGAAAAAAACACAAAATCAAAAAAGATCTCAGACGCTCCCGTACTTATCAGTAATGAAAAGAGGGAGCGTTTTCATAATGCTCTTTTGAAAGTTACCAGTGACAGAGAAAGGCCCACCATCGGGACACTCTCCGAAAAAACCGTACATGCTGTGATAAAGCATTATACCGAACCGGATGAAGACAGACATGAGATTCCCATAGGAACCCACATAGCCGATATTTACTCGGATGAAATGATATATGAGATACAGACAAAAAATTTTAAAAGGCTGTATGAAAAACTGGACGAATTTCTTCCCTGCTATAATGTGACAATTGTTCATCCCATAATCAGAAAGAAAAAAATATACTGGATAGATCCCGATACAGGAGAGATGACCATTCCGAAAAAATCATCTTCACATTCCGGATGTTTTGAAACTGCCGTGGAGGAATTATACGGTATAAGGGATTATATCTCAGATCCGCACTTAAGAGTAAGACTGATCCTGATAGATGCGGATGAATTCAGATTAAAAGACGGATACGGAAAAGACAACAAAAAATACGGCAAGTGGCTGGACAAGGTTCCTACCGATATTATAGATGAAAAAGAATTTGAAAGACCTGAGGATTACCTGCAGTTTCTGCCTGAAAGCATTCCCGAGGAATTCACAGTATCAGAAGCGGTTAAATGCGGTATGAATGCTAAATATGCAAGTCTTGTGATTGCTTTTTTATTCAGGATAAATGTTATAGACAGGATCGGAAAAAAGGGAAGAGCATATCTTTACAGACTGAAATATTAAAACGTCGGAACAGCTCCGGCACTTCAGATCTCATCCACATCGGAAGGCTGCAGTGAGAATATGAACTCGCTTCCTTCACCGGGAGTTGATATGACGTTGATGTTCTCGTCGTGAGCGGTAAGGATCTCCTTAACTATGGAAAGACCAAGACCGGTTCCCTTTTTATCCTTACCCCTTGATGCATCCGATTTATAAAATCTGTTGAATATCATTCCGATGTCTTCCGGAGGAATACCGATACCGGAATCTTTAACCGATACATAGATCTTATTTTTCTTTTCCGCTGTTTCTATCCTGATGACAGAATCGTGATGGGAGAATTTGATGGCGTTATCTGTCAGATTATACAGGATCTGCTCGATCCTTCCTTTGTCTGCATGAACTATGAGTTCATCACCCATAAGCACAAGCTCTATGGCAACGGATTTCTTTTTGCAGGTTCCCTCAAAGGTTTCGGCTACTTTTCTTATACTGTCATTGATGTCAAAATCCGACATATCAAGATGCATTCCTTTGGTATTGAGATTATTCAGTGAAAGCAGACCGTTTGTAAGTTTTGTAAGACGATCCGTTTCATTGAGAACTATCCCAAGATATTTTTCATGCATTTCGGGTGGAATGGTACCGTCAAGCATTGCTTCGAGATATCCCTTTATGGAAGTAAGGGGCGAACGGAAATCATGTGAGACATTAGCAATGAATTTTTTCTGCTCATCCTCGGAATCTGCGATCTTTCCGGCCATATAATTAAGAGATGCCGCAAGATATCCCATCTCATCACGGCTGTCGACATTAACTTCATAATGAAAATTTCCGTCAGCATACTGCTCTGCGCCTTTTGTGATCTTTTTGAGAGGAAGATATATGAGACGTGCAAAAAATATCAGGATTATAAGAGACAGCAAAAAAATGATCACAAGTGAGATGTATGTGATGTTGAGAAGAGAATTACATTCCTTTTCAATATCTTCCATGGAGACATGGATCGTAACATATCCTTTGGTGAGATAGTCGGATATGATCGGGGATATGACAGATAAAACCTCTTCATCAAATGATCCGAAAAAATCTCCGGTCATATAGTAAGAAGAACCTGATGTGGACGGATCAAAATTCTGAATATAGGAATAAGAGTCATTAGTTCCGCGATCCTGGGCAGTATCAAGTATTATAAAACCTCCTGTGGAAATTATCCTGATATCTGCATCCATGTAAACGCTCAGTGCATCCAGCTGTAAGGATACGGTTTCAAAACTGGCTTTTGATGAATAAAGACCTTCGGCATATGTCCTGGAAATAAGGGATGCTTCCGAATACAGAGTCTGGGCCTTTTCCGATATAAGATATTCTCTGGTTATCCTGGGTACAAAAAGAGTAACGGCAATAAAAGAAAACACGCCGAATATAAAATACGCAAGTATGAATTTAGGGTAAAGAGTATGTCTCATAAGGTTTCGAATTTATATCCTTTTCCCCATATGGTGGAAATACGCCATTTTTCGTGATCTCCGATCTTTTCACGGATCCTTTTGATATGAACATCAACGGTTCTTGTATCACCGCTGTATTCGTATCCCCATATGCGGTCCAGCAGCTGTTCTCTTGTATAAACTCTGTTGGGAGCCTTGGCAAGAAAATAAAGAAGTTCAAGTTCCTTGGGGGGCATTTCAACGGAATCACCTTTATAGGTAACCGAATAATTGGTCAGATTTATGATAAGGTCAGGATAGGTAACGGCCTCCACATCGGCATCTGCCATTGTCCGGGATGATCCTGCGGATGCGTCTGATCTTCTGAGCACAGCTTTAACACGTGCAACAAGCTCTTTGGAGTCAAAGGGTTTTTCTATATAATCGTCCGCGCCAAGCTGGAGACCCAAAACCTTATCGAAGGTTTCACCCTTTGCAGAGAGCATGATTATTGGAAGATTTGATTTAAGCCTTATCCGCCTGCATACTTCATATCCGTCTATCCCGGGAAGCATGATATCCAATAGAACAAGATCAGGATCAAATGATGCCAGATTATCTATGGCATCTTCTCCATCACCGCATATGAGAGTCTCATAGCATTCCTTGACAAGGTACAGGGAGATGAGCTCTGCTATATTGCTGTCATCGTCTACGATCATGATCTTTTGCTTGTCCGCCATAATACCTCCTGTTGTGCTTTAATGCACCTTACAATTGTAATAACTGTAATGACCTTACCCGGTGGTTATTTGAATGTAACTACAGTAACACCGGCATCGCCTTCACCATATTCACCAAGCCGGAAATTTTCAATATTTTTCTGCTTTCTGAGATAGGCATGAACTGCATTTCTCAGAGCGCCGGTTCCTTTTCCGTGAACGATCCTAACAGGCGAGATATGGGCCACGTAGGCATCATCAAGATATTTGGAAACAGCGGAAACCGCTTCATCGGTTGTCATTCCCAGAAGATTAATCTCCGGAGAAACAGACATTGACTTGGACATGAGAACACTACCCATGGAAGTATGGGATGATCTGCTGTCATCAGGTACGGCACTCAGATCGATTTTAAGATCCGATGTTTTGACCTGCATTCTCATGGATCCGCACATTACAAAAAGTTCGCCTTTTTCATCGGGCTCTGACATGACAGTTCCCTTCATGCCAAGAGAAGGGATGGTGACGAGAGTTCCTTTTGTAAGTTTGGACGCATCCGTTTTTGCTTCGCTTTTTTTAGCTTTAGAAGCGGGCTTGATTTCATTATTACTGAGAGAATTGATCTTTTCCCTTAAGCCGGTCCTGTCTTTTTCCAGCTCCGACATACCTGAATTGATGCCCGCCTTCTGCATATTGCGGATGGTTTTATCG
>ODAI013560635.1_pt1 | contig 14255 bp, 11 predicted proteins | sample 1539321 | NCBI WGS metagenome assembly ODAI01 (sample SAMN02144231, study PRJEB22623) | gut metagenome | biome: sheep rumen | host: Ovis aries | place: New Zealand
CCTGCCGCCCAAAGGCTACGGCCTCATCTGGGAGGGCCGCCTGGTGTGCTTCTTCACCTGGGAGTGCGACCTCGGCGACGGCTGGGAGGACCCCGACGTGCACAACGACAGCCCCCAGACGCGCCAAAAAGCCCTCCGCATGGGCTCCAACATTGTAAGATACGCATTCACGCAATAAAAACACTCCAGCAATCAAACACTCAAACAATCAAGCAATCAGACACTCAAGCAATCAAACACTCAAGCAATCAGACAATCAAACAATCAAGCAATCAAACAATCAAGCAATCAAACAATCAAGCAATCAAACACTCAAGCAATCAGACAATCAAGCAATCAAACACTCAATAGAATGAAAACAATCCTGACAATGATGGCCGCGTGCCTGCTGATGGCCGTCGCCAACCCCGACGCCGCCGCGCAGCGCAAGAAGAAAACCGCCAACAAAGGCCCCGAGGAGCGCAGCTACACCCTCGCCGGCACCTACACACGGCTGGACGTAAGCTCGGCATTCGACGTGGTGGTAAGCGACACGGTGAAGGCCGTCCTCGTAACCCTCCCCGCCCACCTGCAGGAAAACATGGTGGTCGAGGTGCAGAACGACGAACTCACCATCCGCCTCCAAGGCCAGCACCGCCTCAAAGAGCGTCCGCGCGTGGTGCTGCCCTACAACCCGCGCCTTACCAAAGTGGAACTCTCCGGCACGTCCACCTTCACCACTCCCAAAGGCCTCAATGGCGACAACGTCAAGGTCGACATTGGCGGCGCCTCGCGCTTCGAAGGCAACCTGACAGGCAAGAAAGTGGAAATCGAACTCAGCGGCGCCTCCTGGTTCCACGGCCACGTGGAGGCCGGCATCGTCGAATACGACTCCAGGGGAGCTTCCTCGGCCCTGATGACCGGCAGCGTCTTCATGACCCTCGACCTCGACCTCAGCGGCTCCAGCGGACTGGACGCCAAGAACTTCACCGCCAAGAAAGTGCGCGGCGAAATGAGCGGTGCGAGCAACGTCGTGGTGCAGTGCACAGAGAGCTTGCGCGTGAACCTCACGGGGGCCAGCACACTCACCTACATCGGATCGCCGCGCGACATAAATTGCCAGACCGACGCCCTCTCGAGGGTGATAAAAAAATAAGGGTGGACAATAGCGGACAATAGCGGACAAGGCCGAACTATTCCCCTACCATTCCCCTACCACTCCCCTACCATTCCTCTGGAAAATCCCGGGGCGGTTATTCCGATAGCCGCCCCTCCTTGTCGCCATGTCGGCGCGCCTTGGCCAGCACCACCATGGTCACCGCCGCCAGGATGAGCACGATGCCCGCCGCCAACCGCAGCGAAAAGGGTTCGCTGAACACGAAGACACCTATCAGCACCGCCGTCAGCGGCTCGAGGGCGCCGAGGAGGGCCGTGGGGGTGGAGCCGATATACTTGGCGGCATAGACCATCATCACCAGCGCCATGATGGCCGGCACCACCGCCAGCCACGACACCCACACCCACGCCGTCGGCGTGGGCGGCAGCATCAACCCCTGGCCGCTCAGCAGCGCATAGCCCACCATCCCGAGGGCACACCAGGCCAAAACATAGAAATTCACCTTGAAACCCGACATCGGCAGCGGGCTCTTGTCCACCACGATTATATACAGCGCATAGGTCAGCGCCGACACCAGCACCAGCGCCACGCCGGTGAGGCTCAAGGCGCCGCCGCTGTCGCCCCAGTAGAGCAGCACCACGCCCACCAGCGAAAGCAAGATGGACAGCACGGTGCCGCCCGTGATGCGCTCGCGGAAGAAGATGGCCATGATGGCCGCCGTCATCACGGGGTAGGTGAACAATATGGTCGAAGCCACGCCGGCCGGCATGTGATGGAACGAAAGGTAGAGCGTCAGCGACGAGACGATGAAAAGCAGCCCCAGGGCGCTGAGGGTGAGAAACTCGCGCCTGGTCACCCGCAAACCCTCCTTGCGGAAGGCCATCACCACGGCGATGATAATCCACGCCAGGCCGAAACGATAGAAGAGAACCGAGGGCGTGTTCATGCCCTCGGCGTAGAGGTTGAGCGCCCCGAGGGGATTGGTGCCGTAGCACACTGCCGCCCCCACGGCGCAGAGTATTCCAATCAGTTTTCGGTTCAAGGCTCTAGTCGACTCGTGGATCCAAAAAACCATTGCGTGCCATCGAACCATCCTGACGGACGGTGTAGGACGATGCCTCACGCGTGGAGGAAGAGACTCCCTCGTAGATCTCCTCGCCGGATATCTCCTGGGTGGACATATTCTGGACAAGGTCGGCACCATTGGGATTATTGCGCAACAGATTGTGGATATATGCTATCTTCTTGGCGCGGTCGTTGACCAAACTGGGGTCGTTCATGCTCTCGAATGCGCTGCGAGCCGGTGTTTCGCTGACGGGTGTACGCGTGGCGATAGGAGCAGGTTGCGGGGTGGGCTTGGAGGCGGGCATCGCATCGAGCTCGTCCACGACGGCACTGACAATGCGGATGTCATCCACCATTGCATCGGCCTGCACGCGACGCTCCGGCTGCACGGGTTCGGGCCTTGATGGCTGAACAAAGTCAGCAGGGTCCTCGTCGAGCACAAAAATGTTCTTTACATGCTCGCTGACCACGGCCTTTGTCTCGCTGACAGGGTCGGGGACTGCCACGAATTTGGTCTCGACAGGAGCATCCGTTTGCATTTCGCCTTTGAACGCAGCCGGCTCACGGTGCACAAGCTCCATCTCGAGAGGATTGCTGGCGGCAGCCTTCTCTTCGGTCTTCACCTCGTCCTTCGGCTCATCCTCTCGCAGTTTGTGGACGGTGGGTTCGGTGCGCACAAAGTTCGACTTCTCGAAGCCGGTGGCGATAAGCGTCACCTTGAGTTCGTCGTCCAAACTGTCGTCGGCGCCGGCACCCCAAATAACGTCGGCGGTACCGTCGGTCTTATCGGCCAGGAAATCGTTGATTACGCCCAGTTCCTCCATCGTGATTTCGTGCTCGGACGAGTAGGAGTAGTAGATAAGCACGTTCTTGGCGCCACGGATATCGTTGTCGTTCAGCAGCACACTGGTGGTGGCGGCCTTGATGGCATCGATGGCGCGGTTCTCGCCCTTGCCGCTACCGGCACCCATCAGGGCGGTGCCACTGTTCTCCATGACGGTGTTCACATCCTGGAAGTCGATATTGACGTAAGCGTCCACAGTGATGATTTCCGCTATGCCCTTGGCGGCGGTGAGCAGCACATCGTTGGCCATACCGAAGGCGCGAGAGAGGGTGAAATCCTTGAAGGACAGGAGCTTGTCGTTATTGATAACGAGAATAGAGTCAACATGCTTGCTGAGTTCCACGATGCCAGCCTCGGCCTGCTCGCGACGCTTCTTGCCTTCGGTACCGAAGGGGAGGGTCACGATGGCCACGACAAGTATCTTCTTGGTGTCCTCATTGTCGAGATCAATGCTCTTGGCAATCTCGGCGATTACCGGAGCGGCGCCGGTGCCGGTGCCGCCGCCCATACCGGCGGTGATGAAGAGCATCTGGGTGTTGTGCGAGAGGGCCTCGCGGATATCGTCGGCCTTGTCAAGGGCAGCCTGACGGGCGCGCTCGGGCTTGTTGCCGGCGCCGAGACCGAGGTCGCCCAGCGGTATCTTGTTGGGCACGGGGCTGGCATTGAGAGCCTTCATGTCGGTGTTGCAGACAATGAAGTCCACCCCATGGATACCCTCACGATACATGTGGTTGACAGCGTTGCCGCCACCACCGCCTACACCGATGACTTTGATGTAGGCCGACTGCCCTTTGGGCGAGTCGAAAGCAAAGAATGTGGCCTGCCCGGCGGGCTGATTGGCCTGATTTATGTTGTTTTCCATGTGCTTGTTTGTTTCTATACCATTGAATTCCATAGTATTACACTTAATTAACCATTCGATTTGACGCTGTAAAATTACTAAATTCTTTCCATTGTCAAGCGCATACTACTATTTAGTTTTCAACAGTTTAATTAACTATTCGTTGTCAATGTCCTCTTTGAAAAAGGTGTCAAAGAACTTGGAGAGCGTTTTTTCGAACACACCTGGACCCTGTTTATCAGTGTTTTTCGCCTTGGATTTCCTTTTTGACGGTTCGGTTTCCTCCTCGGGTTCAAGGCTGGTTGCAGCTGGTTGCGAGGAGTCGGGCATGTCTTTGAAGAGGTCGGTGTGCCCCTTGGAACGAATCTTCTCCTCGTGAAGGCTATTCAGGAGGGCCGATTCCTCCTCGGCTTTCTGCAGACCGAAGAGAACAAGCCCAATGCCGGTAGCATACATCGGGTGAGCCAGTTCTGCAAAAGAGACACTGTCGTGTTCAAGGTGCTCATTGGGGATGCCGATGCGTGTGTCGGTGGCAGTAACGAGCTCACAGAGGTCTTTGATATTCTTCAGCTGAGCGCCGCCGCCGGTAAGGGTGATACCGGCGATAAGCTTTTTGTGGTAGCCCGATATTTTCACCTCGTAGTCCACCTGTTCCATAATCATCTTCGCGCGCGCATTGATGATGCTGGCAAGAGTCTTCATGTATATTTCGCGCGGAGCCTGGCTGCGGATGCCGGGTATAGAGACGACATCATTCTCGGAAACGGCCTGCACAAGGCAGGAGCCGAACTTGACCTTGAGGCTCTCGGCCTGGCGCTTCATGATGTTGCAACCCTCGCGGATGTCGTTGGTGATGGCATTGCCGGCCAAGGGGAGCACCGAGGTGTGGCGGATAATGCCGTCGTGGAAGATGGCAATGTCGGTGGTGCCGCCGCCGATGTCGACCATGGCCACACCGGCATCGCGGTCGCCATCGTCGAGCACAGCCAAGGAGGACGCCACGGGTTCGAGTACCACACCCTTGATTTTCAAACCGGCATCCTGAACAGCATATTTAATGTACTGGAGGTTTTGCACATTGGCCGTGACCATGTGGAAGGTGGCCTGGAGGGTCTTGCCCGCCACACCGACGGGCGACACCTCACGACTAAGCTCCTCGCGGTCGACGATAAACTGCTGGGGGAAGATGTGGATAATCTCCTCGCCGGGCCCAAGCTGGGTGTTGTACTGCTCGGCGATGAGGCGGTCGACATCCTCCTGCTTGATGAGGCGATGCTCCTGCGGAATCATCACGCTGCCTTGCGAGGGGCGCGATTTGATATGCTGGCCGGCAATGCCGACCCATACTTCTTCGATATCCACATTGGCCTGGTCGGCGGCATCACCCACGGCGCGCCGGATCGACTCGGCAGCTTCGTCGACGTTGCGCACCACACCGTGTTCAACGCCCTTCGAGTCGGTCTTGCCAAAACCAAGGATTTTCACCTTGCCCGATTCGCCCCGCATACCCACAAAGCATGCAATCTTGGTGGTTCCGATGTCGAGGCCTACAATGATTTCATGTTCCATAATGTGACTGTATTTTTGATTTATTTCTTTGTGCAAACTACTTGTCCGTTGAATTTGAGACTGATTTGTGAATAGGTGTCCCAGCCGGCGCGCGGCATGCCTTTGCGATAGAAGGCGACGAGGTTGGCGAACTTGTCGTCGAGCCCACTGGCGTCGCCCAGTTCAATGACGTGGTCGCCCACCTTGGGGACCATCATGATGTCGCCGTCGCGCTCGACATATATTTGGTCGATGAGTTGGGCGTAGCGGTGTTCGTCGTCGAGGTAGGAGGCTACCTGCCAGAGGGCGGTGAGCTGGGAGTCGAGGCTGTCGCTGCGCAGGGGCTCCACAAAGTCGCCACCGGCCACGAGCACGTTGCAGTTGCCCTGGCGGGAGACGGGGAAGATGGCCCCTTCGCGGTCGAGGTAGCGCTCGCGGTCGCCATGGAAGAGGCGTGCAATGGGGCGGCGCTGGTCGGCACGCACCACCACACGGCCGCTGACGCTGACAGTGGCAGTGACGTTGGTGAGGAACGGCACACGGCGGGCGGCCTCGGCCACCGCGTCGCAGTCGACCGACTTCACCTGCTGCTGCAACAGCATGGGGAGGGCGGCAAGGACGGAGTCTTCGACGGTCTTCTCGGCCACCAGGGCGGGGGTGGAACCATGACGGATGTCGACCTCGACGCCGCGCACCTGCGAGCGCGAGCGCACGACGTTGGCCACCACCACCAGCACAGCCAGCAGCAGGGCTCCCAACAGGATGAGCAGTATCTTGACGGAGCGTTTCATTTTCATAGCATGGTCTCCTTCAGAACGGTTTCCAGGCGGGGCACGAGGCGGTCGATGTCGCCGGCGCCGAGGGTGAGTACCACATCGGGGCAGAGGGCGGGGACGAGCTCGAGGGCCTGGTCGGGGGTGCAGAGGTACTTGGACATGGTGTCCATCTTGCGGAGCACCATGGAGGAGGTGACGCCGAGGATGGGTTTTTCGCGGGCGGGATAGATGGGGAGCATGATGACCTCGTCGAGGGTCTGCAGCACGCGGGCGAAGTCGTCGGCCAGGTCGCGGGTGCGGCTGTAGAGGTGGGGCTGGAAGATGCCCACCACGCGCTTGCCGGGGTAGAGGTAGCGTACAGACTCTATGGTGGACTGCAGCTCGCGGGGATGGTGGGCATAGTCGTCGATATAGACGAGGTCCTTCTCGCGGATGCGGTAGTCGAAGCGGCGCTGGACGCCCTGGAAGGTCTTCAGCCCGTGGCGGAGCTGGTACTGGTCGAGGCCGCAGGCAAGGGCGATGGCGGCGGCGGCCACGGCGTTTTCGACGTTGAAGAGGGCAGTGCCCTGCAGCTCGAGGTCGTAGAGCACACCGTCGGGGGTGCGGAGGTCGAAGAAGAGGTTGCCGCTATAGGTGCGGACGTTGATGGCGTAGTAGGCGGCTTCGACGCCGCGGGCGGTGTAGGTGGTCAGTGGCCGGTGGTCAGTGGCCAGTGGCCGGTGGTCGGTGGCCAGGGGCTGGTGGTCAGTGGCCAGCGGCTGGTGATCGTGGTCGTGGTGATGGTGCCCGTGGGGGAGGAGGGATTCGCCGTCGGCGGTGATGAAGGTGCCGTCCTTGATGAGGAGGCGGCCATCGGGGTCGACCTGCGAGGCGAACTGGAGGTAGGCTTCGAGCATGTGGCGGTGGTCGCCGTAGATGTCGAGGTGGTCGGGGTCGGTGGCGGTGACGACGGCCATGTGGGGATGGAGTTGGAGGAAGGAGCGGTCGTATTCATCGGCCTCGACGACGATGAGGTCGCTCTGGGGGTCGACGTGGAGGTTGGACTGGAAGTTCTTGCTTATGCCGCCGAGGAAGGCGCTGCACCCGCAGGGGGCCTTGCTGAGCAGGTGGGCGATCATGGCGGAGGTGGAGGTCTTGCCGTGCGAGCCGGCGACGGCGATGCAGCGTTTGCCGCGGGTGAGCTCGCCGAGCACCTGCGAGCGCTTCTCCATTTTCACGCCGCGAGCCAGCAGGGCCTGGAACTCGAGGGTGTCGGTGGGGACGGCGGGGGTGTAGACCACGAGGTCGATATCGGCGGGCAGGCGGTCGGGGTTGTCGTCGAAATGGATGTCGATGCCTTCGGCCTGCAGCCGGTCGGTCAGGGGCGAGGGGGTGCGGTCGTAGCCGCAGACGGTGTCGCCCCTGCGGTGGAAGAAGCGCGCCAGGGCGCTCATGCCGATGCCACCTATGCCAAGAAAGTAGTAGTTCATTTCGCAATCTTTTCTATTTGGTCAACGATTTTGTCGGCGGCGCCGCGGACGGCCAAGGCCTGTATGGCCTGGCGCATGGCCTGCATGCGTGGCTGGTCCTTGAGGAGTCCGGCCACCAGTGGGAGCGCTTTGGCGCCGCATTCGGCGTCGGGCACCATCAGGGCGGCGCCCTTGTCGACCAGCGCGAGGGCGTTTTTGGTCTGGTGGTCTTCGGCGACGTTGGGCGAGGGGATGAGCACCACGGGCTTGCCCACGAGGCAGAGCTCGCTGATGGCGATGGCGCCGGCACGCGAGACGACCACGTCGGCGGCGGCATAGGCGAGGTCCATGCGCTGGATGAACTGGTGGACTTTGACGGGGCAGGTGTCGGGCTGGCGGCGGAGTGCGGCCCGGGCCTCGTCGAAGCCCCAGCGGCCGGTCTGCCAGATGTACTGCACCTGGGCGGAGGCGAGCGAGGGGAGGGCGGCGAGCATCATCTGGTTGATGCTGCGAGCGCCGAGGCTGCCGCCGACAACGAGCACGGTGGGCATGGCAGCGGAGAGGCCGAAGTGGGCGAGGCCCTCCTCGCGCGAGCAGGCCATGTGCTCGATATCGGCGCGGACGGGGTTGCCGGTGAAGACGATTTTGTCGGCGGGGAAGAAGCGCTGCATGCCGTCGTAGGCGACACAGATGGTGCGCGCGCTGCGCGAGAGGAGCTTGTTGGTGAGGCCGGCATAGGAGTTTTGCTCCTGGAGCAAGGTGGGATAGCCGAGCGAGGCGGCGGCCTTGAGGGTGGGTTCGGAGGCGAAACCGCCGACGCCGACGACGACGTCGGGGCGGAAGTCGCCGAGGATGCGTTTGACTTTGGCGCGGCTGCGCATCATCTTCAGCGGGAGCTGGAGGTTCTTCCAGAGGTTGGCGGGGGGGAGCTTGCGCTGCAGGCCGGCGATGGGCAGACCCTCGATGCGATAGCCCGCGGCCGGCACCTTCTCCATCTCCATCTTGCCTTCGGCGCCGACGAAGAGGATGTCGGCGTCGGCATGGCGGGCCCGGATGGCGTTGGCGATGGCGATGGCGGGGAAAATGTGTCCGCCGCTGCCGCCTCCACTGATGATGACTTTCATGATTATATTATGTTAATTTATGTTATTTTTAAGTTAAATTCGTGCCGAATGGCTGGGGTTCTCCAGGGGAATGGTAGGGGTTCTCTAGGGGAATAGGAGGGCATTGTCCGCTATTGTCCGCCCGGGTGGACAATCGCGGACAGGGGGGTCATTCGGGCGGGGTCTCCACGGGTGCGGGTTCGGGTAGGGGTTCGGCGGCGGGTGAGGGTTCGGAGTCGGTGTCGGCGGCGACGGATTGGATGATGCCCAAACCGCAGCCGAGGAAGAGGTAGGCGGTGCCGCCGTAGGAGATGAAGGGGAGGGTCTGGCCGGTGACGGGCAGCACGCCGACAGCGACCGACATGTTGGCCAGGGCCTGGATGTAGATCATGGTGCCGAGGCCGGCGACGGTGAGCGCGCCGAAGCGCCCTCGGCAGCGCCAGGCGATGCGGATGCAGCGGAAGTAGAGGAAGCTGTAGAGCAAGAACACCACGATGCCGCCCACAAAGCCGAACTCCTCGAGGATGATGGCGTAGATGAAGTCGTTGTGGGCCTGGGTCATGAGTCGGGCGTGGATGGGGTTGCCCGGCCCGGCGCCCAGCAGGCCGCCGCGGGCGATGGCCATGCGGGCCATGTTCTCCTGGTTGAGCTCGTCGGGGTTGGGGTTGAGCCACGAGTGGACGCGGTGGCCCCAGGTGGTGGAGCGCTCGAGGATTTGTTCGGTCTGCACCTGCGTGTCGGCGTAGAGCGAGCGGTCGTAGCGGTAGTAGGTGATGGCCAGACCGGCCACCACGGCCACCAGCCCCACCAGGAAGAGGCGCCACCACCAGCGGCGGTTCACGCCGCCGAAGAGCATCAACAGGAAGCAGGAGAGGAAGACGAGGGCGGCGGTGGAGAAGTTCTGCGGCAGCACCAGCACCACCACGGCGCCGATGTAGATCAGGAGCTGGAAGAAGGTGCCGAGCTCGCCCATCTGGTCTTTTTTGAGGGCCATGAGGCGCGCGATGAAAAGGATGAGCAGCACCTTGGCCACCTCGGAGGGTTGGAACTGGCCGATGCCGGGCAGGCGGAACCAGCGGCCGCCCAAAGCCAGCACCACCACCAGCAGCACCACCGAGACCCAATAGCCCAGGAGCGCAAAGCGGGAGAAATAGCGATAGTTGACCCGCGAAAGCAGCACCACCGCCACCCACGTGGCCGCCACGATGGCCATGTGGCGCAGGAAGAGCGCCGAGGGGGTCTTGCTGGCATACTCCGTATAGGCATAGAGCCCGATCGAGCTGTAGACCTCGACCAGCGAGACGATGGTCAGCAGCAGGAAGAGCACCCAGATGGTCTTGTCTCCGCGGAATATGTTGGTCAGTTTCATAGGCTACAAATCGTTGACTTCACGGCAGAAGCTGGCGGCACGCTCGTCGGTCGACAGTTCGGAGGGGCAGGCGGGCGAATAGAGGACGCGCACGTCGTCGGCCTCGTAGCGATAGGCGCGGTGCAACGCCTCGGCCATGGTCTCGCACGGCACTATGGAGGGCACCACCCCCTCGAAGGCGTGGCGCATGCAGGCGCTGTCGCCGCCCACGATGAGGAGCATGCGCACCTTGCGCAGCGCGGCGGGCACGAGGCGGGCGTAGTCGGTCTCCTCCTGCGGCGCGTCGGCAATCCACACAATGCCGCCCGGCGTGCTCTCGAGGGCGTACCACGTGGCATTGACCGAGCGCGAAGCGGCGTCGCAGATGTACTCGCGGCCCAGGACGCGGGCCACGAACTCGAGCCGGTGGCGCGTGTCCTCCAGGCGGCTGAAACAGGCGCGGAGCGAGGCGTTGCGGATCACCTTCAGCCGTTGGGCATCGAGGCCGGAGAGGCCGGTGTGTATTCTGTCGCGGCCTTGGGTGGCCAGGGTTTCTATTGTCATGTTGATAGGTTGATATGTTGATAGGTTGATAAGGGGTTTCTAGCGCAGTTTGAGGGTCGAGAGGGTGAAGATGGCCAGCAGGATGGCGATGATGATGAACCGCATGACCACCTTCTCCTCGGCCACGCCCTTCTTCTGGTAGTGGTGGTGGAGGGGCGTCATGAGGAAGGGACGCTTCTCGACGGGCACAATTTGGTCGGGCGGCAGGTTGTGGCGGCGGCGGTAGCACTTGCAGAACGAGGTCTGGATGATGACCGAGAGGTTCTCCACCACATAGATGCCGCACAGCACCGGCAGGAGGAGCTCCTTCTTGATCAGCACCGCGAAAACGGCGATGATGCTGCCGATGGCCAGCGAGCCGGTGTCGCCCATGAAGATTTCGGCCGGGTGCGAGTTGAACCACAGGAAACCCAGCGTGGCACCCACGAAGGCGGTGCTGAAGATGGCCAGCTCGCCGATGTTGGGCAGGTAGACGGTGTTGAGGTAGGAGGCCATGACCACGTTGCCCGAAATCCAGGCCAGCAGCGCCAGCGCGCCACCGTTGACGGCGGCCACGCCAGTGGCAATGCCGTCGATGCCGTCGGTGAGGTTCGAGGCGTTGCTCACAGCGGTGACAATCAGGATGATGACCAGCACATAGACCACCCACACAAGGTCCTGCGCCCAGGGACCCATCCAGGTGACAAGCCAGGCGTAGTCGAACTCGTTGTTCTTCACAAAAGGAATAGTCGTGGTGGTGGTGCCGCTGAAGCCGGGGTGGTGGATGATGAGCAGACCCACCACGAGGCCGAGCAGCACCTGGGCCAGCACCTTGTACTTGCCCGGCAGGCCGGCCTTGCCGCGGGTCTTCTTCAGGTAGTCGTCCAGGAAGCCGATGAGGCCCATCCAGACGGTGGTGCCAAGCATGACCTGCACATAGACGTTGTCCAGCTTGGCGAAGAGGAGCGTGGGGACGATGATGGCGAAAAGGATGAGCAGGCCGCCCATGGTGGGGGTCTGCGACTTGAGGGCGGCGCCCTCGAGCCCCAGCTCGGTGCGCACCTCGTCCATCATGCCCAGCCGGTTCTTCATGAAGCGGATGAAGGGTCTGCCCAACAGCAGCATGATGAGCAGCGAGGTGACCATGCTGGCCGCCGCGCGGAACGAGATGTATTGGAACACACCCGCCCCGGGGAAGTCGAACGCCTTGTCTAGCCAGTCGAAGAGATAATATAACATAATTCCTAATTTCTAATTCCTAATTGACTTTCGAGTTCTTCCACATCGTCGAAGTGCGAGCGCACGCCGTTCACCTCCTGGTATTTCTCGTGCCCCTTGCCGGCCACGAGGATGATGTCGCCCTCGCGGGCCATGAGGCAGGCGGTGCGGATGGCCTGGCGGCGGTCGGTGATGCGGACGGTGTGGCTGAGCTGCTCGGCGCTGAGGCCGGCCTCCATGTCGTCGAGGATGGCGTCGGGCTGCTCGGTGCGGGGGTTGTCGCTGGTGAGCACCAGCTTGTCGCTCAGCCGCATGGCTATCTGCGCCATCTCGGGGCGCTTGGTGCGGTCGCGGTCGCCGCCGCAGCCCACGACGGTGATGATCTGCTGCTGCACGCGGCGCAGGTCGCGGATGGTTTCAAGCACGTTCTCGAGGGCGTCGGGCGTGTGGGCATAGTCGACGATGGCGGTCACGCCGCGGCCGCTGACGTACTGGAACCGGCCCGGGGCGGGCTCGAGCAGCGACAGCTGGCGCAAAGCCTCCGCCTTGGGCACTCCGCTGAGGACGGCGGCGCCGTAGATGGCCAGCAGGTTGTAGGCGTTGAAACGGCCCACCAGGCGGCACCACACCTCGTCGCCGTCCACCTGCAGCAGCATGCCGTCGAAGCCCTCCTCGACCACCTTGCCGTGGAAGTCGGCCAGCTGGCGCAGGGCGTAGGTGTGCACCTCGGCGCGCGTGTTCTGCACCATGACGCGGCCGTTCTTGTCGTCTGCATTTATCAAGGCCCAGGCCTTGTCGCCCAGCGCGTCGAAGAAACCCTTCTTGGCGGCGATGTAGGCCTGCATGGTGCGGTGGAAGTCGAGGTGGTCGTGGGTGATGTTGCTGAAAATGGCGCCGGCGAATTCGAGCCCCGCAATGCGGCGCTGCACGACGGCGTGGCTGCTCACCTCCATGAAGCAGCAGTCGCATCCGGCCTCCACCATGCGGCAGAGCAGCTGGTTGAGTTCCAAGGCGTCGGGAGTGGTGTGGCCGGTGGGGAGCTCCTCGTCGTCGATTTTGTTGACGATGGTGGAGATGAGGCCGGCGTGGCGGCCCAGGTGGCGGAAGAGGCGGTGCAGCAGGGTGACGGTGGTGGTCTTGCCGTTGGTGCCGGTGATGCCGACCAGCTGCAGGCGGCGCGAGGGGTGGCCGTAGAAGTTGGCGGCGGCGAGGCCGAGGGCTTCGCTGCTGTCGGCCACCACGACGTAGGTACACGCCGGCGCGTCGGCAGGCACATGCTGGCAGACAACGGCCACGGCACCGGCCTCGACGGCGGCGGCGATATAGTCGTGGCCGTCCACCTTGGTGCCCGGCTGGGCCACGAAGAGGGTTCCCTCCCCCACCCTGCGCGAGTCGAACTGGAGGTCTTTCACCTCCACGTCGACCGGGCCTTGCACCTGCGCGTCTATGCCTTGTATGATTTGTTTCAGTTTCATTGCGTTTCGTTTTTATTTCATGGTGAGCACCACGGTGGAGCCCTGGGCGGCTTTGCCCTTGAGGGATTGGGAGAAGACCTTGCCGTAGCCGCGCACACGGGCGCGGTAGCCCATGGAGTGGAGCAGCTCGACGGCGTCCTTGGCGGTCATGCCGTAGCAGTTGGGCACCTGCCCCTCGGTGGGTGCATAGGGGATATAGGTGGCGGCGGTGCTGTCGGTGGCCTGCTGGTAGCTGACCCAGCGGCTGTCGGGGTCGGCAGTCTGGTAGGGCAGACGGAGCAGCTTGTAGATGTCCGGCAGGTCGGTCTGGTCGCCCTTGGCCAGCGCGGGGCGTTGCTGGGCCTTGGCGCTGTCCTCACGCAATGTGGGCCAAACGGACTTCACGCCGCCATCGCTCAACCGCTTGTCGACAGCCACCACACAGTCGGAGATGGCTTTGAAGACCAACGCCGCCTGGCGGCCATAGTAGGGGATGTCCTTCACCACCACGAGGCAGGTGTAGCGCGGGTTTTCCGAGGGGAAGAAGCCGGCGAAGGAGGCGTTGTAGCGCTTGAGGTTGGCGTAGCTGTGGACGGCGGTGCCGGTCTTGCCGGCGATGCCGTAGGTGTTGTTCTTGATGTTGTTGCCGGTGCCGTTCTCGACCACGTTCTCCAACAATTCGGCCATCAGCTTGGCGGTGCTGCGGCTGCAGATGCTGGGGTTGAGCACCACGGGCTTCACCTCGCGCCGGCGCCCGCGCTCGTCGACATAGGCGCGGCAGAAGAGCGGCTTCACCATGCGGCCGCCGGCGCCGAGGGCGTTGTAGAAGGTGATCAGGCGCATGGCCGAGACGTCGGTCGAGTAGCCGTAGCAGAAATTGAGGAAGTCGCGCTTCGAAGCCCAGAGGTTGTTGATGTGGAGGTCGTACTCGCGCGCTTTGACGTCGAGGTTGAGCTTCTCGTAGGGGAACA
>ODAI011527310.1_pt1 | contig 14254 bp, 17 predicted proteins | sample 1539321 | NCBI WGS metagenome assembly ODAI01 (sample SAMN02144231, study PRJEB22623) | gut metagenome | biome: sheep rumen | host: Ovis aries | place: New Zealand
AAAGTATACCTACCCTACAGGTAACTTACTTACCAAAAAGTTACTTACTTACCAACAGGTAACCATGCAGTGTGTAAAGTTAGGTTGACACAAACTATAAACGTAATCTATGCCAACCTAACTAATTAGTATGTAGTGTATTATGGATGTAGTAGGTAAGTAACTAGTGATATAAGCGTTAGTTGATGATGGTTGTCGTTAGTCGGTCAACCTAATCTATGCAATACGGCTCATAAAAACTAAAACCTTCCGGGAATGATACAAATTTGCATCCTGCATTTTTAGCATACTGAATTAATTCATTAAATCTGCTATAACCAATCGGATACCCATTAGAATCTAAACTGCTATTCCACTCATTAGAATCAGGCCACGTTGAAAAATGAGTGGTAATGATCAACCATCCATCCCCATCATAAGACATAAATTTATCAATTATCTCTTTTACTGTAGCTTGTGAAAAATTCGGATTAGTGTCTGTTGATTCATAGCCGATTCGTTTAATTAAATATCGCGAGCCGTTTTCAGCGTGGTTCCAATCTCCATTGAACCCCGTTACCATACATCTAAATCCATAATGCCTGCATATCAACTCGATGTCGCGATCTCTCAAACCTGCAGGCGTAGCCCAATACGGATAAGTAATAAATCCATAGTTTTTCATCAGTCTAACCGCTTTTGCAATATCATTATAACAATATTCAATATTTCTTGTCGTGCCTTCATTCCAGTTTTCAGTGCCAGACTGATAATAGCAATGAGTCAGCATTCCGAATCCTTCCGCCTCATAACTTAATAATGTATTAAGATCAGTATCATTATGATCAATATGATAGGACATCACAGCATAATTTCCAACGATTCCATTATGTTTGCAGGCGTCATGATATCTCTGTACAGAAACAGTATTCGTAGTATCATCATCAACAATAGTGATCAATTTTTTTGGCATTTGATACTTATATTCAGACAAAACTACAATATTACTGATATACGCGTCAACCGTTGAGCCATCCGGCACTGATAAACGTATACCAAACCCCACCGTATCATTAGGGATTTGTAATACTTTTCCAAATCCAACATCAAATATTCTGCTCAAACCATTGGCATTCGCGGTATATAACTGAATCCTGAAATTATTATCTGTAGTATCGTATCCAAACCAATACGAATTGCCCGGGATGATATTAGCGGGAAGTAATGCTGCACTATACCAAAGATAGGATTGTGACTGTCCCGTAGCAGTTCCGATTGCATGGCATGTCCTGGTGGTCTGATTCCAAGTATATGTGATCCCGTTATGAATCCGGTCCGTCATCTGCATATCAGTTTCAAACACATCAATGACGTTATACGGATTGATTGATAGTTTACATGTACCGTTTACAGTGCTTCCTACTCTCACAACCAATCGGAATATAATACCGGTAGCATCAGAAGGGAGCTTTACAACAAATTGTTCCCTACGGGGCGTAAAATCTAATGTGTTTAAAATATATTTATAATTTTCTCCGGAAAAGGCAAGGATAACAAAACCTACATTAGAATCTGTAGTATTAAAACGTACTACATATGTATTATTTACCATTAACCAATCAGGCATATTTTCATGACTATCTAAAAGGTTATAATAGGATGCTGCCGAAGCCGATCCTGTTACGGTTATATCATCCGGTAAAGTTCCACTATAAGTGATACCAGCTAATGACCCATTCACATCTTTATCAAAATATTCTGCAATGTTGATAACCCCTGTTGCAATCTGTTTTCGATTCACAGAAATATTATAACCATTCGTTTTAATGTCCTGATCTAATTCAGAGTTAGTTTTCTCACTGTTTAATGAAAAAGTAACTTTTGCATTATTGATAGTCGTACCAGTCGCACTACTCGAAGTTGTCACTCTGACAATTATACCAGTTGCGTTATCTGGCATTGCGATATCTCTATCATCTCCTGCATATATGTATGTAGGTGTAGTACCAACATAAATAATCACACATAGCTGTGCTTGTGTGCGATTTGTCGTTATTACATGAAAATTGTATGTAACGCCTTTTTCTAACCATTCCGGCCATGTTGTCTGACTGCTTATGATATTACAATACGCGATATCAGACGGAGTCCCATTTACGGTACAAACATTCCCGTCAAAGGAAAAAGTAACTCCGTTATGTGTGTGATCTGCTAAAGTACCATGCATTTCCAGCAGATTGACGGAATTGTTTTTTAATAACATATCACCCACGGTTTTGGAATTGGCAGCAGCATTATCAATACTCAAGCTTTTATCGATCACATAGCCAGTTTCCTGACTGATATGTTCCGCTAACCACTGATTTGTTGTATTCGTTGTCTGCAGTACAACAGTAGGGCTGATCACGGAAAGCAGCTCCCCGCTAATTGCCATATCATTGATTTTATTATTAATTTCTTCCTGAACATTAAGATTAGCGAAGTAGTCATCAATATATGTTTTGTATCTCTGCCATGCTGCTTCTACAGCTTCCCACTGACCTGTTAGATCAGTTTTGTATGCTGTCCATGCCGCCTGCAGATCACTCCAGGCAGCAAGCAACTGTTTAAACTGATCTAAAAACCAATCAAGATTCAATTCGTGGTTATCCGTATATGGATATTTATTCCAAGCCATAATAATAACTCCTTAACTATAAACAAACACACAAAGTTCCAACTTAAATGTATCTGCGATCTGATCATAAATTTGAAAATCTCTGTATAAATCCAATTCCGACTGCAGCATCTGTTGTGATGTAGTAACACCAATGTTACCATGTATCCGGTTAGTTTCGGTTTCTGTAAAGCCGATATCTTTATCCGTAACATGTTCTGCAGTATCTGTTATACTGCCATTTTCAGACCCATTTCCGGTCATATCTACTGTCTGCGAGTGGGTATCATTCTGTGTTTTCAAATCAGTCTCGCGGTCTGTCAAAGTTGGGTTTGTGGTCTCATCGTATGCACTCCGGTATCTGTTAATGGTATCATTCACAGTGTTGCTATCGGTCCCGCTGGTCGTCTCGGTACTGCTTCCTCTTGTAGTTGTTTCCGTGCTGCGTGATCCGGTGATATTAAGTGTCGTATCTTCCGTGCCGGTATGGCTGCGTGAAAAGGACTCCTGACGGTCGTAGTTCTCCAGCGGGGCATAGTCAATCGATAACGCCCTGCTCCAGCGATAAAATGTATGCTTCCAGCGCGTCCACCAGTTTTCTACCATGAATTTCATAAAATTCGCATCTGCATAAAGGGTTTCGAACTCCCCGCACTTTGCTAAAATTTGTGCAACGACTGTCTCGCGGTTTAGTGTTTCGCCAGAATCAATTACGATTCCATTAAATAAAGTGGGTTCATAGTTATACAATCCTATAAGAGTGATTTTTGCTATACTCACTTTAGATCACTCCTTTCGCCCTGCCTGTCCTGCTTCTGTGCGGACCCGGAATTTTCCATCGCAAATTTGCGCTGCTTTACGGATATATTAAGATTAAACATTTCATTTACTTTTTTTACACCGTCCTGCAGCGTATTGATCATGGTAGTGATCCGGCTGTCGGTCTCCGCGTTGTTGGTCTCCACTTCCGCGATTGTCTGCTCCTGTTTTTTATCAAAACCCGGATTGTTAGGAAGCCCAATTTCTGCGTCGAATTCTAAAAGGATTCTTCTATATATGTCAAACTGCTTATCTGTGATAAAGTTAGGTCCTACACGATTATCAAAAAACCCAACAACATCGTCAAAAGATTCTAACCCGTCTTTTTTGTTTTTTGTAAAAAGACCATCTAAATAAACGCTTGTTTCCCCGGATGTGACTTTATCTTCCATCTTTTTTAGTGATTCCGCCTGTGCGCGGCTTCGCGGCAGGAACACATGGGCCTGTCTCGTATTAATGATAGACTGATTAATGCTGCTATCCTGTATAGCAAGTTTTAATGCATAATAATCAAGAATATCAAGAATACCGAAGTAATCCGGCGTTAAAGCGATCACTTCGCAGTTTTCCCCGATCACTAAGTCGGACCGGTCAAGATACTCGTTTTTCACCATGACTTCACGCGGCTGCAGCTGCACATCAGGACGTCCGCGGAATGTTCCGATCTGCGGCAGGACTCCATAACGCCCGGTATCAAACACAACAACCCAGCCTCCAAGCGTTAGTACGAACATTAAGAAGTTTTCCTTCCAATTTGCCGGAAGCCCTGACCAGTCGATATTTGATATAAACCGCTGGTATAAGCCGCGATGGAAATAATCTAAAATAAAAGCATCACATTTCAGGGTAGACGGTATATGTCTACCCTGAATAATATTGATAGTCTGATTAGATATTGGTAGTGAATTGTACCACATATAAATACCCCTATCTCATAACCAATACAACGGAATTTTCAGTAAAGTCGTTCCAGAAGCGCACTGTCTCATGATACCACTGGTTGTAGTATCGTCCGCGTGCATTGTACGGTGTTGAATAAGTACCTTCGTCAAATACAGAAATTCCAGCTGCGTCCCGATCAAAGATAACTCCGATAACGTGTTCTTCCTCTACTGCTTCTTCTGCGGTTTCCAATCCGCCGGATGCATTAAGATATGTCGGTGTAACGGTCAGGCTGCCCGGATCAGTGATTGACTGCCAAAAGTCAATTCGTTCGTAGTCCGTAAATCTGAGCAGATCATAATGATAGGTAGACGGCATAACCTGAGAGTCGATCTGATTTGCAATTTCTGACAACAGATATACACGAGCATCACGCGGGGATGTCTGTCGCATAAGACCCAATACCTTATTCTGATCAATACCGCGCCCTGCGACATTATCCAAGGATAACTGAGTATGGTAAAGCATGGAACGATTACGCATATAACCCAAAAGAGTATTCAAAAATCCATACAGCCACGGTACAAAGTCCTTAATTTCCGCTGCACTCTGCCAATTTGCCGCTGTGATAGTTGCATTTCCTGTTGCCGCTTTATATGCTGCCAATACGTCAATCACACACTCTGTATTTTGATTTGCTGCAGCCTGAGCGATACGCCCACCGATCAAGTTATTCAGTGCTACACGTTTCTGATTTTCACGCACCTGTTTTAACTTATTGTTCATGACCATCGCAGACCCTGCCCAAAATTCCGACATACCTGCCGGACTGGTAAAAGCACTTTTCAGCTGGTCATCATAAATAGTGCGCCAATCTGAAAAAACATTTGCGCCGTAAAAATTTGTTTGTACGACAGCGTCTTTATTTTGGACGTACATGTCAACCGATACCCCGTCTTTAATATCTGCAGGGTCGGCGGTTAATACCGGATTAATCGGGTAGCCATGATCATTGTCCATGGTTTTATCCAGCCAATTCAGCTTTCGTACAATGGAACCGTACGCTTCATTGTTTACTTCCATTCCGGTCAGGATTTCATCATACGGACGTACCCCGATCACAGTCCTCTGAAACATCTGATTCAGTGCCCGCAATATTGGGTCTTTAGCCATCTGCAGAAGGGTTGTCCCTACTGTCACATATTCCCCCAAATTTGTGATCTGTGTTCCACCTGCACCGGTTGCATCCGATAAGATACCGTTCATAAGTCCGGCTGCCTGTTCAAACTGCATAGCATTTACACTCATTTATTTGTCCTCCTGTTTTTCTTCCGGAGCTTCTCCGGCTAAACTATTACGAAGTTTTTCCCAAATATCCGGCTCATTTGATACTCCGCCGGAAGCATCGTTTCTAATATTCATTTCATGAAAATCATCGGTCAGTTTTGCAACTGCCTGTGCGATCAGGTCCAGTCTGTCATCAGTACCAGTACCGGCCTGATCTCCCCCGCTGGCAGTCTCTTTTTCCATTTCCGCGATTTCTTTTTTCGTGTACCCCGCTTTGATAAGCTGCATACGCTCTCCAAATTTCATTGTTTTACTCCTTTACCGTAAAATTACTTAATGTTACCGTTTTTTATGTTAATGTCTCCCCGGGATTACTAACCGCCGCTGCAGGTCTGTGATCCATCCGGCTCGTACCACTAACTCTGATTGACTTGGTGATCCCCCATCACCTTCCCATTCTCCGGACTCTATAAGGTCGTACCAATGTTTCGCGAATTCTAGACGTTCATTTAAGTGCAACTCACCTGGGCGTTCATACTGATACATAAACGACTTCACTGCTTCTTTATAATCTGTTAACTGGGAAAACTCCGCCCATGTATAACTGTATCCGCTTCCCGAAAGCCATTGCCCCTGTTGCACGCAATCATTCACACATTCACATTGTCCATCGCCGCTTTCATCTGCATCGCTGGTATCAATGTTATGAGATGCCGCCCAATTAAACCAGCCGCTTGCCGGTGTCCACTGTACAAGTCCGTATCCGCCGGAACCTGCAGTTAAATCTTCCCACATTCCCGGATTTATACGACTTTCCCAGTGCATGTTACCAAGTAGACCCGCTATAGCTGCATTGGAAAAACCTTCCCCGTTAAAATAAGAATATACCATAAAGGCGTTGTCTGTTTGGTCCTCTCCATAGTCCTCAAGGTATGTATTGGACATGTGCCATTTATGTGTCTGTCCCGGATGTGGAACATCGCCTCCCGGAGCGCGCCACAATGACTTATAATTTTTTGCTGTCGTGGTTGTACCATTTATTGATACCTGCTTTGCAAAAGCATATGAGTCTGTGTGCGCTCCCATGGTTCGCCCTTTTCCGTTCCCGCCGGAATAAACCATTTCCGTATGTCCGTATCGGTGACCGTTAAACCCTGCAGGTCTCCATAATATATCACCGGCTTTCCACTCCCCGGATATTGGTATCTGATACCATCCAGCTTTTTTTAACTGTGATGTTTCGTTAGATGTTGTAAACCATGGATTATTTTTAAAGTATCCGCCTACTGTCAATGCTTTTGACATTAAACTGCTGCAGTCACAATATGTCTTATGATCCGCTCCAAGCTGGATTGTAGTTCTGCGTGACATACTATACCCTATATTCGGATCATTGCACGCGTCAATCACATAATTATAAGCATCCGTTAAACTTGCAGCCATAAATATAATAAGGATTATTCGATGAAAAATCCCCCCTCCAAAAAGTCGATGATTGCGTTTCGTTCTTCCGCAAAGCAAGAAATGTTTATGGTTCCGTTTGCGCATACTACATACCCGCTGTAATTTGATAAGTCGTCTCGCTTATGCACCGGAAGCCCCAGCCGCGGGGACCGGCTTGTATTATAAACATGATACTGTCGCCGGTATAAATAAATCGTATGATTGTCAATGATTGTTTTTCGCGCTCCATCCGCGCCGCTGGTTGTTACTATGGGATTAAGTAATGTTTGTTTTGCTGCATCCGCAACCGCTGCGGCGGCTTCCTTTCCAGCGCTTACTGTCTGATTCATATCTTCCTTTATAAGATCAAGATTCCCGGAAGCAGAATGTGCGTATGTTTTTAAAAAGCCGGTAACGGTTTTCGCGATCGATTTTCCGCCGCCTCCGGAAACTGCCGCTCCGGCAAGCTGTACTCCCTTACTGATCAGGCCTCCAACACTTGTTGGGATATCGATCGACCCGCCTACCTGATTGATAGCAACTTCTACTCCAAGTTGCCCTGACATAGACGCACATATCTGACCGGTTCCGGTTGTCAATATCAGCGTTGCCCCTCCGGTGTTATAATCTACTGAGATTGTTCCGGTTAATGTCTGACCAGAAAAAGCAGCGTCAATCTCCGTCACTCCAAACCCCGGAACATACAAGCTGTATCTTGTCCAGTTGTTATCACGATCGGTCCAACTATCATAATTACCAAGAGTAAACGTAAATGTTAATTTTTTCCCGTACTCTGTAACCCTATACCCTCCAGCATTTTTTGAAGTATACCAGCCATATTTGATCAACTCAAACGGATTATTTCCATAAATGTCAGAAAAAGCAAAAGGAAACCATTTCGCACTTGTGATATACTGCTGAGGGTTAAAATATGTAGCGGTCAAGTCAACATCTGATAAATCTGAGTAGTTATCGAGATCAAACATTTCCGCGATAAGCTGCGTAAGACCCGCAGTATTCAAAGCATACATAGTAGAAGCAGGATTTGCACTGCTGGCAGCAGAAGCGTTAACAACAGTGATAATATAACATCCAGTCGCATTATACGAAGGGAAAGCCTGACTGCTTACGGTTTCCGTAAAATCCGTTGTATGTACCGCAGTATCATCCGGAAGAAACAGGCTGTAATTTGTCGCCGCCCTAATAACATATTGATTGCTTCCTACAATCTGACTTTTATGTGATGCCAGTACGTCAATTACGAGATCATACTGCCACTGTTTAGCGTTTAAGATCGTAACCTTATGTACAAAATAGTATCTGTCAAAGTCCGGAATATACACATATGTATGTGTTTTTGCCCGATGCTGCACGATCAAAGATGGTGTTAACATGCTGCAGTTATCTAACAAAACCACTTCCGCGTCGACATGTGATACATTACTATCCGGTATTTTTGTACTGTTTGGCCTTTTCGCAAAAGCATAAAAACGCGCAATCATATTATCTTACTCCATATATGCAGCAGATCACGTGCTTACCAGCTTTACAGATAATATCACCTGCCATCGGTTTATATCCTTTTGTGATCTTATGTACAGAGCCATAACCGGATTTTTTCAAGCGGTCCATAAGATTTCCGGTGTAAGTGTCTGATTTCAGGATCACTTTTTCATCGATGCAGTTCACTGCACAGGTGATCAGGCTGCTGCAATCACAATTACATTTTTTATCTACTTTGCCGGACTTCCAGCCATTTTCCTTCAATAATTTGTAAAGGCTTGTTCTGTCTGCCTGACTATACCCGATCTTTTTATTTCTACATAACCGCTCCATAATATCGGCCATCCACCAGGCATCATCACTTTTATAAAACCGAAAATATTCATTCTGCCCGAAGTCATAATAATCTGCAATTTTCAATTCCTTACCGCTCTGATTCCCGGCGGCACCGTTTACGGTCCCTTTTTCGGAAATGCTGGCATAAGCTACTGTTGCGATCATATCATTATCCCTCATTTTTTTCATGATAGTCTTTAATAACTGTTTTCAGCTCGGCGAACTGCTCCCGCATCTGATTAATAGTCGTAGTCAACTCTTTTGTTACGGTTGTGGTATAATAAAAAAGCAGGATAAAAGCTGCAATAGGAAATCCTAAATTTCCCACGATTGATACAACATCAATTTCCATAAGTAATCCTCCATATAAAAATAAACCATAGCGGGTATAGGCTTCCCAGCCACGTCCAGGCTTCCGGCCTGTTGGATATGACGCCCCGCTATAGTTATTATAACACATAGTTTCATATTTGTAACTAAGTTTCCTAAATTAAGTTTGCATATTCTAATATTGTCTTTTGTGTGTAAATACTATCAAAATACATCGCACCCCGGATATAAACCTGTCGCAGTTTATCAGTAAACAAAAACCGGAATAGCATTTCTTGCTGATCATCTGACATGTCATAAAACTGCAGATTTTTGTTAAAGCCTTTACGAAAAAACATTCTGCCATCAGATAAGACTGTACACACATACGTCTGAGAATCTCCCACACAAAAAAGGGGCTTACTTCCTTTCAATGATGGTCTTTTAATCACCAATGCTTTTGATATCGTAAAATCATTATCCAGTGCCATAGATAAAAAACGCTGGCTTTTCGCACGCCGGTACAAAAAAGTGCTTGCCTTTTCTTCCCGAAAGTCTTTGTTAGAACAAAATTCAATCAAGACATCATCATCTTTGTAGTAACCTTTTTTCAGATCATCGATGATTTCATCCAAGCCAAAAACAGATAAATAATCGCTAAAAGGTGTATTGGTATTGGTCAGCATTACCAGTTTAACCGGCGGCGAACCTTCCATTTCCCTGTTCCTGTTTACGGTTTCATATAGATTAAGTAACTTTTCGCCCATGTATTTTCTTTGCACCGTTCCATCCTCCGGTATAAACTCATCAAACACGATCCAGTCAACGTCCGAAAAGTCAATGCCGCGAGCATTGGCAAAAGTAGACAGTGCCGCAAGATATCCGATCTTTTCATCCTGCACAGGCTTTTCTTTTCCAGTCTTTTCGTCCGGTTCCATGTGATAAGTCCAAAATTCTGATACCCCTGCTCCGGATTCGATCAGGACCGGCGGAAAATCAGGATCAACTTTTTCTATTGGAGCTGTCAGGGAATTTCCTTTTTTGATTATATCCACAATGGCTTTTGTTTCCCGCAGCCACATAAAGCGACGATCTGATCCTGCAGCATGTTCCACAATCTGCTTCAAAAAGCAAAAGGTCTTGCCGGTTCCCCGCCCTCCGAAAAAAACGGATAAAGTGGGAATTTTATCAAGATCACGATAAAAATATTTGTTTCCCATTATATACTATCCTCCATCAATCCCGTAAATAATAAAAGCTGCTCATAATCACTTGCATAACCCAATGTATAATTCGCCGGATACAACCCTAAATTACTATCAACTTCCACTCGCTCACCATCGATATGTATATACTTACGTATAGTATTATCGTGATATTCGCTGGTCAGTTTTACATCACGGAAGATAAAACCCTTTTTCAAGTCCTGCCAGCGTCCACCTGTCTTTTCCATCCAGTCTTTTATCCGCGCTGCGCCTGCAGCTTTTGGCACTCCGGATATAGTTATTTTAAAATCCGTATCGCTGCCATAGATATACTTTTTCGCTCCAAAGGTTTTAAAGTACTCGCTAGTTCCTTCATTTTCCCATACTCCCATAACTCTATCAATTCCATGTTTATCAGTCGCAACTGCTCCTGCGTCAATTGCTTCGCGCCTGATCCTTTTATTGATTCTGTCGATTTTATCTTTGTACTTTTCCGGATGCATAAATTTTACGCTATCTGTATCACAATAAACCACATCTTCAAAATCAATCGCGTCAATGAGTTCCTGAAGGTCATAGCGGGCATATGCTGTAATCCATACACCATGCTGATAACTCTGAAAAGATTTGTAGTCATTGTAAAAATCGTCTAACTGTTCCTGTATAGATTTTTGTTCCTTTGAAAGTACAATTTCACTTTCGGCAGCATTGTACACATATACAGGCCTGACCGGGTTCGTGACTTTCATTCCAAACAAAGAATTAAGCAAATTTTTACTTTTGACGTATTCATAAATCAGATCATCAATACCTTTCAGCTCTGTTTTTGCGGTATAATATTGCATAATAACTTCTTTTTCTTCATCCGGCAGTTGATATTTTTTCGCGTAAAATATTTGGTCAAAGCGTTCTTCTTCAAAGTCGTATTGTTTTCTGATTATTTCAAGATCGAGTTCAGTCACTGCCAGTGTTACAAAGTCCGCCTGCAGCAATCGTCCGTTATCGCGGCTATGTTCACGGACTGATAAAGAATGGCAACGCGATGTTGATATATATGGCATCGGTACGCAATCTTTTAAACGGATGTTTTTATATCCCACTACACACAAAAGCGCAAAGTCATTTTTCCGCGAGTAAAACCAATTAAATTCTTTTTCTGTGTATTTCTTCATTCTAAAAAATTTTCCCGGATATTTTTTGGTCATCATCTCAAACGGATAACTTGATGCTTTATCATAGGATGCAACTCCACTACATACGCGACCTGCGTTGATTCTGTTTGCATGAGTATTACCACCCCGAAAGGCGTCATGACATAATGTAAATTGTTCCGCGTCTAATTTCCATTTATGGAAATTGTATATATTCTTTTTATTCTTCTTTACTGCCCGCCGGACGTCCCTACGTACATATCCGGTAGACGTTAAAGGCAGATAAACGATTGACTGTTTATAACAATCACTAATACGGCGCGCTATGGCTTGATGCAGCCCTACCACATCCGCGCGGCAGTAATGCTTTTCGGACCTGCTAAGTTTTGTTGAGGGTAAACGCCTGATACTGTGATCCATGTCGGACTTCTGCACCGGAACACCCTCGTTTTCTAAAAATTTTTTCAATGACATATTTGTCAAAATATAACTGCAACGGAACACAAAACCCTCTTCACATTCTGCGCTTATGATCCGGCGGGGACTGGTTGCAAGAATATCAGTCCAGTGAAACCAATTTTTGATAAATTGAAATTCGTATGACAAGTTGTGAACAAAAACGAATACCTGTTGATATTGTGCATATCTTTGTTGATATTTTTTGAAAATCTTCCTGATCTGTTCTGCTGACCGGACCTGCACATACATTTTACCATCATAAAATTGGCCGGACCATATGATACCATCCCGAATCAGGTTATCATTTTCTATTCCGGTTATATATGTAGATGTTTCTATGTCAAATGTTAAAAATACATCCGAAACAGGTGTTGACTCATTCATAACAATTCCTCAAACTCTTCATAGAAATCTGATACACCAATATTACCCGAACCGACTTCGAGAATTTTCCCGAACGCATGACGGAAAAGAGAATCGTCCTTATTTTCCTGCAGTGCCTTTACGATAGACTGCACCTGATCCGAGTCAGGAATGGTCCCTTGTTTGGCTGCATAGTCTACAGCATACCATAAATCTTTCGGGTTAAAATCCGGTTTATTCAAAGATCGTATTAATTCTTTACGTGTCAAAAGTGCATGGACAGTGTCCACTGCAGACATTAAATTTTCTACTTCGCGCCTATTCATGTTACGGATCATTTTTCCACTTGTGGAAAAGTATCCTTTAGGAGTAGAATAATCATAAATTAAATCATTTACCATGTCGGATACTGCATCAAGATTTTTTGATAATCCTCTCCGGACCGCGGAATTAACGCTTTTTATATGTTTCTGCAAAAGTGCAATTTCACTATTTTTCAAAAATGCCATTTCTAATCCTCCTAACAGTAAAGACCAGCGTTCCCGCCGGTCTTCCTGTCGTGATATATTTCATTATTTGTATATTAGAAAAATTCATCCATCGAATGATCCACGTATTCGGAACCACGCTCCCAGCTTGTGATCCATAAAGTATATGATTTGCTAATCTCGCCGGTCTCATCGTTAAAAAATTCGCGTTCACTCATATTGCACTGTCCTTTTTCAATCACAATATTGCAAGGACATTCAGACCCTTTAGGCTGTCCACATTCTTCGCGGAATCGGACGCTTGCAGTGATCTGCGAGCCGTCTTTCTTCGTCAGCTTAGAAATAAAGCTATCAAAAGATTTTCCATCCTTCGTTTTGCGCTTTTTACAAAATAATGTAATTTCCATCATAAATCCTTTCTCCCCGTATAGTCAGATAGGACAACTGGTAGTTATATAGTTATTATCCCGTTGGGGTATGGGATCACTCTGTAGTAATATATAATGCATCAAGAATATGTGAATAAAATATGTTCTTTATACGCATATCAAGATATTCTTGTGATAACCGATTCCAGTTATCACCCTTTACAATCATGTGTGTATGACCATCATTATATTCAATGCAAAAATCTGTATCATCATCAATAACCTTGTATAAGTCTGATACTGTCATATTATTCTCCTTTCATTTCACATAAATATCAAGTCTGTATTCCTCAGGAAAAATTTCAACTACTTCAGCATTTAACCACTCATCAGGTATTGCATACACGTTAGAACATTTAAGAGGATTATAATAAAATTCTGCAGGCATATTATGATTTTTCAATTTACCAATAAATCTGCATCTGCATTTTATAACCCCTGACACTAACAACAATTTCAATAACATAAGCAGCTCCTTTCTATACTTCATCATATGAACCAAGATTAAATTCACCATCTGCGATCCGACAAGCAGTTTCCTCATCATATCCCTGATCCATATAATAATCAACCATTTCAAGATAATTCATTTTTTTATTCTCTTCCATCTTGCACTTCCTTTCTCCCCTCCGGGTACTTAATTATAACATACCTTTATAATTAATTATAGTACTTACTTTTATATTACTAAGTTACCTTTTGTATAATTTACAAATAGGTAACTTAGTGGTATACTTTTACTGCAGCACTTTCTTTTCATATTGGGTTTCCTTTCTATTGGGCCGGGTTACTACTTAAGTGATCCGGCCCGCACTCCATTAGGTTAAACGACTAACGACAACCATCATCAACTAACGCTTATATCACTAGTTACTTACCTACTACATCCATAATACACTACATACTAATTAGTTAGGTTGGCATAGATTACGTTTATAGTTTGTGT
>ODAI010044178.1_pt1 | contig 14253 bp, 17 predicted proteins | sample 1539321 | NCBI WGS metagenome assembly ODAI01 (sample SAMN02144231, study PRJEB22623) | gut metagenome | biome: sheep rumen | host: Ovis aries | place: New Zealand
CCAGCCGGTGTTGTTTGTAACTGTAAGTATTGCGTTATTGCCTCCGCTGCCTCCGCCACTGCTGGCGAACGGTCCGATAGGACCTGCTACGATCTCTCCGTCTGATGTCAGGTACAGATACCCGTCTTCCTCATATGCGTCATCGATCTTTTCAAGGATCGTTGCTTTCATCTGAGCAACATCGTCCTGTATCTCATGATATGACTGTATATCCTCTCGGAGTTCGGCAATCTCGGCCAGATACTGTTCGATCTGAGCGATGATCTCCGGATCGTCCGGGATGTTGCTTCCGTTTGGTTCAATACCAGGCAGGACAGTACCGCAGTAATAAGTCGTGTTGTATTCTTTAATTACCTCATTTCCGTCCAATAATCTGGCACAGATTGAAAATGGTACCGTCCCCGCACTGGCGCATACCTTGTGACTGATAGGCCAGTCGAACGTGATCTCATCTTCTTTTGTAACTACATTATCCGCAAGCGCTGAATCTGTCTCTCCGGCGGCAGTCCTGTAGTTGATGCGGATCAGAAAATCAGTCAGATCATTACCATCGACATATCTGGGCATCCTGAAATGTTTCGTTTCAACATCGCGATCGTTGTACACACCCAGCACATTTTCGCCAGATGGTACTGTCATAGTTCTCAGGTCGCTATTAATAATAATGTATTCCCTAGACGCCCTCCTTTACGGTTCGATGCCGGGCAAAACTTTACCTGCCCAATATGTCGTATTGAATTCTTTGATTACCCTGTCGTCATTCAGAAGGGTAAAACATAATTGTACAAGAGCGGTTCCAATCGCTGAACACACTGAATGGGGAACCGTCCACTGAAAGGTAATGTACTCGTTGTCAGCCTGCACGTTCTCTGCGTAGGAAGAGTCCACAACACCTTCAGGAGTACGGAAGTTGACTTTTGCAGTGAAGTCAGCCAGGTCTATGCTTTCATAATATCGGGGAACCTTGAAATACTTGACCTCGATATCCCGATCGTTGTACACACCTAGTACCTCTTCCCCAGCCGGAATCGTCATGGTCCTCCGCTCGATATCTACTGTAATGTATCGGATATCAGTCATCGCCATGTCCCTCGCCCTCGGAATAATAATTCATCGTACTGACTCCGAGGCAGGACCCAAGCAGTGTGGCAAGTGCGAGCACCGTAGTCTTGATCTGTTCAACATACGGCAGGCCCCATGCGTCACCAACGACCGCGTAGAAAGCGCCAAGCGCCGGGAGTACGATTAACGAGATCCACTTCAGAATGTCATAAGTCTTATTTGAGAATTTCATAACGGTATCCTCCTTACAGAAAATCATGTTCCTTTTCGGCTTTCCGATAGCAGTCTTTAATATGTTCAATAGAAAGTGTGGCTTTATTGTTTTTGAACCCTGGATGGGAAGCACAGTATCTTTCATATTCGTCAATGTCCGACAGGATCATATCGAATGATTCCTTACTGTGACGCTGATCACGAAGCAGCTCTTCGTTGAAGTTTATGACATGCCGTCTTGCATCTACGGCGCTTCGTTCTGCGTTCTGGTTCTCCATCTGATCCACTTTGGTACGGAGTTTATCCACATCGTTCCTTACCTCCTGCACTGCGCTCAGAATGTCTTTGTTCGATGCCTTCCGCTGTGTCAGCCAAGTCCAGAATCCGGTGGATCCGAATATGGCTGTAATCACAGCGGCAATTAACTCCCATGGTAGTCTATCCATCTATCGCTTCCCTCACTTTCTGAATGATTGCTTCGAGTTCTTTAACTCTTTCTCTGAGCTCGTCCGCTTCATTCTCAGAGGGCTTTTCTTCTTCGACAGGATTCTCTTCGACCGGTTCCTGTTCAGGCTCCTGTGCCTTATAACAAGCCAGAGCAAGCACGTTTGGAATCTTCCTTCCGGTATGCTGGATCTTCCGTCCGATATAGATCATCTGAGCTGATCCGCCGCCATCCAGGATGAACCCTTCATAAGCTCCGACAGCCTTCATCAGGTTTGCTACGGTCTGCGGAATGCAGTCGTCTATAGAATTGATGAGGATCCACGTGCCGTCTTTCAGCATGCATGCTGCAGACTGCTTTGTGCTGGTCAGTTCTTTATTTGTATAGCACTTGGAGATCTCATTGATCTCTTTGCCCTCATGGAACCGAATGCTGTACGGGCTGAGTGCGAAGTTCAGCTCATGCTTTGACAGATGGAAACTTGTCGCTCTGCACCATCTGCAGCGTCCGGATTTGTACTGATAGAAGACCAGCAGATCAGGATTATATGCAGGGAGCTCCAGTGCCTGAGAATTAACGCCATCTCCGACAGAATACTCAGCGCCGTAATGTGTTCCGTAGATATCCTTCCTCGCCATCTCAAAGTAATTGCAGTTGATCATGCCGAGGATCAGCATCTGACTGCTGTCGAACTTCGTGATCTCCTGCAGTGCCTGCGCAGCAGGAGTGCCAGGCGCAGACATTACATAAACCTGTTTGTAATTGCCATAACCTTTGATGAGCTCAAACTTCACGCCCTCAAACGTGATGGTATTCAGTCCGATTCCAAGCTCCATAGCACCTCCCATAAGAGCGTTCGCCCTGTTTACTATCTCCGGCATCATCTTCTCCATATATGGCCCCGGGCATGCTGTAGCAGCGAACCATTTATGCAGTGTGACATTGCCTGTTGTATCTCCTGTGTATATAAGCGACTGGATGCCGTTGCGCTGTGCGATATCCGCCATCAGCCTGATCAGTGCGTCCATGGCTTTTGCTGAGATCATCCAGTCAGGACCGAAGGTGCTGTTCTCTACCTCCATGGTCACTGCCTGGTTGTCATTCAGCGCACTGCCGGAAGTCCATGCTCTACGGTTTTCCTTAACATACTGCACGATGGTCCCGTCAGAGAATATGCCGTAGTTTGCAGATCCTCTCCCCTGTTGCATGATGTTGAACAGTATGTCCGGAGTCAGCTTGCCGGCCATATGATGAGGAGTGATCCTGCGGTTGACCTTGTTTGATATCTCCGAGTAAGTCTTCGTCCACATGCACTTGCTGACCAGCTCACTGTCGGCAAGCTCGTACTGTCCGGTTCTCGGATTTACTGCACCGACCATATCAGGCGATCCTTACCCAGCACTTGCGGCTTCCCGCCCATGTGTTGGAGTTGATCTCAAGCTGGATGGTCGCTTCTGTGGCACGTACGATCAGAAGGGTTACCACCCCTTTTGAACCGATAGTTCCGTCATTGTCGTGTACGTAGTAACCGCTGCCGCTTGTCCTGGCGATCAGCTCGCCTTTGGTAACACCGCACCCCGCATAGACAGACTGTACACAAATGGCATATATAGCACCTTCGATCGCGTTGAAGCTCCAGTATCCACCGCTGCTCTGAGCCTCGTTTGTAGCACCGGACACGGCGAGCTTTTTGCCGGTTCCTTGAACGATCAGCCCTGCAGCAGAGGTAAATGTCACGCTGGAATCTACGTCAGCAGCTGTCGCATCGCCGAAGACTGTAGCAGCAGCCTGCACGTAGGATGCATTGCTGTACTTACCGGTATTCGGCACTCTCATGCGGATATTCGCACCATTCTTATCCACGACCCTGGCATTCACGGCCTGTCCGCTGTAGTCCTGCATAGTGCCGCTGACCTTGAATCCTGCGGCGCTCGTCATGTTCTTGTCTGCCACCAGATCACTGGCCACGGCATTGCCGAAGTCACTGAAGGGGATCGTCAGACGGGATGATGTGTCATAGCATGCCCGTTCCGGTACGATGACAGGAACATTGCTCACAGCAGCGCTCTCAGCTACTGATGTTGCTACTGTCTTGCCCTGGTTGTCATTCATCGTTCCTTCGGTCAGCTGACCACTGGAAGCTACGAAGAAGGTACCTCTCAGAACATTGAGTGCAGCAGTCGCTGCAGCTCTCAGGCGGCTCTTAGGTACTCCGCCTCCACCATTAACAAGAAGTCCCATTATTTCCGCCCCATATACCGGATCTCTACCGGAATATCGATCGCTGGTCTGTCTTCCATGCAGGCAAAGGTCATAGAACCATCAGCCTGGCTGACCAGATAGATACCTCCCAGGTCATACCATGCCTGCCGCTGTTCGTCTGTTGCAGATCTTGCAATACTCATGATCTGCTGTGTCTCACGTCCCGTATCGGTATCCACCTTGATCCTTGCGTCCGTGATCGTGTACTGCTTGGAAGCAGTCCAGCTCGACGCAGCAAGCGTCACGGTAGCGTAGGAAGACATAATGTTTTGGTTAATGCCGTTGATCACAGAGGCATTGATGATATCGCCTTCCTGCACATAGTCCGTTTCATCAGTGAGGACTGTATAAGCGCCCTCAGTAGTCAGAGTGTACTTGCGGTTACCCGTAATTACATCGTCTTGATAGTCTGTTTTTAATGATGCTGCCATACGTCCTCCTATCTGTTGCCGATGGTCGGTCTGCCGAGCCTGAATGCCAGTCTCTGCTGTACCGACTTCGTCGCATTTATCATGTTGTAATAAGCAAGCTGTGCAGATTCGATGCGGTTCCACATCACGTAGTCCGGGAAAGCCTGGTTCCCGGAATATGTCGGAAACTCCTCTGCGATCAGTGCATATGTCTGTTCGGCCAGAGCGTTCAATGCTTCGGTAATAGCATTTACATCAGCCGCATAATAGAAACCATCAACAGTCTTTACCGCGAAGGTCTTTTCGATATTTGAACCGAACACATCAGCGGCGATCTGCAGCAGATGCTCCATGTTTCCTGTGATGCGTTCATAGTCTGCAATGTTGAAGTAATCTCCGATATAGTTGCCGTTATTCCACAACGCTTGCCAGTTTGTTTTCGGTGTTGTCCAAGTCATTACTGTTTCTCCCGGTAGGATGTTCTCCTGCCCTTGATCTGACACTTGCCCATACCCACGCCTGTGTTGATCGTCTCGCTCTCGATCCTCATGATGTTGCTGTCGACATAAGGTGATTCGACGAAGATCTGATCGTCTACATCCAGCGCAGGTTCACCTCTGTAGCTGATCGTATACTCTGTGTCAGCTGCGAAATATGATGTGAGCCATTCAGCCTGCTCTACCGCCATAGACCTGTTGTCGATCAGCGGATTCTTCAGTTCTTTATCTGTACCGTACTCGGACACCTCATGTTCATAGATCGTATCCGATGCAACGTACTCGATGCCGTTGATCTTTACCTTGCCTGCTCCGGAGCTCGTGAACTGCACATAGTAGGGACCGGACTCAATAACGGTCAGTGTCAGATCCTCTCCGGTCAGTGCAAGGTCATGGCACGGCTTCGTCCAAGTGACAAGATTGGTGCCGGCCACTGCGTCAACGGAAGTGATCTGTTTGACTGCCGTACCTTCTTCAAGACCGTAGTAATGGACCCTGACGTGTTTGACTGTGTCAGTACTCTTGGCTGTCGGGATCGCATACATATTGTCATATGTAAGCGTGTAGTCGGTGATGTCCCCAAGATCCAGATGCTTCAGATGTACTCGTTTGGTGTAAGGGCTGTCGTACTCAAACGTCAGTACTATACGGTTTACCTGATAGAATTCCTGATTAAGCACAAACACAGGTTCATCCGAGGTGTCATGAAGCTCCGTCAGATGGTATTCCGCGGCTGTAGTCTCCGTTGGAGAAACCGTGGTTACCGTGATAGTCACTTGAGGCAGTTCTTTATCAAACTTCAGCGGAAGGTTATAGAACGTCCACTGAGACTCGAAGTCAATAGTTATTGAGGATGACCGACCTATCTCACTAAGGTACGGAGTATTCATCGGATTATCTGTACAGAACTGCTGGGATCCATCCATTCGTGTCCAGTTGTATTCACCTGATGCAATACTGTCGACATCCAGTTCCTGCACAAGCAGGAGCCATGGCTGTGAGAAGGACGTAACATTCTCGGCTTCCATATGCGTAACATCCGGCTCGAAGGACGTCTTCAGATTGATCGATCCGTCCCTGTCCTCATACAGTACAGACCGTGCTGCGTTGGCGATCAGCTGGAGCAGGTTCTTGTGCTTGTCATTCGGCAGCGGGATCGTAGTCGATATCGACTGCAGATACGGGTCGATCTCATAATTCTCTATACCCGCATCGGTCAGAACATCCACAGCCAGGTCGTAATAAGATCTCCCGTTCGGGTAGTACTGCCCCTTGTAGTACTTCGCTGTCTGATAGTCCAGCAGACCCACAGCCGTGAATTTTGCCTGCTTGTCGTTGCTGGACCATGTTTTCAGCGCCATCTTGCCGCCCGGGATCAGATACATCGATCCGTTAGGGAGCCGTCTGCCGTAGTCGTACTGGACCTCCTGCTGCTCCTCCAGATAGTTGATGAAGGAGTGCGGATCATCCTGTGCGAATCTTCTTCCGACATTCTCTACTGTGAACGTGAACTGCTTGGAAGGAAGCGATGCGCTGATGTGGCTGACCGTGTTCTTGCGCTGTGTGCTGAGAAGCGTCTTGTTGTCGAAGCTGAAGCCAAGTCCGAAGAGGATCTTATGGATCCTCATGCGCTGGTTCCCTCCGACCATAGACATGGGTGAGATCGTGAGGAATGACGTGTTATCGAACACATCGTCACAGGTCCATTCACCCGGAGAATCATTGTCGTAAGTGTATGTGACCGTGCCGTTGGTGACGGTGAATCTGGTCGGATAATACTCTCCGAAGTCAATCGTCAGACCGCGCAGATTCAGGCTGTTGTACCCAGCGAAGCGGAACGTAACCACTCCCCGGATATCCTGTGTCACCAGCCCCTGCCAGTACACATACTGTGCCGGATCCTCCGGAAGCAGAGGCATCGAGCCGTCTACCTTCAGAAAGTCCTGCTCCGCTGTCGCATAGTCCATCAGGAACGTGTTATCGCTGAAGACCGTCTGTGGTGCAGAGTAATCAACGAAGTCCCCGTATGCGTATGCAGATGCCTGAGCCTCACGGTTGATGATGCCCAGGTAGACAAACACATAAGACTCTTCACGGAGCTGCTGCTTTTGCTCCGCCTTGTATGCCTTGGTCGTCCGCTGCATCAGATCTCTCCGCAGTCAATGATGTTGACCGCCAGCTTCTCTACGATATCGATCGTGCCGTTCCTCTTAAAGGACAGCGGTACCTCGGTGACATCGCCGCGGTACATCTTGATCGTGTGCATCCGGTTCGTAGTGATATCTACAAACGTTGCATAACAAGTGAAGTCATTGAAGAGCTGCAGGATATATGCAGCCTGATCGCCGGTGATGCCTGTCCACTCAAGATTATTGAGCTTGTAGTTATCACGACCGACCTTCTCACCCACAAACTCAGCGTTTGCATTACGGGCCGCATTTACTGCGGTCTGCATCAGAAACTCCATGCCCTTATGTGGTGCCGGGAAGCTCAACCCCCGATAGGTACCGGGGAATGAGATCGACATCCCGTCAGCTCTTGTTATAGTCAATACTGGTGACTGTGTTGTCCTGTCATTCCCCTCCTATCATTTATATAAGGATGGCTGAGCCGATCAGCTCCTGTCCTCTGTTATTTGCCTCAGCGACATCTCTATCGCCGATGGATACTGTCACTTCCTTCTCGGCGATCTGAGCCAGCAGTGTGACTGCCTGTGCCAGCAGAGAAGCTTCAGCTGAGCCGGTCTCATAGACCGCATCAGCGATGCCTGTGATCTCATTGTTGGATGCGACTGCAGGCCTTCCTCCGATCGTACCGATCAGCTCCGGGCCGGCCTCGTTCGCATAGAAGATATCTCCGACTTCAGGGAAGCCACCGGCCGCCATGCCGCCCCACTGTGCCTGATCAGCACCGGGATCATAGCTTGCTCCCTGGTTAGCCCATTGTCCAAGCTCGGCGGCTTTACCAAGTATGCTGCTGATCGCTCCAAGGATTCCGCTGAGCCATCCTGTCATCGCTTCACACGCTGCCTGCACTGCGGACTTCGCTTCCTCAATCTTCTTAGAGATAGCGTTATATACTTCAGTCCAGTACTTGGTTGCGTTGGCAGAGGTCTCTTTCCACTGAGATGCTGAGTACGTGTTCATCTCGCCGGTTTCATCAACCACGTAGGTCTTGGACTCGGTGATGTTTTTCTTGATCGCATCCAGGACGTTGCTGAAGAACGTTCCGGAGTTTTTATCCATCTCAGACCAGTTCTTCTTCGACACAGTGTTTTCAGTAGTCGTCTCCGTTACCACAGCGGTACGTGACCAATCCATGTATTTCTTGACCCATCCGTAGATACCGTTCTCACCGAAGTTGGTGTTCGTATCATCGTTCATGGCCTTGTTGTTTCCTGTGAGTTTAGACCACAGTGCGTCAGAGTGATACGAACCGAGGATCGTCGCATTGCCGAGCTCAGCGTCTACGATTGCCCTGGTAGCATCGAACCTAACTCCGGTATCTTCTTCAATACCTGCGTTATTCTCGTCCAGATCTGCCCTGAAGTCGCCCAGTATACTAAGAAGCGACGTACAGGCATCACTCAGGATCGCTCCGATAATCGGATGCTTCTCACTGATCTTGGCGATGACCTCGTCATTGATCTCAGTAAGGAACGTTTCGAGAACAGGAATAACTGTATCGTGTGCTATCGTCTTCAGAGTCTCCCACAATTCACTAAAGACTTCGCCCCATCCGATGCTCTTTATTGCTTCGCTGATAGTATTGCCCAGAGTTTCCCAGTCCAGATTTTTGATCAGATCAAGAACATGAAGTGCAAACTCGGTAATGCTCTTCCCAAGGCCTTCCCAGTCTGTATTGTTCAGAATATTCTGCAGACTGTTGTTGATCTTACTGGTGATCTCTTCCCAGCGGATGGATTCATTCAAGCCTTCAAACAGCTTTGCAATTCCATTCAGACCGTTGGATATGATATCGGCGATGTTATCCCAATGAATGGTATTAAACATCTTGCTGATTGCAGTGCCGATCTCGATACCCCATACCTCAGCCCTGGCCGGGAAAAACTCTACGAATCCTGCAATCAGATCGATCAGAGCATTCCAGCGGTTCGCCAGGGTCGTTCCCAGAAGATCCCAGTCGATGGTATCCATCATCTTGTTGAAGCCGTCATACAGCTTGTGTCCGAGATTCTCAAAATCGAACGTTGTAAGGAAGTGATTTACGATATCAAGAACTGCGTTCAGACCGTCTGCAATTGTCTTACCAAGCAGCGGCCAGTCGAGTCCGTCCACAAGCCCATTCAGGAATGTTGCAAGCCTGTTAGCCCATAACAGTCCCTGTGGTCTGAATACGTTGTTGATCCAGTCATCCACATCCTTCAGAACACCATTGAGCTTGTCAGCGACCAGAAGACCAAGATCATACCAGTCTTCAGAATTCAGCATGTCCTTCAGCCAGTCAGGAATGGATTCCTGAACAAACTGATCCAGTCCGGAGGATGCACTTCCGCCACCGCCTCCGCTTCCGGATGAAGGTGTCTTAGGATCGTTCTCCTGGAATACATGCAGTTCATCGAATCCTAACGTCAGCGTATCGATCAGATCCTGCACATCTTCCTTAGCCTTATTTGCAGAGCCGGACACAGCGTCTCCCCACTTCTGAGGTGCTTTGACCGCTCTCACCCAGGTAGCAGAGCCTCCAAGTGCGGAGATGATCATATTGATCGCATTGACTACACTGACACACTTATCGATCAGGTTATCCAATGCGGGGATAATAATGTTTGCGATCGGTGCGACCATTGCACCCAGGCTGTTCCTGAAGTAGTTGGTGCTGGTAGCAAGTCTGTCCATACTTGAAGCAAAGGTTCCGCCGATAGCACTGGAGTATGCATATACCGCACTGATTCCTTCATTCATTGCCTTCATGACTTCACGGATGGAGTCCCTGAGGATCCTCATGAAAGCCACACGGCCAATCTGTGAGAAGAACTTGCTAAAGGATGATGCGAGATTCGTCACCGGTGCGATCGTCCTCTCAGCAACTCCCTTAAGGCCCTTCAGGCCGTCAATCGCAAGGCCGAAAGTCTTAACAGTTAACTTGCCTAATGTCTTCCAGATTGTGAACAGGACTTTGGATATTCCTTTGATGATCGGCATCACGACTTTTGCGATATTGCCAAGAATAGTCATCGAAGTGCTGAACTGACTGACACCCTTAGCTGCTTCTTCAGCTGCGCTTTCTACATCAGAGAAATCTCCCTCAGCCCAGCCCGGATGAATGACCGAAGCTCTCCTGCTATAGGCCGACTGACGGAAATCTGCAAACTTCGCCTCAGCTTCAGCCAGTGAAGGCCGGTTCTTCAGCCAGTTCTCAAAATCCTTGTCGTCGTCGGAAACAACGTTTCTCCGCTCGATCGCGGCCAGATCTTCCTCATGTGCCTTCTTGATCTTCTCAGCCCAGGCAAGGGATCTCTTTTGCAGATCATCATACAGCTTTGCTCTTGATACCCGCCTTGCTTCCTGATCGGCAAGATCCTTAGCATAAGATTCTTCCGCCATACGGAGTGCTTTATCAGGTGTGATGATGTCTTTTCTTCTTGCGAGCGCTGCGGCCATCCTCGAACGGTCATAATCTCTTAAGCCTACTCCGGCTCCGGACTCACCGTACTGCTTGGCTGCTTTTACGACTTGGGCTACCTTGCCTGTCCGTGTACCGGCACCGGTGCCCCCGGTACCATTAAGAGCATCAACCACAGATGCCAGTTTTTTGACCTTACTGTTGCTGATGCTCCCAAGGGCCTTATCAATGGTCTTGATTGCGGAAGCCACTCCCCGGACGTTGGCTTCCAGTTTGCTCAGACGATCAGCAAGTGTCTGCAATTTTGTCAGGGCCTCATCAGCGGTAGTGCTGATCTTAAACTCTAGGCCATTAATCTCTGTGTTCGACCTGCTGATTCGCCTCCGTTTCTTTCTTTTCGTACTGCGCGTTTATCGCGGCGACCTTAGCCTTGAAGAACTCGAAATCCTTCTTTGCCTTCTCATCCGCTTTCCTGAGCTCGGACTTTTCCCGAGTCTTTTTCGTCAGCGGATAGGGTTCTGCGACATACGGCTCTATAGTTCTTGCTTTTGTCAGCGGATTGAACAGCGGGTACAGCCTGGACACTGCGTCATAGACGTACATGCCCTGCAGCCATAAGCGCTGATTCTCAAGCTCCATCTTGAGCTCGTATGCCTGCTTATAAGCTTTCACTGCCTGGACATCGCCATACCAGAACTCCTGATACGGCATGCCCATCGCCATGTACTTAGGACATACTTTCTCGAAAATCTCGCTGTACTTTATGATTCGGGGAGGCTGGTCCTCGACTAGGAGTCCTCCTCCGTGTCCCAGTTCGCCTCCCACGTTACCTTTTTTGATTCATCCTCAGGATCATCCATAACTGAATCAACGGTTTCGTTATACATTTCAATCAGCCTCGGCAGCAGATGCTCCTTGTCTCCAATGTATTCCAGCATCTTGTCGATCATCGCCGGCTTCAGTCTGCTGTGATGCATTCTCAGCGCTCCCGCGAAAAGTCTCGGAATATTGTTTGCCGGTGCTTCGGCCAGCTTCGTCAGATTGAATCCGCGGCTTTCGAGTGCCTGAACCGCTTCTCGATTGAATTCAAGCGTGTATTTGTTGCCGTCGGTGAAGGTAAATGTGATGTGCTTTGCCATCTTTATGGCTCCTTTCTCTTTTTGATTGGTTGCAAGGGGAAGAGTTGAACTTCCAACTCCGGCTTAGGAGACCGGTATGATGCCGTTTCACCACCGTGCCATAAATCTCCCCCGGGGAAGTGTCCCCGGAGAGGAGATGGATATGACGCTTCTCAGTCTCCGCTCGTTCCGGTCGGGAATTCAGCTTCGATCTTCGTGGACGTGGAGATCGAAATGACCATGGAACGTGCTTCGTTGACACCGCCGCCGGCTACACGTACGGACAGCATGCCGTCCCACTTGAATTTACCGAGGTTGCCTGTCGGTGTCGGATCAGCACCGGCAACATCCGTACCGCCGAACCATACAGCGAAATGATGCTTTTCACCGTCTTCCAGAGCCTTGAGCCTCTGGTAATCTGCAGGATCATAGTTAGCGTTGAATTCCAGTGTCTCAGCGCTCTGCAGACCGAGGATATTCGTATAGTTCGCATCGGTCAGTGTTGTGGTGTCGATCGTTTCCGGGGATCCTCCAAGATCCGGATAGTCGCGGATATCTACCAGCTTCGTGTATGTGCTGGACTCCGCATGCATCAGGAAGGATTTATATGTGCTACTTGCGTTGTAAGACCTGTTTAAGTCCTCCTTTATGTTCTGTAGAAGCCGCCATCTGTAACGACTCCTTCATATCGAGCTATTAAACGATAAATGGTTGATGAATCGAGATTCATTGGTGCTACGGACTCACGGACGAAGTTCATTCCGAACATAGCCTCGTCAGCCACGCTCAGGATGTCCTCGACTTCGATGTTCTTGCCCATGTTCTGATTTGAATAGATGTTGAGCTGGATCAGTACCCGTGAATACTTCTCACGTCCTGAGCTGTCCAGCCTCCTGCGCTCCGTCACACTGTTGACCTGACTGATGGCAACGAACGGAAACACAGACGGGATGTTCAGCTGGTTGGTAGAGAAATTCGCGTCGGTCATTGTCGGAAACTCAGATTTCACCGCATCCTTCACTCGGGAGTATATTTCAGGTAATTTGTTAATCATCGAATACCTCCTTTGCAATCTCAGCAGCCTTTTCTCTGGCCTTGTTCTTAGCATTCCACAGCGGTGACTGTGCATGCTGTCCGACCGTGTGCATCAGATGGCTTTTACCGGTCAGATATGACTCACCAGTGCCTTCCGGACGCGGAGCGCTTCCCTGATATTCCTTCTTGTAGAACCATCCTGTAGGGTCTGCACCTCTCGGTCCGAACTGACCGTGCTCGGCGACAGGATCGCCCTTAAGCTCAGCTCGTTCAGCCCAGTTTTCATTGGACAAAACACCGGTACCAAACTCAATGAACAGCGTCTGTGTACCGCTTGCCAAAATAGTGATCTCCGCCTTGGATCTGCTGGACTTATATTTCGTCGGAAGCACACTCACATCAGGATTCGGACCGGCATTCGCCGCTCTGTCAAACCCCGCCTGTGCTTCCTCACGGGCATAATCAGCAAGATCATGAGTAAACATCCACGTGTTTACTTCCAGCCGCTTTTTCTCATCCTTAAGCTGCTTGACGGCAGCCTGTACAGACGAGAGGCTGAGCGGATTGAACTCAACGGTCCTCATGAGACGTTTGCCCTTTCGATCGCGATCTGGATAGAGTTCAGCGACTTGGACACACGCTTCACGAAGAAGTCATAAAGCGGTAGTCCATTAGCATCGAACTCAGGCTCCTTATCGATGAAGAGCACAGTGTACTCATCGATCGGACAGTTCATATCATCAGTAGCAATGGTACGTGAGTACTTCAGGTCTACCCCGAAGGGCTCTACATGCTTTTGTCCATATGCTGCCGTGTTATAGGTCTGTCCGCCAGACGTGGACACATTGGCCTCCATTTGTACCGGCGCTGCGTACACAGGTCGCTTGTTACCGGTGTCAAAGCCCTCATCGTTATAGATAGGCTCGGAACCGGTCAGCTTGCAGTACCAGAACCGGGTCTTATTCCGTCTTAAGCACTTCCTGGTACACCTACTTTCGGTACGATCTCATTCAAGAGCGATGCGGGAAGATCTCCGGCTTCATAAGAACGATAGATACCGTTCTCGTTATGGACCAGCTGACCTTCAGCTCCGATCTTGTCGATCATGTACGTTGCCACCCTGCACTGCAGATAGTCATATCTCGCAGGCAGTTCAGCTCCTTCCGGAACACCGTTTGAATACACGCGATTCAGGATCACCCATTCAGCGTTGGTTAAAAAGGCAGTTATGAGCTGCTCGTCAGATTCGCCCGACATGTTTTTTACCAGAGTTACTTTTTCAGAAGTCTCCATAACTGCCTCCTTTCAAATGTTAGATAGATACTGATGCAGGAACAGCACCGATAATGACAGCCTTTGTAGAGTCTGTCAGTGCAGCCAGATAGTATTTACGGCTGTATACCTCGTTGAAACGAGTATTTGCGATACGATTGCGTTCAATCTCTGTGCCAGTTTTGACGAACAGAGTAGCAGCTTCTTTTGTAGCCATAGCGATGGATCCTTCGATAGCATCCTTTTTGACATACAGGTTTGTGCCGCCAATCGTGCCGACATAGCCGTTTCTTACATATGCTTCAACATACTTGAGCTCGTCTTTGCATGCCTTACGGATCTTTGCCAGGTCC